>Ga0172375_10007289_pt1 | contig 15182 bp, 21 predicted proteins | sample LakKiv1m_FD_114537 | JGI IMG/M metagenome (GOLD analysis project Ga0172375, IMG submission 114537) | Freshwater microbial communities from Kabuno Bay, South-Kivu, Congo - kab_092012_11.1m | ecosystem: Environmental > Aquatic > Freshwater > Lake | place: Democratic Republic of the Congo... | reverse complement strand
CGGGCACCGTATCTTTGTCGTGACGACAAGGAGAAGTGTTTCAAGCTGTCCTCCGCCAAGGCTGAGGAGAAGGGTCCCGAGTGGGGCTCCCCGACTTTCCGCGATCTCGAGTTCGCCGCCTGACCATCGGGGTTCTAGTGGTGCCCGGAGGGGTCTCTTGAGGATTCGTCCTCGGCCTCTCCGGGCGCCCAGCCCGACTCGTAGCGTTGACGTAAGTCCGCAGTGTCGGGCTTTTTAATTGTTTTTATACTGTTAATCGATTGACTATCAGGGAAAAAAAGTGTAAGATTGGTCGAGAAACAAAATTAGATTTATTCGCCGTATGGCGAAAAGAAAAGGAAATATTATTTTATGCTCGCAATTCGTTTGCAACGTGTCGGCCGAAAAGGCCACGCAATGTACCGCATGGCCGTCCAGGAGTCTCATCGTCATCCATTGAGTGGCCGTGTAGTTGCTTATATTGGAATTTTCGACCCACATACCAAGAGTGCGAAAATTCAGGTTGAACTGGCTCAGAAATATCTGGACAACGGTGCACAGCCTTCGCCAAAAGTAGTTAAATTACTTGAGGCTGCCGGTGTAAAAATGCCAAGTTGGGTTGTAAGATTTGAAGGAAACAAGACCAAGGCTATTCGAAACGCTGAAAAGCTTCGCAAAAACAGGCCGGCTGGAGCCAAAGAAGAGGTAAAAGAACCTGCCGAAGAACCGGCATCGGAAGTTGATACTGAAACCGAGGAAGCGCCTGAAGCCGAATCAACAGAATCCACGAAAGCAGAACCGATCGTAGAAAAACCGGTCGAAACCGAAGAGCCAGCGCCAGCTGAATAAACGTGATACAATTGTTACATAACTAAACGACCGAATAGGCGAGGGGGCAATATGACGACAATAGACCAGCAATTCGTAGAGTTTATCGTAAAATCGTTAGTCGGGCATCCGGATGATGTTACCGTCGAGCGTATTATCGATGAAAAGGGAGTGTTGCTGTCATTAACGGTCAATCCTGAAGATCTGGGTCGAGTAATCGGCAAGCGCGGTGTAACCGCACAAAGTCTGCGTACTCTGTTGCGCGCACTAGGTACTAAAAACGACGCCAGGTACAACTTAAAGATCGTTAATAACGATGATCAGCGTGATAATTATGCGACAAGTTCAGATGATACCACAACATCAGATGACACCAAAGACGAGCCTGTGAAAAACAAAACAGATGAAGCTGTGGAAAACGCTAGTGATTATGCGAAAACTGCTCGCGAAGAGCTTGCAGAACTGGATGATCTGGATATATAATCAAATATAAGTTCAAAAGAACTGCGAGAACAACGAGAAAAGCTCTATGCGAGCAACAATGTAATTGTTGAGAGATTTATTTGTCAGAAGGACCACCCAAACGGGGTGGTTTTTTTGTTATCAATAAAACCAATTACGAACAAATTATGAAGATTATGAAGACAATATATCATTATGCGCCCGGCCGAGCGCATAATGAAATTAAAGTTGATAAATTATATGAGGATGGGAACGGGTCTTTTGTTGGTGTAGGTATTAATAATAAGTTATCATGTAGGGTATGATTATTGGTTTTTCGAGCGGTTGTCTATATAAAACCCATGACAGCCTTGATCCGGTTACAATTAACATTTTTAGAAAAAGCGGTTGTAACGCTATAGAAATAATGATTCACAGGACATCTGACATCGATAGGTTTATAAAATTAAGAGCCTCGGATGTTAGTGGTTTTAAATATACTTCCGTCCATGCCCCGATTTATAAGGGCGAGGGGAAGGGTGAATATATAAAAGCATTGAAGGCAATTGAAAAAATGCATTCAAAGTTGTCTTTTGATGCAGTGATTTTGCATCCCGATATGTTCGACAATTTTAGCTTTCTTAAAGAAATCGATTTACCATTTGCTTTTGAGAATATGGATAATCGAAAAAAGAGCTGTAAAGATGTTGAAAGTATGCGTCGTGTCTTTGGTGGGTTTGACGCTCCGATGGTTTTTGATATTAACCACTGTTTTTCAAACGACCCGTCCATGGAATTGGGAGGCGATTTGGTAAAAGCATTTCTTCCAAGGATAGAAGAGATTCACTTAAGCGGCTTTAGTACCTTTCATGATCCACTCTTTAAGACAAAACAAAACATAATTATGAATGCAATCCCCGATATTAATCTGCCAATCATCATAGAAAGCGTACTGGATTCGGTTGAAGAAATAAACAAAGAACTTGGATATATTATGAATTATTTAAAGAATAACACTTTAAAAACGGCTCTTTAATGTTAAGATATAAGTAATGAAAAAAATCCAGATCATATCATTATTCCCCGAGATGTTCGACGGTGTTTTGAACAGCTCGATGATGTGGAAGGCCCAGAAAGAAAAGGCGGTCGAATTTCGCCTGATTAATTTGCGTGACTTTGGTCTGGGGCCGCGAAAAACCGTCGATGACACCCCGTACGGCGGCGGGGATGGCATGTTGTTGATGGTGGAGCCGCTTTTTAATGCGGTTGAAGCGGCAAAAAAGGACAACCCAAAAGCAAAAGTAGTGTTATTGACGCCGCGTGGCATGCGCTGGAGGCAATCAGAGGCTCAAAGGTGGGCTAGTAGTGACGAGGACTACATTTTTCTTTGCGGGCGCTATGAGGGTTATGATGAGCGTATTTTAAATCTGGTCGATTACCAGGTCAGTATTGGTGATTATATTCTAACCGGCGGCGAACTGGCGGCTATGACGGTAATTGACAGTATCGTTAGGCTGATTCCGGGTGTATTGGGCGGTGAAAATAGTGCGCAGATCGAGAGTTTCAGCGACGGCGAAACGCTAGAATTTCCCCAATATACGCGTCCAGAAACGTTTTGGGGCCTTAAGGTGCCGAAAGTGTTGCTGAGCGGTAATCATGCCAAGATAGCCAAATGGCGCCAGGAGAACTCGTCGAAAAAATCATAAAAAGTTGACAGATAGTGCAAAGCACCCCAAGAGGGGTGCTTTTGTTGTGGTGGATATCGTAAAGCGAGCAGTCACGTTTTTGGTGTTCATGTTTGTTTTTGTAACTTTCGCTGTCTGTACTTTAAGGTAATATGAAGAAAAGCGCAAGCGAAATAGCAAAAACAACAACATTTGTACTTGCAACTGATAAGATTTATACTGATGTTATGAAAATATTAGCAAAAACAACACCGGCGCCGGAACCAAGGACAAAAGATGCGATGAAGATAGCGTATTTTTACGCAGCTATTTTGGTAGTATTTGTCTTGGGTCAATTGTTTACTTTTGAAAAATTTCTGGTTTTATTAGAAGATTTTTATCTGCCGGGTGGTGCGCCGATGGCTCATTTGGTCGGGGGTTTGTTGGTATCAAGTGAAGTTCTAGCATTGCCGTTCTTACTGAGGATGGACTTAAGCCAACGCATGAGAATTACCAGTATGGTTTTGGGATGGTTGGTTCCGGTTGTATGGTTAAAGCTGTCGTTTTGGATTATTATTACCGGAAATCTGGCTGATAACATCGGCTTTTTGGGTACTCTTACCAAGTTTTCACCGGGGTGGCCGTCGCTGCTTATCAGCATCGCGCTTGGTATTTTAGCAGCTTGGGCCAGTTGGGGACTGTGGCCGATTAAGCCCAAAAAAGCCAAAAAATAATTTGTTGATTTATTAGCGTCAGTAGATTATTATTATCCTATAAACAATGGGGGATAAATTATATGGAAGCACTACATAAACTAGAAGATATGATTGAGGGGTGGTTAAAGCCGGTTCCTCACCTGCCGAACGCATGGCGCAAGTGGTTGGCCGAAAACGCGTGGTGGTTGACATTGATCGGCGTCGTTCTGTCGGTATTCGCGGTATTCGGACTTCTTTCGGCCGCTTCGATATTCGGTGCTACGTCAGGATTGTACGGATCGGTCATTTATAATGTTGTTGTCGAGACTCATGGCGGATTATGGCTGACATCGATTTACGTATCATTAATCTTGTTGGTTATTACGGTTATTGTCGAGGCTATGGCCATTTCGCCATTAAAGGCTTTGAGTAAAAAGGGCTGGGACTTGATGTTTTTGGCCTATGTAATAGGAGTAATCTCGGGCTTGGTTGGGGCAATCCTGAATATCGATATCCTAAGCTTGGTTTGGACGGCTATCGGTGCCGCAATCGGCGCATACGTATTGTTTGAAGTACGCGGTCACTTCAAGAAAGCTTAAGTCAAACAATTCTAACGTATTTAAAGACCTCTTGTATCACTTTGCAAGAGGTCTTTATTTAGTGTACAATTTGTACTGTTGTCGGATGTTGTATTGGGGTGTTGCCATTCGCCGTATGGCGAAGGTAGGGCACATGGCCGTTGCCGGACGGCAATAAGATAGAGATAGTCCAAATGGACCAAAACATCTTATCATCCAATGAGTACATACAATATTCAATCCATAATGGGGTGTCGCCAAGTGGTAAGGCACATGGTTTTGGTCCATGCATTCGGGGGTTCGAGTCCCTCCACCCCAGCCAAGCATTGCATCAAACATGACCCTATGTTATAATATACATTTGTAATCTGTTTGATAAAATGCCAGGAAACAGAAAAACCGACCTTTTGGTCGGTTTTTTGGTTCGAATCACGTGAGCTCTGAAATTTACATCATTATGTATCCATATTTATTATGGACTATAATAAAATAGTGGTTGGAACTATCTGGAACGTTATTGGGACTGACAAGAACTATGAATATCATAGAAAATCTTTGCGATCAATAGAGTTAAGGCAATGGGTTGATGAAGCATTCTATAAAAAGAATCTTAAAGACATTCTTGATAGTGATTTTTTGGATCAATTACGAAAAAATGATTTCTTTGCTAGACTTTGGGAGCTAGAATTAGCAGAATGGCTTGATCTGACTAATATGAAATCAGTTTAGACCGGTATGCCCCAGCCAAAGAGCGGATATTTTAATGACGTCTTCGAAAGTCTGTTTTACTTATGTTAAACTTAGACTATGAATGTCTTTCGAAGACAAAAATCATATAAACGAAGTGCTTTCACCATCGTTGAACTCCTGGTCGTTATCGTAGTTATAGGCATCCTCGCCGCCATAACCATAGTCTCTTACACCGGCGTATCTCAAAAAGCCATTGCCTCATCATTACAATCAGACTTAAGCAATGCTTCAAAAATACTAAAACTAGACATAGTTTCCAATATGATTTACCCAACTAGCATAAATGATGCCAATGGTGGTAAAGGTATCCCAACTAGCAGTGGCGTAACTTATAACTACATAGCCAACAATGCTATAAGTCCACCAGGCTTTTGCATGACCGCCACCAAGAATAATGTTACCTATAGAGTCACTAGTGACTCTGCCCCAGTATTAGGTGACTGTCTAGACTATGGATTAATCCTAAACCTTGATGCCGGCAACTCTAACTCTTACCCAGGTAGCGGTACATTATGGACCGACTTGAGCGGGAATGGTAATAATGGGACATTATTGAACGGAGTAGGCTATACAAGCACAAATGGTGGCATGCTAAGTTTTGACGGATATGATGATCGTGTAAACACTTCATTATCAAGAGATGGTTCCGGAAGGACATGGGAGCTTTGGGTTAGTAATTCTAAAACTACCGAACTAACACGTATATTTGGCGCATCAGCTGCTAATCAAGAGCTTCGATTTAATGTTGATAAATCAGTATTACTCTTTTTAGGCACATCAAATTTTCGATATTGGAATGCCACAAATAAAACGCAAGATGGGATTCTTCATCATTGGGTTGTAACAATTCCTGGAACTGGCATAAATGACATTCTTTCTGCTACTGCATACGTTGACGGCTCGCCGCTTACTATTACGCCTGGTGGAACAGTTAACTCAGCCGCCCAAATAGCCTTTAGTAAGTTTACTTTATCTGCCGGCTATTCGCCTCTAGGTTATTATGCTTCTGTCAAAGTATACAACCGCGCCCTCTCCTCCACCGAAATAACCCAAAACTACAACGCCACAAAGGCTCGCTATGGCCTATAAGCAAAGTAATTCTCCCTCCGCCTTCACTATAGTAGAACTGCTGGTAGTAGTTGTTGTCATTGGCATCCTAGCCGCCATTAGCCTCGTAGCCTACAGCGGTATATCATCCAAAGCTATTACTTCTAGCATAAAATCCGATGTAGCCCAAGCCTATAAACAACTAGAAATGTTAAAAACAACCTCAGGCTCCGATATATATCCTGCAGACCTAAACGCTCAATGATTCGAGTCTCGTTTGGTGTCGCAGAAGTCCAGACTTTCGGGTCTAGACCCAGACGCTCAAAAACCCGAGTCATCCCTTATATCCTACAAGTCTAGGTTTTCGGGTCTGGTACTAGACCCAGACGCTCAATGATTCGAGTCATGTTTGGTGTCGCAGAAGTCCAGACTTTCGGGTCTAGACCCATACGCTCAATGATTCGAGTCATGTTTGGTGTCGCAGAAGTCCAGACTTTCGGGTCTAGACCCATACGCTCAGCCATAGAAAAAACCTTAGGTTTTTAATCCTAGGGTTTTTTCTATAACTAGGCTGCAGGGATCCGAAACACCGGTTTTGTCAAACAAAACATCGCGGGGTTCGGCGAGAGTGAAGCGAAAAGTTGACAAAACATGCTAGTACGTGATACTATGTAGTGGTAATAAGTAATACTACATACAACTTAACGGATGAAAGGAGAGGTTACTTGGAAAACATCACAGAAATGTTAAAGGGGGTGCTTGAGGGTTGCGTGCTTGAAATCATTGGCCGTGATAAAACCTATGGCTATGAAATTGCGCAACAGCTGCGCAAGCTTGGTTTCACAGAGGTGGTTGAGGGTACGGTCTATACTATTTTAGTACGTCTAGAGAATAATAAACTTGTTAGTATTGAGGTAAAGCCGTCTGAAATCGGTCCCCCACGCAAGTTTTATACGCTTACAAAAGTCGGTCAAGACGAATTGCGACGTTTTTGGGCAAAATGGGATTTTGTGTCATCAAAAATTAATGAGTTAAAGGAAAGATAAATGAATGAATTCTTAAAAAAAGTAATTGGTGATAAAAAAGAGTGGAGAGTGATGGAGGCGCGAGCCAAAACGCTTCCGAAAGATTACCAGGTTGTCTACGACGGGATCAAACATTACATATGGAAAAGTTCAGGGTTGGGCACAATCGACGTGTTTAAGGGTGTTCTTGATCTCTTTGAGGAGGGCGCGGCAGACGGCAAAAGCGCGCTCGAAATCACTGGCGATGATGTGGCGGCGTTTTGTGATGGTCTGGTGCAAGGCGCAAAAACCTACACAGATCGCTGGCGCGAGGAACTGAACCACGGTATTGCAAAAAAGCTCAGAAAATAACCAATCTAGGCTAGACACTTTCTGACATATTTGCATGGAGTTAAGCCATATATTCAGAGCTTATGGTAAATAGTTATTGTTGTCTAATTCTTCTACCAGCTGTAGTCTGCCTGCGGATTACAAAGTATACGTATTTTAAGCAGTTATGCGGGGGGTGGCAAATCCATTTTGACTATTTGTCGCGATTTGAGAAATGGCGGCGGTTCAGCGCTTTAAGTATTTCCTGAATTTTCTCTTCGGCGGCGCGTTCGCCCTCGGTAATCAGCAGATTACGGTTTTTAATGTTGTCCAGCCAGTTTATCTGCTTGAACTGCGGTGAAATAACAATATCTGCGTCCCGGCAATCCCGTTCGGCTAGATTTTTTAACATCAGGATTATATAGTGCTGCATAGTTGAAACACGGCTTTTAGCTTCGTACGAAAGCGCATTCTCGGACAGATTGACGGCAATTACGATGTCTGCGCCCATTTCGCGAACGGTATCTACCGGCACGTTCTGCGAAATGCCGCCGTCAATCAGTTTGACCGAAGAGTTATTGAAAGGCTCGAATATGATTGGCATGGACGAGCTGGCCCGCATCGCCTCGGCCAGGCTGCCTTTGTCCAAAACTACAGGACAGCCGGTGTCTTTGTCGGTTGCGACGGCCGCGAACGGTATTTCAAGGTTCTCGATGTTTTGGTCGCCGATATATACCTTAATCTTGTCTAGGAATCTGTTTCCGTGAATCAGGCCATCCGATTTACCCAGGTCTGTTAGTGAATTTAGAACGTCCGTATAATTCAATGTGGTGACGATTTGTTCCAGTTTTTCAATATCTTCTGAAATCGCGTAGTAGCCGCCAACGACGGCTCCGACGCTGCTGCCGGCAATATAGTCGATCTGAATCCCGTGTTTTTTAAGAACTTTCAAAATACCTATTGTCGTCAGGCCACGTGTTCCACCGCTGCCCAGCGCCAGGCCGACTTTCCTTCTTTTTATATTTTTCCTAAACATATACAATTTCATTTTAACAGACTAAACCGCAGAAACCACAAATAATATTGAAATATAATAGAAAAAGTGTTATAATATAAATAATGAGCGAAGTTAAGAAAAAAGTAAGAGCTTTGCAAATTCATTTATTCTGATGCGTTTAGGGTTGGTAGGGTGTAGAATTTATAGTGATGAACGACTTTGAGGATTTAGAAAACCATAGAGCTAACAGGCCTAGTATTTATCCTGAAAAAGTCGAATCTGCTTATCCGTTAAAAATTACTGACGTAGCGGTTGAAGTGGGTATGCCGGTAGGCTGGGTATTTGAAACTACGCAAACTTTGGGGGTTGAGGCTGAATGGGATTATTTTAACGGAATATCAATTCCGCATTATCCGTCATATGCAGTAGAAGTGTTAAGAGAAGAGTTACAGAGTCAGCAGGAAATGGATAAAACTAGCGAGTTAGTAACCAATCATGCTATTTCCAAGATAACCGGACGCTCGACGGGCTGGATTCAGAAAAAGCTGGACGATTTGGGTTATGAGCCGGTAAGAACGGAAGACTATAGAAGCGAAACGGTGCGCACGCGAAGACTATATGACAGAAATGCTTTAGTAGAGATAAGGGACTTATCGATGTCAATGACAAGGGCGTTTGGCAGAATGACAATCTCTCAAATCGAACATGCAACCGGTGTGAGCCATAAAAGGATTAAAAAAATATTGGCAGAACATGGTATTCACCCCTTGCATCGTCGAGATAAAGATAATGGATTGACGGTTATGACTTATCCACCGGAGGCCGTGGATGTTATTGAAAAAGATGTGCAAGAAAGGCCAAGGTTCGGTGGGGATTGGCTGACGAAAAATGCTATTACCGGAGCCCTGGGTAAGACGTTCGGATGGGTGAGTCGGCATATTGGGGATTACCAACATTTGGCCGAAGAGCGTCAGGATGATTCCGGCAGGACCAAGCCGCATTACCCGCCCCAGGTCTTAGATATACTAAGGCAAAAAATTGACGAGCTAAAAACGCTTAAAGAAAAAGGCGATTATCTGACGGTACACGATATATCCCTGGCTTTGGATAAAAACTGGCGATGGATAAAAGACGGTTTGAGAGAGCTGGCGATTAAAGCTGAAACCAGACTGGACAACGCCGGTACTCCGCGAAAACATTATCCGCCAGAAGTTTTAAAAATTTTGGATAGTATTAGCAAAAAGCGACAAAACGACAGCTAGGACTACAACGGCAGTACCATAAGTGGTATCCTTAATCTGTGAATAATGCATCAAAAACAAATATCAGACTAAAAATAGTAAACTTTTTCGGTTCGGTTGGTTACTTAGCGTGTGTTTTTCAGTGGTTATGGGCTATTTTATTATATTTCAGTTTGATCGAGGGCTATGCAAAATCTATCACACCCGCAAGTGAAGTTCATAATACATCGCCGGTTTCGTCGCCAATAAATATCAGTTCGCCAGATATATTGCAAGTGTTGGTTGTTCTTGCGATTACCGTAGTTATGGTGGCGATAACCATATACATAATTATCAAAATGCCGTCAATCGTGTCTAATACGAGTAGGAAGATTGTTCATCAAGCTGCAGATAATATCGCACCCGTCGTGATGCAGGCTCAAAAAAAGCCGTTTTCCAAGAGAAACCAGCAGAAACTATCTTCAAAAATAATTATTTTTCTTAAGGTCCTATTGGTATTTGCTCCGGTTATCGCGTCAATATTTTCAAAACTACTTGATAAGCAAATAATGGAGTTTTATTTGGTCATGATTGTAACTTTTTGGCTGGCGAGTTTTAGTATCGTGTTCTTTTCGGCTCAATACCTGTTTAGTTGGTTATTTAAAGTCAGGAATCAGGATGTATGGTAGGGATAGAATATAATTTTTGTCTCAAAATACTTTAAGAAACGTGATATTATTAACGTAATTAATACGGAGGTAAAAATGGCAACTTCAAGTAAAAAAAATGGTATGAGTAAGCGTAATAAATGGATTATCGGAGTCATTGCGGTAGTCGTAGTGCTTTTCGGGTTGGTTATGATTTTCGGAACGCCAAGCGCCGAAGCGGTTTTTAAGGATATGAATGAAAAAATGTTGGAAACTGAATCGGTTACGCTTGATGAAAAGATGACCATGAAAGGGACCGGCGAAATTACTTTGCACATGTATATGGATCTTGGAAGCAGTCAACTAAACGCCAGGGGCAACTTCACGATGAGCATTAATAGTGAGGGAATGCCGATGGAATTTGCGGGTGATTTAATAAAAATCGGCGACGATAGTTATGTCAGATATACTACTATATCGTCATCCGACTCAAAAATTGCCGCCAATTTTTCTACCACCGAAGCGAAGCTTAAGAATAATTGGATAAAAATCCGCGACAAAGATCAATTTTCGTCACTTGCAAAATCCCCGATAGAATTTACTTCGACCATTCTACCGGTACCTTTTGCTAATTTGAATGATACTCAGCGCAAAAACGTGCTGGATATTTTGCAAGATAAAAATATGTATACGATCAATGAAAGCTCAAAGGTCGAGATGTCGGATGTATCAGCATACAAATATCTGTTAAGTTATGACGAGGACAAGTATGACCAAGCGGCTAAGTTGATATCTAATTACGCAAGCTATTTCAAAACAAGTGATGGTGACAACGATGAGATATCATCACTTACTGTTTGGGCCGATATCGCAACAAAACGGGTCGTTAAGTTTGAATACTCCGGAACCAACAAGGATAGTGGTGATGTAACGGGTGTGATTTCGTTCACCAACTACAATAAGAAACAAACTGTTGAAAGACCGTCCGATTATTCCATAGAATCAGAGCTACTGGACTAACTATTGCTTTTCACTGTTCATGTTCAGGACTTTCCATTCCCCGTCCTGTTGTACTAAATTAACTGTAATCTTGTATGTGTAATTGTCGTTACCTTTTATCTCGTATTCTACCGTTGCGGATGGATCGCTTCCGGTCTCAGCGCTAATTTCCTTGCCGGTGGTCTTTAATTCACCGGTTAAAATGGAACTCATTCGGTCGGCTGCGCTGCTGAAATCCTGAGAACTGGTTTGGTTTTGAGCCTCCGAGGCCATCAAGTCATATGCAGCTGTAGCTCGGTTGTCCAGTATGTTGTTCATGAATTCGTCGCTGACTTTAGCCGGCGCGCCTGTTGCGGCATTGATTGATATGACGAGTATTATGATAAGCGCAGCGATTGCAGCAATAACGTATACAACTATCTTTTTCTTTGAGCTCCACTTTTGTTTAGTCGGTTTTTCCGTTGTTTTAGTGTCATTAACGGCTTTTTTTGTAACTTTTTTTTGAGCGCTCATGGTGTCTCCTTTGTATTATGTTTTGATTATATCATTGTGCAATGCAAAACTCCCATATCGCTTGTGCTATAATTTATTAAAAATAACTTGGAAGTATGAAAGGATGCATATGGAAGAAGAAACCAGGCAGGCCGAGCCACAAGAGCCGGTTGAGGAACCAAAAATACAAAAAGCGTCAAATAAGACAAAAACAAAAAAAAGTAAAAAAACACTAAAAATTATTTTGCTTGTTTTGATCGTAGTCGTCCTTTCAGGTGCGTCTGCGGGCGCAGCATATTGGTGGCGCGATAAATCGGCGAACGATTCGAAAAGTGAGCAAACTGCTAAAATCGCTTCACTAGAGAAGGAAAAAGCGAGCCTTAAAAAACAGCTTAGCGAGGCAAAGGCGCAAAGTTCCGTTATAACCGATGAAACCGACTGCGAGGCTGAATCTCCTTCGTCCTCGGCAACGGAAAATATCGAGGCTTCAATAACTTCCGGTAATACTGCAGCGCTAGAAAGTTATATGGCTACTAGTGTTAATGTGATTCTTGCTGCCTCAGAAGGGATAGGCTCAAGTACCCCAACAGAGGCCGTTTCCGCGATAACGGATTTCATTTCAAGTGACATTACGTCGTGGGACTATGATTTTTCGCTATCTGCTGCGGCATTAAACTCTTATGCGGGTGGAAGTTATAGTCAATACTTCCCAAATGATGCCATAGTTGGTAAAGCAACAAATGACAAAGTCATATCATTCTCGTTTGATTGCAACTCCAAAATAAGTACAGTTTTATTGTCAAACAGCGAAGAAATCCTTCAATAACCATTAAATCTGGTTATTGCAAAGGTTTTATTCCAGAGTGTCCATGCCCACCAACCCATCGCGTTTTTGGCCGTCAAAAATGATGGCAGGGATCTTGACCGTTTTAATCCGGTCATTAACGATATCCTGGTTTCTCGAGATTATGTCCGCGACCTTCTTGCTGTTTGCAGCTTCTTCAACACGCTTGATTTGAGTAGAATTATAGCCAACATCCTTCAACCATTCATGAAGAAGGTTAATTGTTTGGTTCTGGTCCAACATGGAATTTATCTTAATTTGATAGGCTATATTCTTGTTGTCCTTCCAGGTATAGATTCTTTCTAGAATTTGCCAATCAGCTGGCACATTCAGGTCGTCTAATGGATTAATCTTGATAACTTCAAGATATTTAACGACGGTATAAGAGTTTACGAATTTATATTTGTCATTTACTAGCGGATCTTTGATTGGATAAGCGATGTATGTTAGGTTGTATTTATCATCGAAGCCGGTTTGCTTGATGTTTTTAAACAGACGTGCGCAAACCGTGCAACCAGGGTCTATAATTTCCAGTGCCGTTGGTTTTGATTTGTCGAACTTATTATAATAAGTGGCGTTTTGTGGCAGATATTCAGTAGCATCCCAGGTTTGCAGTCTGGTAGGAATGTTGGCGATAGTATTGCCAAGTTCGTTGGTTCGATTAACAAACCATTCCCACGGCTTACCCTCAAGCGTCAGTGTCCAGAAGCTTTTGTTGACTTTGTCGATCGAGCAAGTCTCTGAGGTTAAGCTGCATGATGAAGCTTGGGATGGATTACATGTTCCCCAAACATACAGGTTCAATCCACTTTCTAATACCACAAGTATGCTCCAGATTGTCAAAATTACAAAAGCAAACGAGGCGATTTCAATTCCGATATCGGCGGTTTTGACTAGTTTGGGGGTTCTTTTTGCGACATGGCTGAGCAATTTATTTTTGGTTTCTTCCTTAAAAGACGTATCGCAGGGGCGAAGAGTCACACGTCTAGCGGTGCAGCTCCAGGCCTTCAGGGCTAACTTGCGGTATCTGGCCGAAAATACGCTGATAATGGCCAAAACTATAAATGCGGCAATACAGAACATTTAGTTTTTTACAATCCTTTTAATTTCATCAATAGTTTTTCGAATGTCGTCTTCGGTAGAATGCAGGCCGATCGATAATCTAAGAAGCGGTGGAAGTTGAAGTTTTTCAAGAAGATAATAATGGCAACAAAAATACCCACTTCTGACCATAATATTTGATGCCGACAGGAATGTGGCCAAACGGTGAGCGTCGGTGTTTTTCGAGTATATGCTGACGACGGGAGAAGGTGTTTTGTTGAGTATGGTTATCCCAGGGATTTGCGTCAGCCCTTCAAACAGTTGTCTTGATAGCTCTTCAATGTGTTTAGAGGGACTGGACCCGCCGGGTTTTACTGTTTTTAACCACTTCATTGCGTAATTTAGGCTGATTATTTCGCCATAAGGTTGCAAACCGGGCTCCAACCAACTGGCCATATCATCAGGCCACATTTCGTATGAGTTTTCTTTAACACCGGCAACCATGCCTCCACCAATAAAGTTAATCTGCAAAGTCTTTAACAGGTCCTTTTTGATGACTACTACACCTAAGCTAGCGGCATACATTTTATGCGCAGAAAAACAAATCACATCGGCGTCGCAGTCGTGAAGCAATTCGCTATGATGGGCAACTGTCTGTGCGGCGTCAAGAATTATGATACCGTTTGACCTGTGCACGTCACTAATTAGTTGTTTTAAATTAACCAACAGGCGTCCGTCGATATTAGAAGTCGTGTTTACGACCACGACAGAATTATTTAGATCGGAGTTATCGTATATTAAACCGCCGTCACTATCGCGAGCGAGCACTTTACGGCTAATACCCAGTCTTTTTGAATGGGTTATGGTTGGCAAAAATACCGAATTATGTTCGATGTCACTGGTGACAACTTGCTGGTACTTTCCGGCGGGCAATTGCGATAAAACCAGGTTTATTCCGTACGTGGTATTTAGCGTGAACGAGCAAACGTAGTCTTTCTTTGGCAACTTAAGATAATCAATCACTAGGTCCCGAGTTTCTTCGATCAGAGAATCAATCTTTTGTCCCCAAGTGTATTTAACTCTTCCACCACATGCTCCGTAGTTTTTATAGTATTCACCCACTGCGTCAATTACCGGTTGTGGTCGAAGACTTTGACACGAGCTGTCCATATATATATGATTCAAATCCAAATATCCGAATTCCGGCAGTCTTTTTGAGTCTTGTAACGGCTCGTTTTTACGTCTAAACATTTTTACCTTTGGTTTATCACAAATACTTATAAATTGACTTCAACTATTATATCAACAATGCGTCTATAAGTCTTTTGGTTCGATAGTCTTAATTATCAAAGTTTTGCCGTGCACTATTTCATCACCGACTTTTTTGTTAAGTAATTTGACTGCAAGTGGAGACTTTCGGCTTATAACTATGCAACCTTCAACCACTTGTCCTGCGCGCCAAGTCCAATCGCCTGCAATAAAGTACCAAGCGGTGTTTCCGGTTTTTTTATCGATAAGGTTGACCCTCGTACCAATATTCGCGACGCCTTGTTTTTGTTTCGGTATGCTCGGCAGGCTTTCCCGTAATATATGTTTTAAATTTTGCATCTCGGTTGAAAGAAGCGT
>Ga0172375_10007287_pt1 | contig 15187 bp, 8 predicted proteins | sample LakKiv1m_FD_114537 | JGI IMG/M metagenome (GOLD analysis project Ga0172375, IMG submission 114537) | Freshwater microbial communities from Kabuno Bay, South-Kivu, Congo - kab_092012_11.1m | ecosystem: Environmental > Aquatic > Freshwater > Lake | place: Democratic Republic of the Congo... | reverse complement strand
CAGCAATTCGCACTATGGGGTAATCGCGGTGGGTCCGGCGGCCCCGCCCTACCAGAAACCACACGGATTGGACAGGTAGGGCAGGGCCGCCGGACCCGCCGCAAACCAAAATGAGAATTGCTGGGCCAGGGATCTTCATGAGGGTCCGTTCCACTTCTGTCAACCGTCCCAACGCCGCCGCGCGTCATCGCCGGCACCGTCTGAAGCCCCATCTTGGATTCGCGCCACTCGTTAAGCAAGTCTGCAACCCGGCACGCCAGGATGGCTCTGCCCCTCCGCCACCTGGATGAACTGGCGATACAGGTCCGCGTACTCCCCGCCGAGCGCAATCAACTCGGCATGCGAACCGCGCTCCACGATGCGGCCCTCGCTGAGGACCAGCACCTGGTCCGCGTTCCGCACGGTGCTCAACCGGTGCGCCACAACGATGCTGGTCCGGTCCCGCAACAACACGGACAGCGCCCTCTGGATCCGCGCCTCGGTGATCGTATCCACCGAACTCGTCGCCTCGTCCAGCAGCAGGATCCGCGGGTCGGCCAGCAGGGCGCGGGCAAAACAGATGAGCTGACGCTGGCCGAGACTGATCCCGCTTCCCCCCTCGCCGACGCGGGTCTGGAAGCCGTCGGGCAGCGCGTCCAGCAGGTCAAGGCAGTCCAGACGCCGCGCGGCTTCCAGCACCTCCGCGTCGCCCGCCGATGGCCGCCCGACGCGGATGTTGTCCATCACCGTCCCGGTGAACAGGAAATTCTGCTGCAGAACGATCCCCATCTGACGATGCAGCGATTCGCTCGTGACGCCGTGGATGTCCCGGCCGTCAATGCGCACGACGCCGCGGGCCGGCAGGTAGAACTTGGCGATGAGGTTGATGATCGTGCTCTTGCCGCTGCCCGTCTCGCCCACCAGCGCGGTGGTCCGGCCCGGTTCGGCCGTGAAGACGATGTCGCTGAGGACGATGCGCGCCGGATCGTAGCCGAAGGTGACGCCGTCGAATTCGACCCGCCCCTGCATGCCGTCGAGCGGCCGGGCGTCGGGCGGGTCGCTCCAGTCCGGCTTGGTGTCGAGCAGGCTGAACACGCGTTCCGCGCCGGCCATGGCGGTGAGCGCGTTGTTGTACTGCACGGCGAGGTTCTGGATCGGCGCGAAGAAAAGGTTCGACATGAGCACGAACTGGTACAGGTTCTCCACGTCGGTCTGGCCGGCGAACACCCGCCAGCCGCCGAGCAGGAGCACGGCGGCAATAAACACCTGCGAGTTGAACTCGAGCAGCGGCAGGAACACGCCGGAGGCGCGGGCCGCGTCGAGGTTGTAGCGCGAATGATCCTCGAGCAGCTCCTGGAACATCCCGGCGTTGACCTCCTGTCGCACGAACCCCTGGGTGATCCGGATGCCGCTCACGGATTCGGCCAGGGTGCCCGTGACGCGGCTGAAGCTCTCCTGCACCGACCGGTACGCCTCGCTGAGCCGGCGGCGGAAGTAGGCGTTGATGGCCCACAGGACCGGCGCCATGCCCAGGATGACCAGGAACAGCACCGGGTCGTACCAACACATGAACGCGCCGGCCATAGCCATCTGGCCGCCCTGCACCAGGGACACGAAGAGCACGTCCTGGACCCCCACGCGAACCGCTTCGGCATCGGACGTAAAGCGGGAAATCAGGCGGCCGACGCGATTCCGATGAAAGAAGCTCATCGGCTGGCTCTGCAGGTGCCGGAACATCCGGCTGCGCAGGTCGTAGAGGACCGCCTCGCCCAGCGCCAGCGCCAACCCCATGCGATAGCCGAACAGCCACTGCGTGAGCCCAGCCAGCGCGGCATAGCCCAGCGCGCCGAGCAGAATACCCTGCGTGTCGAGCCTCGCGACGGGTCCGCCGAGGATCGCGCCGATGATCCAGGCGAGCGAGGGCAGCAGCATCGCGCGAACCACAACCAGCACGAACAGCCAGTTGCGGATGCGGCGGAACGGCTGCGTGTAGGCGAAGAGCCGCCGGATCAGCGCCATGCTGAGCGGCCGTCCCTCCCCTTCCCGCTTCTCACGCTGCACGTGCGTGAGCATCCGTATCGGCTTCCCGGTCATCGTCTTCCCATCACTCCCTCTCGCACTCCCGCAATTCCGCAATCTCGCAATCCCTATGCTTCCCACTCCGGCAGTTTGAACCCCTGGCCCATGAGCATCCGCGAGTCGGCCGGATCGGGCAACTGCAGCCGCGCGGCGCGGCGGTAGTGGCCTTTGCGCTGAATCAGCTCCTCGTGCGTGCCCGCCTGCACGATCCGGCCCTGGTCGAGCACGACCACGTAATCGGCGCGCCGCAGGGTGCTCAGGCGATGCGCCACAACCAATGTCGTCCGCCCTTCCATGGCGCTGTCCATGGCCCGCATGATCTCATCCTCGGTCTCCGGATCCACCGCCGCGGTCGGGTCGTCGAGCAGCAGGATGGCCGGTTCCAGGAGCAGCGCCCGCGCAATGGCCAGGCGCTGGCGCTGCCCGCCCGACAGGTTGCCGCCGCCCTCGCGCAGCACCGTCTCGTAGCCGTTCGGGAGCTGCCGGATGAAATCGTCCGCCGCGGCGATCTTGGCCGCGCGGATGACCTGCTCGGGCGAGGCATCGGGATGCCCGAAGGCGATATTGGCGGCCACCGTGTTGCTGAAGAGGAAACTCTCCTGGAAGACAATCCCCACCGACCGGCGCAGGCCATCCAGATCGAAACGCCGCGCATCGTGGCCGTCCACCAGCACGCGGCCCGAGTCGGGATCGTAGAACCGCGGGATCAGGCCCAGAAGCGTGCTCTTCCCCGACCCCGTCGCGCCCAGGATGGCCACCAGTTGACCGGGCTTGATCTCCAGGCTGATGTCCGCGAGAACGGGGTCGTTCTTCCGATACGAGAAGCAGACCCGCTCGAACGTGATCGCGCCGCTCACCCGCGCGGGCCGCACCGGGTTCGCCGGCGACTGAATCTCGATCGGCGCGTCCAGCACCTCGAACACACGCCGGGCCGACGTGAGGCACTGCTGCATCGTGTTGGCGATGTTCGCGATCGAGGACACGTTGTTGGACAGTTGCTGGAGCAGACCCGTGAACACGATCAGGTTCCCGACCGACAATCCCACCTGCAGGGCGGTGTCGGCGTCCGGCGCCCGCTCATGACAGACCACCAGGTAGCCGCCGTAGGCCAGCATGACGGCCAGGTTCACGTTGGTGAGATATCCGATCAAGGGCGTGAACACGCTGATCTTGCGGAAGATCCACCGCCGCTGCTCCCGCACCGCCTGGCCGACCGTGTCGAACGCCTCGACCTGTTCGTTCTCCCGGGCGAAGCCCTTGACCACGTGGATGCCGTTCAGATTCTCCACGACGATCCGCACCTGCTCGTCGGCCAAGTCGCGGTTTCGCTCATAGGCAGGCCGGACCTGCCCCGAGAACCAGCGCGTCGCCATCCACAGCAGGGGCGTGGTGGCCAGGCAGGCCAGCGTCAGCCGCACGTTGATATTGAGCATGTACACGACGTAGACGACCAGCGAAAGCACCACCACCAGCGTCTGCATCACCACGCCGTCCACGAAGCTGCGGACCGCCTGCACGTCGCCCGTCACGCGGTTGATGATCGTGCCGCTGGCGTTCTCGTCGAAGAACCGGAAGCTCAGCCGCTGCAGCTTGTCGTAGACCCGCGCGCGCAGTTCCACGACAATCTGGCCCTGCACCAGGCGGTTGGCCGCGATCGTGTAGACCATGTTCAGCAGCGATCGAAGCAACGCGAAGCCCAACACCGCAAGCGACACGACGGCGAGCGTGTGCAGGGCGGACCAGGTATCGGGCGGCACAATGTCCGCCGGCCAGCGCGGGGGTTTCGGCCCGGCGCCGCCGGTGCGGCCGGACGAAGGCGCGTCCTTCGGGCTGACGGCCACGGCCGTTTCCCCATCGGCCGCGGACGCCGCGTGAAGGGCCGAAGCCCCGGAGCGGCGGTGCAATTCGTAGCGGATGTGGTCCACGCCGAGCCCGACGAAACCCAGGCCGAGGAGGCCCAGCGCCAGAAGCGCCAACTGCAGGAGGATAATCTTCACGCAACCGGCCCGGTAGCGCCACGCCAGCCCCAGGAGCCGCCAGATCAGATCGCTGTTGGACGACAAACCCGTGTCCACCGCTTTGCCTTCGATGTCCGCCATGAAGCCAATAGGCATAGTCCCCGCCCCGCGGGAAGTAAAGCGGAATGGTGTGCAATCCAGCTATTCGCATTATGGCGCAATCGCGGCGGGTCCGGCGGCCCCGCCCTACCAAAAACCACACGAATTGGGCAGGTAGAGCGGGGCCGCCGGACCCGCCGCGAGCCAAAATGAGAACTGCTGTGTGCAATCCCTTGAGGCCGGGAGCCCCTTGAACGGATGATCGCGGTCGCTATGCCCCCGATCCTTCCACTTTTCGGTATCGCCTTTTCGCTTCCGGACAAATCGCCCGCGCCGGCCCTACAGGTTCGCCAGCTCCGGAGCCGGGGCAAGGAACTCGCGCATCTCGACGCCGGGCAGCCGGCCGGTCAGCCACCGGGCCAGGGGCCGCACCACGACCGCCTCGCTCGGTCCATGCCCGAGCAGCACGACCGCCACGCCCGCATCCTGAAGCAGGAGCTGATCGTAGTGCCGCATCTCGCCGACCACGAGCACCTCGGCGCCGATATCCGCCACGCGCTGCACGGGACTGCTCCCGCCGCTCCACACCGCAACCCGCCGAACTCGCCGCGCAGGATTGCCCAGGAGCTGCGTGCAACCCGACCGGGAACAACGCGCCATCCGCTCCGCGATCGCACGGACCGTAACCGGCTTCGCCAGCCGGCCGAACCGCCCGCAGCCATAGGGTTTGGACTCGTCAAGCGTATAGAGGTCGTACGCCGGCTCCTCGTAGGGATGCGCGGCGCGCATGGCCTTGACCACGCGATCGCGGATCGAGCGGGTCAGCAGCACCTCCAGGCGCAGCTCCGGCGCTTCCTCGTACCGGCCCGCGCGGCCGACCGCGGGATTCGACGCCGGGGAGCCCTTGAACGAACCCGTGCCGGCCGAGGCGAACGAGCAGCAGGAGTACTCGCCGATCACGCCGGCACCCGCGCCGCAGACCGCCTGCCGCACGGCCGCCACGTTCGTCTCCGGAACAAAGACGGCCAGCTTCAGGCAGGGATCGGACGCGGTCTGGAGCAGAATCTTGCGATCCTCCATTCCCACGGCGTCGGCCAGGATATCGTTGATACCGCCCGACACCGTGTCCAGGTTGGTGTGCGCCGTGAACACGGCGATGCGCAGCCGGGCCAGATCCCCGGCGAGTCTGGACGCCGGCGCCGATTCGTTCATGCGTCCGATCGGCTCGCGGAACACGGGATGGTGGACCACCATCATTTGACAGCGGGCCCGGCGTGCGGCCGCGAGCGACGCGGCCGTCAGGTCCAGGGCCACGAGGATCCGCTTCACCGGCCATTTCGGATCGCCCGCATGCAAGCCGACCGGATCGTTCGCCTTGGCCATCCACGCCGGCGCAATCGTCTCCATCGCCGCCATCACATCGCTCACGCTCGTTGTTCCGCGCATGTTTCGCCTCCTCCCCATTGCTTCCAGCCAATGAGTATAGGGACCGTTTCCCCGCGCGCAAGCGCCGCCTCAAACGCAGCGGCCGTTCGGACGCATCCGCGTTTCAGTACACCCGCGTGAAGGCCTGGGGATTGTGAAAGTCCTGCTCGACACCTGCACGTTCATCTGGTTATGTGCGGATCCTTCGCGTCTGCCGGCTGGCGCGACGCAGATCCCTGGCCGTCGAGACCTGTCGCCGACTCTCAGCCACGTGTCGATCCAGGAAATGGCGCGAACTGATCGATCCGCCTTCGCCAAGCGGCTCCGGCGGGCCTTCGGGGAGGTGTGGGAAGCCGATCCGCTGCTGTGCCCCCGGTGTTCGAAGAAGCTGAGGATTGTCTATGACAGCACAATCTCCACCTGGCGAGGTCCCTCCGCGACTGCCGGCAGCAGGGGTTCGGTCGCCGGCTTGCCGTTGATCCGGAAATCCGCCACCTGCGTTCCTTTCCCGCGCAACACGACCTCCAGCGGCCGGCCGCGGTAGAACAGGTTCGACAGGAACGCATTTCCCCAGTCCGCCGGCAACGTGGGAGCGAACCGGATCCCCGCCGGCTCAAACCGCATTCCGAACAGGCCGCTATGGATCATACGCAGGAACGCCGTGGCCGACCACGTCTGGTGGTTGCAGGAGTTCCACTCCCAGCCCGACTGCCAGCCGCCGTTGGGCTTGCCGTCGGCCGGACTGTAGATCTCGCAGAAATCCCAGTCCGAGCCCTTGGCAAGACCTGCCAAGGCTTCGGTTTCGCGCTGGAACAACGCCACATTTCCTGTGGCCGCCGCCGCCGTGGCCCAATAGCCCTGCGCCATGGGCCAGATAATGCGCCCATGCCGGCTGATGTGGTTTGCCCGGCTATAGCGCGGAATCTCCGGCTCGACCAGCGCCATGCCGAACGGCGTGGTCTTCGCTTGCGCCACGAGCTGAGCCGCCCGGTCGGCGTCTGCAATGCCGAAAAGCACGGCCAGCGCCACCCCAGTTGCCTCCTGGAAGTCCGCGACCGAGCCCCGGCAAGGCGCGTCCCCGTTCATGAAATAGGCGTAGGCAGCTTTCTCCGGCAACCAGAGATGGCGGTTGATCGCCTCGCGCACGGCATCTGCCTTGCGATCCCACTCCCGACTAACGTCCGGCGCCATGCTTTGCGCTTCCGCCATCTTCGCGGCGCAGCGCGCCGCGTTGCTGGCGATGACGTTGCCGCTGAGCGTCATCATCGTTTCCGAGCCGGCATGGGTCAAAATGAAGCTATTGGATCCGGGCGGCTCCTCGAATGGCTCGGGATAGCCGGCCACACCGTCGCTAAGGTGCGAAGGCCCCTGGAACAACCCGAATTCCCGGTCGAACCGCGTCGCGTACAGCTCATTGAGACTTTCCTCAGTGGCCTCGTACGCCGCGACAAGGAACGCTTCGTCACCCGTGGTCGCAAAGTGGTTCCAAGCGGCGGTAACCCAGATCAGCTTGTCCCACCAGTTGCAGTCCTGCTGAATGATCAGCCGGCCATTGGGCTGGCGCTCGCAGACGGCCCAGAGGGTGTTACGCGCCACCTGCGGACACAGCAGGCTGCCCGCGTTCCAGGCGTTGACCGACGCGTCGCGTGTCCATGGATCCTGGTAATGCGAACCGGCCCGGAAGAACTTCGGCGGCGTTCCGGTTAGAAGACCGGCGCGATTGTGTTTCTTCTCATCGGCGACCAGCGTGTTGGTCACGAGCAGATTATCGCGCGCTTCCTGATACGCCTTTTCCAGCGTGTCACGGTAACGGCTTCGCTCGAATCTCAACGCTGCGGCACTTGCGACCGTATCCAGTCCATTCTGCCGAATCGTCATGTTATTAACCGATCAGAACTCGCTTTTCGGGCGGCGCGGACACTCGCCCGCTGGAACCAGCCTGAGGTAGCGCTTTCACAAATGAAACGATAGCCGGAACCGGGCGAAGAGATCAAGATATGGGTTCGTGGCTTCCGCAGGAACATCTCGACAGCCGATTCCGTACGTCGTATGAAATGCGCACGACATCCGACATTCAGGAGATTGAATGAGCACCTCGAAACCCCGATTCATTTCAGGCATCTACAACTACTGCGACTACTGGTGCGAGCGGTGCGCGTTCACCCGGCGCTGCCGCAACTTCACCATGGAGTCGGAACTGGAGCGGGAGGCCCGCGGCGAGAAACCGGTCAAGGACGCCACCAACGCGGCGTTCTGGAACAGCCTGGCCGACAAGCTGTGCGAGGCGAAGGTCGTCGCCAACGCGGCCGACTGGGTTGACGACGACGGGGACACGTTCGACGACGGGCCGGATCCCGAATGGGAGGCGCGCGAAGAGGCCCGCGGCAGCGCGGTGCGCAAGCACCTCCTTCCGCGGCTCGCCGAGGAGTATCGGAAGCAGGCCGCCGCCTGGCTCAAGTCCGCCGACGCGGACCTGAAGGCGCATGCCCAGAGCCTTCTGGCTGCCGCCGGAAGCCCGTTCGCCCGGGAAGACTTTGAGGAAGAAGCCCGCCAGATCGGGGAGATGATCGAGGTGGTCGCCTGGTATCACACCTTCATCTCCGCCAAGATGTCCCGCGCGATCCGCAGCTTCCTGGAACGGGACGAAGCCGACGGACCCGCGGCCCACATTCTGCGCGAGTCCCGCCTTAACGACGCCCATGGGTCGGCCAAGGTGACGCTCGTGGCGATCGAGCGTTCGATCGCCGCCTGGCTCCGTCTGCGCGAGGTGCTGCCCGCCCAGGAGTCGGCCATTCTGGACATGCTGGCCCTGCTCGAACGCATGCGCCGCGGCATCCACACCACCCTGCCCGGCGCCCAAACCTTCCGCCGCCCCGGCTTCGACGGCGAGCCGGAAGACGACGGCGAGGAAGAGGAGTAGAAGGTGTTCCATATCTGAGAGACCAGGTTTCGGGTTTCAGGAGGGATAACATGCTGACGAACAAAGAGTTGCTGCCTGAAACCCGAAACCTGACACCTGACACCACGGTCCACGCTCACGCACCGAAGAACCTGAGGGCGCTCGCGACCTCACGAGGCCCCGCTGACCCGTGAAACTCCTCCGCTATAGCAGCCTCGACACGCGCGGGCTGACCACGCAATTCGACCGCACGATCGCCCTGCTGGAGAAGGGGGACTTCCGGGGCGCGGACGTCAAGAAACTCACGCCCACGGCGTACTACCGCGCCAAGCTGAACGACGCGGACCGCCTGATCTTCCGCTTCGCCACGTACCGGAACGAAACCTACCTGGTGCTGCTGGAAGTCGTCCGAAACCACGCGTACGACACGTCGCGCTTCCTGCGCGGAGCGGCGATAGACGAGAACAATCTGGAACCGCTGTCCGCCCCAACGCCGGCCCAGCCGACGGATGTCGCGCCGCTGAACTACGTGAACCCCTCCGTGCCGCGGGTCCATATCCTCGACAAGATCCTGTCCTTCGACGAACTGCAGGAGTCGGCGCTGTTACAGCGGCCGCCGCTGATCCTGATCGGGTCCGCCGGCTCAGGCAAGACCGTGCTGACGCTGGAAAAGCTGCGCCAACTGCCGGGCGAAATCCTCTATGTGACACACTCGCCCTTCCTCGTGGACAACGCGCGCAACCTGTACTACGCCAACCACTACGAGAACGAGGCCCAGAAGGTCACGTTCTTCTCCTTCATGGAGTTCGTACAGTCCATCGCCGTGCCGCCCGGCCGGCCGATGACGTTCACCGACTTCGCCGCGTGGTTCGCCCGCAACCGCGGCTCATGCCCCATCAAGGACGCGCATCCGCTGTTCGAGGAGTTCAACGGAGTCCTGACCGGATCGGCCGTGACCCGGCCATACCTGACGCTGGAGGAATATGTGGCGCTCGGCATCCGCCGCTCGATCTTCACGGGCGAGGACCGCCCGGCGGTCTACGAGCTGTTCAAGCGCTACATCGAGTCGTTCAAGACCGGAGACCGCTTCGATCTGAATCTGGTCTGCTTCGAGCACCACGCAAAGTGCCAGCCGGCCTATGACTTCGTCGTGGCCGACGAGGTCCAGGACCTCACCGCCGTCCAACTGAGTCTCATCCTCAAGACCCTGCGCATTCCCGAACAGTTCGTGCTGTGCGGCGACTCGAACCAGATTGTGCATCCCAACTTCTTCTCCTGGGCCACGGTCAAGTCGTTCTTCTACCAGCAGCGCCTCAACGGCCAGCAGGAAATCGTCCGCATCCTCAACACCAACTACCGCAACTCGCCGCAGGTGACCGACCTCGCCAACCGGCTGCTCCTCATCAAGAACGCGCGTTTCGGCTCGATCGACCGCGAAAGCCACTACCTGGTCAAACCGATCTCCGACAACGCGGGAACCGTCGAGTTCCATCAGGACACCGACCGCGTCCGACGCGAGATTGACGCCCGGACGGGCCGCTCCACCCGCTTCGCCGTGATCGTCATGCGCGAAGAGGACAAGGACGAGGCGCGCCGCTCCTTCCGCACGCCGCTCATCTTCAGCATCCAGGAAGCGAAAGGCCTGGAATACGAAAACATCATCCTCGTCAACTTCATCTCCATGAACACGCGGGCCTTCGCGGAGATCGTGGCGGGCGTCACGCCCGACGACCTGGCGACCGACTTCACCTATGCGCGTACCAAGGACAAGGGCGACAAGTCGCTCGAAGCCTACAAGTTCTTCGTGAACGCGCTCTACGTGGCCGTGACGCGCGCCGTGCGCAACGTCTACCTGATCGAGCGCACCCCCTCGCATCCCTTGCTCGACCTGCTGCGCCTGCGCATCGAGACCGAGCCGGTCAAGATCGCGGCACAGCAGTCCACAGTGGCCGAGTGGAAGGCGGAGGCCATCAAACTCGAACGGCAGGGCAAGACCGAACAGGTTGACGCCATTCGCCGCTCCATCCTGCGCACCGAACCGGTCCCGTGGACCGTCCTGACGCCGGACAAGGTCGAGGCGCTGGCGAAGGAAGCGTTGGAGAGCCCGGACCTCCGCCAAAAGGCCCGCCGACAGTTGCTCGAATACGCCGCCACGTACTCCGTCACCCCGCTGATCGTCCGTTTGCGAGCGGCCGGTTTCGAGCAGGCCCATCGGCCCGATGTGGCGCGACAGGAGGCACTGCGCCGCTCGCTGGAGGACTACCACCAGCGCGGCTACCGCGAGTTGTTCCACAAAATGGACCGCCACGGCGTGGACTTCCGCAATCCCCTCAACCAGACCCCGCTCATGGTCGCCGCCCAAGCCGGCCTCGGCCCGTTGGTCCGCCAACTCGTGGAACAGGGCGCCAACAGCCACGTCCGCGATCCCTGGAACCGGATCCCTCTGCAAATCGCCCTGCGTGCGGCCTTTGGCAACGAGCACTATGCCCGGAATTCCCTGGGGGAAATCTACGACGCCCTGGCGCCGGATTCGATCAAGGTCAAGGTGGGCAATCGCCTGGTCAAGATCGACAACCACCGAATGGAGTTCTTCCTCCTGCACTCCATGCTGGCCCTGTTCGAGTCCATTGTCCGCCGGAAGATCCATCACAGCATGCCCGCCTTTGAGACGGCCGACTTTGTCCACGCCCTCGCGCCCTTCCCCGAGGCGGTGATCCCCTCGCACCGCCGGAACCGCCAGGCCATCACGGCGGCGCTGGCCGGCAACGAGGTCTTCCGCGAGGACCGGTCCAGTCGCCGCCTGTTCGCCCGCCTGCGGCGGGGCTACTACATCCCGAACCCCTGCATGGACATTGAACTGGGCGACGGCTGGGTCCCCGTGGCCGAACTTCTACACCTCGATATGCTTGCCCAGGAGAAGGAGGACGGCCGCCTGAGTTTGCTGATCAGCGGCATCCGCGCCTGCCAACGGGATGTCCAGCAGGTGCTCGATGCGCTCGATGCCGGAAAGAATATTGACGTGGTTATCCGCAACCGCACGGGCGCCCCACCCAAGCGCGTTGCGATCCGTCCGCCACCGGGTCAAACGCTCCAAGCGCCCGCTATGAACCGTCGACCTGTTGCGGACGCCAAGCCTCTGGAACAGCCACTTCACAGACCTGCCGCTTCCCGCGTTCCCGACGCCACCCTTTCGCCCGTGACGTCGCCACCGGCCCAGCCGCCCACACCCGCGCCTGAACCGACTGTGACCGTGCCGACACAAAACCAGCCTTCCGCACCGGCTCCCGTCGTCTCCGCTGTGGCTCCGCCCCCGGTCGCCTCGCCGGCGGTGGAGTCGATCGCCGCACCACACGCCATCCGCCCGTCCCTTCGCCTGGAACTCATCGAAAAGGCGAGCGTAATCGAGGAAGCCCTCTTCAGCGAGTATGGCACCCCTCCGCTCGCCTCGCTCCGATGGATTCTGAACAACCCTGCAGACGGCGCCGACATTCTGCTGGGGATACTGGAAGCTGCCGTGACCGGCACGACGGACCCGACCCGCCGACCCGCCACGGGCTACATGGTGGCCATGATGATGCTCGCGCAACTCCAGGAACGGCGCGCTTTCCCGCTCGTCATCCGGTTTGCCGAACTGCCCGAAGTCGAAAACATCCTTGAGGACTTCATCACCCAGGACTTTGAACGCGTTTTCGCGTCGGTCTATGACGGCGACATCGCCCCCCTTCAACGTCTCATCGAGAATCGGGCGGCAAACGAGTGGGCTCGGTCTGCCGGTTTGTCTGCCATCGAGCTGCTGGTCCTCTTCGGCAAAATGGACCGGGAAGCCGCCATTGGTTACTTCCACCGGTTGATGGATGTCCACGGCGGAAGGCTGGAGCGTGAGCGCTCGCAGGTGTGGAACGACCTGGCCCACATCGCGCTGCATCTGCATCCCGGCGAGTTGCTCGCCGACCTCGATCGTGCCTATGGCGAAGGGCTCGTTGACCCGGTTTATGTTTCGTTGAACGAGATTGTTCGCAAGGCCAGACGCCCGGCCGAGGCGATTCTCCAGCAGTCGCGCAAGGACAGTGACGGACTGGTGTCCGACGCCATCGGCGAGATTTCGGCCTGGCCCCTGTTTACAGAGCGAAGGGAGTCTCCTTCCCCGCAGCGACGCGAGGCCCCTCTGGTGTCCGACCTTCAGGGCTTCGATCCCGCCGACACGTCTCCGGCCGCTCCAACCGCCTCTTCCCGTGAGTCATCCTGGCCGAGCGAAGACATCCGCGAATTCTACGCGCCGGGCGTGCCGATTCGGGCCGACCCGAAGGTCGGCCGCAACGACCCCTGCCCCTGCGGAAGCGGCCGCAAGTACAAGAAGTGCTGCGAGGGCAAGGCCTGACGTCCCCGCCATCGTTTTGCTTGCGTTGGTCGGTCGGTTCCGACTAGAACTGCGCCCATGTTACAGCCGCACTCGACCTGGCAGGCCGCCGCCTATCTCGCCGGCGGATTGGGCCTCTTCCTTTATGGCATCAACGTGCTGTCGGATGCGATGAGCCAGGCCGCCGGCATCGGCCTGCGCCGCCTCATCGCCCGCAGCACGCGCTCCACGATCAACGGCCTCGGCGCCGGCACCGCGGCCACCGCGCTGCTCCAGTCCTCCAGCGCCAGCACGGTCCTGATGATCGGCCTGGCCGACGCGGGATTGCTGACGATCGGGCAATCCGCCGGCCTGATCATCGGGGCCGGAATCGGCGGCACGATCACGACGCAACTGCTCACCGTGAACGTGCTGGGCGCCCTCTCGCTTCCGGCGCTGGGCGCGGGTGCGCTGGCCGTCCTGCTTTCCCGCGGACGGACAGCGCGTTTGACCGGCCTGGCGCTGCTGGGCTTCGGCATGATCTTCTTCGGGTTCGATGTGATGAAGGCCGGCGTGACGCCATGGCGCGAACCCATCGCCGCCTGGTTCGCGATCCTGGCCAGGCCGGGGCTCTTGCACCTGCTCGCCTCGCTGGGCATCGGCGTGGCGGCCACGGCCATCCTCCAGTCGTCGGCCGTCACCACCGCCATGGCCGTCGAACTCGCCCGCCAGGGCATCATCGCGGATCTGCCCTCCGGACTCGCGCTGATGATCGGCTGCAACATCGGAACAACCGTGACGGCAGTCCTAGCATCCATCGGCGGCACGACAACGGCCCGCCGGATCGCGGCGCTCCATGTAACGTACCGCGTCCTTGGCGGGCTCGTCTCGCTGGCCGCTATTCCCCTCTACGCGCTCTACTTCAGCCACCTCACGCCCGACCCGCTGGCGCGCGACCTGGCCAACTACCACACCCTGCACAACACCGTGAACGCGCTGCTGTTCATTCCGCTGGCCGGCCTGCTGGTCTGGATCACCCTGCGCCTCGTTCCGGGCCGCGACGAACTGTCGCCCGCTCCGCAGTTCCTTGACTTCAGCGGCCGCTCGGCCTCATCCGACCGCTTCCGCCAGGCACGGCAGGAAATCCTCCGGCTCTCCAGTCTGACACGGGGCATGATCACCGACGCCCTCACCGCCCTTCAGACGCGCAACGACTCGCGGTTCGAATCGGTGCTCGCCCGCGAACGCCTCGTGGACGTCCTGCACGGCACGATCACCCAATTCCTCCTCGACGGCGACAGACACGCCGGGGCCTCCGGCAGGGAGCTTGACCCGGCGCGGTTCCTCCAGGTGGCCCACAACATCGAACGCATCGGGGACCACGCCGAGAACCTGGTCGAGCTGGGGCGCTACGCCGGACCGGCCGGCACGGGGATGGCAGCGTCCTTGCGCGCACAGGCCCTTGAAGCCGGCGGTCAGCTCGACCGGCTGCTTCTGGACATGCACCAGGCGCTGAGCGGCGAGGATCCCGCCGCACTGACGGCCATGCGCACCCAGCGCGAAACCCTTCAGGCCTTCCTTCTACGGCTCGTGACCGCGGCCCGCGAGGAGGCGCGTGCCGGCCGCTACGCCCCGATCGAGGTGGCCATTTTCGAGGATGTCCTGGCCAACCTGCGAAGCAGCGCGTCGCACACCATTCGCGCCGTGGAAGCCGTGGCCGACGTCCAGCCCCACCGGCCGGAACCGAAACCGTGAACGCCCCGGCCGCCTGGCCCGCCGCGCTGCTACGGTGGTTCGCCGCCAACCGCCGCCCCATGCCGTGGCGCGACCATCCAACCCCGTACCGTGTGTGGGTCAGCGAAGTCATGCTCCAGCAGACGCAGGTCGCCACGGTCATACCCTACTTCAACCGTTTTCTCCGCCGCTTCCCGTCCGTCGCCGCCCTCGCCCGCGCGCGGGAGGCGGACGTGCTCAAGGCGTGGGAGGGGCTCGGCTACTACTCCCGCGCGCGCAACCTGCAGAAGGCCGCGCGCAAGGTCGCCTGTGAACGCGGCGGGCGCCTGCCCGCTGACGTTGCGGAACTCCAAGCCCTTCCGGGACTCGGCGACTACTCGGCCGCCGCGATCGCCTCCATCGCGTTCGGCATTCCCGCCCCGGCCGTTGATGGCAACGTCGCCCGGGTACTGGCGCGCCTGTGGGCGGTCCGGGCCGACGCGCGCAATCCGGTCGCACGGCGAGCATTCGCGGAACGGCTTCGGCCGTTCATCCCCGCGTCGGCCGCCGGCGATTTCACCCATGCCATGATGGAACTCGGCGCGCTGGTCTGCCGGCCCCGCGACCCCCGCTGCGGCGATTGCCCCCTGGCCGAGGACTGCCTCGCGCGCCGGCGGGGACTGACCGGCAGCCTGCCGT
>Ga0172375_10007283_pt1 | contig 15191 bp, 18 predicted proteins | sample LakKiv1m_FD_114537 | JGI IMG/M metagenome (GOLD analysis project Ga0172375, IMG submission 114537) | Freshwater microbial communities from Kabuno Bay, South-Kivu, Congo - kab_092012_11.1m | ecosystem: Environmental > Aquatic > Freshwater > Lake | place: Democratic Republic of the Congo... | reverse complement strand
ATTGGTGCTTGTGGTTGGATTGGAGCCATTACAGGCGATTTAGTAACCTGTGGTGGTATGATAGGAGCTTCTACTGGCTTTGGTACTGGTACTTCTTTAGGAATAACTGGCTGTGTAACTCCTCCCACTTCCCCTTGTCCAATATCTGTTACTTTTAGAACAGGCATTTTTTCTATTCCTAATTCTTTTGCTAAATATGCTCTGTTTCTTCCTTCTTGGGTGAATCCTCCACCTGAATAGTCAAGGATTGTCATCGGCAACTGTTCCCCTTTAGCTAATTTCTTTTTCATAAAGTCTATACTACTTTGTGTTGGGTTTGATTTAGGTATTTGCGCCAAATACTCGTCAGGAGTCATTTCTATTACTTCGCCAACTTTACCTTTAATTGGTTTTCCTGATAATAATGGGTCATAGTTTTCTATTTCCGTAGTTCTCTTGAATATCTCCCCCACTCCCCCTGTAACTCCAATAGATTCCGGAACAGGATTTTGCTGTAACTTCTTTGTTTCATCAATCATTGCTTCCCGTCTTGCTGTTTCTGTTAGATTTTCAATAACTGATGGCTTAGGATTGTAATCTCCGGGTGCTTCAGGCATAAGATGATTCCAGAATGCTTTAATCTGCTCTTTTCCTTGTGCTTTTGCCTTATACCATGTTTTAATAACAGCTTCCGGTCCTAATTGGTTAATACGAGCCTTTACTGCAGTTTCAGCACGAGTTGAGTCTGTTTTTCTAGAATATCGTTTAAAATCATTCACTATTTCAGTAACAATAGAATCTGCATTTTTTGCAATAACCTTTTTATTTGTTAGGATTTCCTTTAAGGATTTTGGTCGTACTACTCCTGCCATAAGCATAAGCGGTAATTCTGCAAGATTTCCTATATCTTCTTGTGTTTTCGTTTTTCCAAATGCCTCTCCCATTCCTACAGGTTTTTCAAGCGTCAATGACTGAACTCCCCGTTTCAGAATATCCTTGACTGATTTTTTCTCTTTTATACCAGCTCGTACACCTTTGTATGCATCCCATACTGGAAGTGCAATATCACCAATAGGATCAGGAAATACAGTTGCTATTGCACCCGCTCCTGTTAGTCCTGCTTGTCCCAATGCTAATCCACGTTCTTTCCAATCTTTTGATTTGTCCATTCCCGTTTTTACATATCCCGGTATATCCTTTACAGCAACAACTGGTTTAATATATCTGTTTTTCATGTATTCATTCTGATTCCGTTGTATTTCCTGTTGAACTGGAACAAGGGTTTTCTTAGCAAACCCGATAGGAGTAGGATTTTGACGAATGAAGTTAGTTACTCTGGGAGCTGTCTGTTCAATTTTCTTTTTGATAATCGGAATATCACGTTTAGCGTTCTCAATATGCTGAAGCGGAGTGATGCGTTTTAGAATATCCAATACTAATCCCATACATACAGATATCAATATTTAATATTTTTTAACAGATCCTGATAATTAAGAAATCGTTCCCATGCTGTAGGAGTAGTCCTTTTTGTTGTATTTCCAGTAAATTTATTGCCCGGTAATTCAGATGCATCCGGAGTTGTTATACCATATGGCTGATTTGTAATATTTGCTATATTCGTGTCAATTATTCCCTGTGCCTGAATCTCATTCATGGCTTGTGCTGCTGCCTGACGTTGTGCTAACAAATTCGCTTTTGTTTCCAATGATGCCTGTTGCAGTTTTGCTATATTTTCAGATAATGTCTGGTTTATTTGTGCAAGTGCAGCTGCCTTATCTGCCTGTTTCATTTGAATATTATTATCTATTTGCTGTATGGCGGCATTTTTCTTAATGAGTTCATCCTGAATTGCTTTTTGGGTATCCGTTTTAAACTTCATGATTGCCTGATCAATGGTAAATAACTTATCTTGCTGTGATCGTTCCGTTTCTGCAATATCCTGACCTTTCTGACTTTCTAACCGTCTGAATTGGTCCATTGCAGATGAACTTTCTGCCGTACCGAGTGCAGAATAGATATTCCGTAAATCATTCTGTCCGACTTGTCCCTTTTGCACTATTCCCCGTATCAATCCACCATAATCATTTGCAACTTTTGCTTTTTGTCCTTCGGCAGTTGCTGTTGTACTACCAATTTGTCCTTCAAGGTATGCCTTATCGGAAGCAAATTGTTCTTCATATGGCTTTTTTGAAGCCTCATATTGACCAATAAGCGTATTGTAAATACTTTCCTGATATTTTTGATCTATTTCCGCTTGTTTCCGGTCTACTTCTTCTTGTGACTGATAGATACCGTTATTGATGTCATTGATAAGTGCTTCTGTTTCAGCATTATAGACAGCCCATGCACCATCCATTTGCTGTTGTGTCTGTTGGTTTTGAACATCCTGTGTTTTTAATCCAGCATTTGCATCATCATATGCTCCCTTTACTTCTTCTTGTCGTTGTCCTGCTTCCATCATCATTTTATTTCTTGCTGCATAATTATCCTGAAATGTCTTTCCGATATTTACATTTGGAATAACACCTGCTGTATTATCCAGTCTCATTCCTAATGCTAATCTACCTAATTTACTTCCACCTTCTTCACTCATTTGACTTCCCGGAGCAATTTTCTGTTGAAACTTCTCTGTTATTCCAAGCTCCGGCGTTCCCCAACTACCAATATGAGTTCCTAATGCACTTGCAAGCGCTGTATATGGAGATTGTTTAATTACGCTTCCAATTGATCCTAATAAATTGGAAAAACTATTTGTTTTTGGTTGTACTGAATATGTAGCACCCGGTTCTGCTGCATATGCAGGTTTTACTAATGAAAATGACGGTAATTTAAAAGTAGATGATTTCGGAGTAGAAAATGACGATTGTGTCGGAGCAGTAATACGGGGAGCAGATGATGAATAAACTGTTCCGGATGGCGTAGAATAGCCTCCTGATGGTTTTGAAGAATAGGTATTCTGTGGTTGTGTAAAAGCATTTACTTTTGGTGCAGAATAACTTGATGACTGTGCTTTTGGTGCAGATTTCTTTGGAGCAACATAGGAAGCTACTTTTTGTGCTGCCTGTCCAGCTGCACCGGTAATTGTTTTAAGAATGTTTGAATACCATGCCATAGAATACTCCTTATTTCTATAATACTATACAATTCATACTTTTATAATTTAGCAACCGAATATCCCTTTTGTTTTGCATACGCATCAGCTTGTGCTTTACTGTTTGTAACCATTCGTAACTTATTTCCATATTGTGTTTTTGCTTGTGATAAAAGAGCGTTGATATTTACTTTTTGTCCCGTATTTTGCTTGGATTGCTGTGCTTGTTGTCCGATGCTCCGTATTGCACCGGAATATGAACTACCCGGCATAATATCCAAATGCGGTCCAATTGAATTACCTGCGCCATATGCACCTTTTGTCCCGCCTGTATACGCTATAGGAGTTCCTTTTGTAAACTGACCATCTTTCAATACACGAGATAAATGGGAAAGAAGATATGTTTCACCCGTATCTGAATTAACGACTTGCGCTCTGTTTCCATAAATACCCTGATTTCCAAGATTTTTTACCGTTCCATTAAATGTTGGTACAACTGGTGTACCGGAAGGAACTCCAATATCCCATGCATTGATTCCACGATGAGAATATGAACTACCCGGACCTTGTGTTATTACTCCTTGTCCTTGTAGAAATGACTGTTTTAACGATTCACCTAACGGTGTTATATCTGCCATATGGTTTATGTTGTTAAAGTTACTTTTTCCGTATCTGCTACTGGTTTTCCAATAAGAGGAGTATACATAAGATGAACGCCCATAAATAACCAATTTCCATTTAAACTACTATCAATGAGATAAAATCCAATGGTACGGGCAAGTTGCAGAATATTAAACTCTTTTATAATATCAGCAGTTGAAGAAAGAATAGTAACAGTTGCATAACTATCTCCGGGAAGTGTTACTCCTGCAAGGTCAATACCGGGACCAGCACCGCTGGAATTAGAACCAAGTGTTGCTGAACCTGCATATTTTGTTCCATCAAACCATATTTCTGCAGTTATTGATTCTCCTGAAATATATTTAAACCATAAAGATGGGTTTCTAAATATTTTGTCTACGTCAAAAAGATTTAAATTAAAAAACTTCGTTCCAATAATGGATTTAAATGCTGTACCATTATCATTTCGTGTTGAATACATAAGTTCAATCATATATCCATCACTATTAGAACATCCATATAACTTTGCATTGATTCCATTATCGTAAATGACGTATGAAGTGCATTTCATCGGATCACCATCCCAATGAACCCAACCGCCAAACCGAGTATCAAAAACAAATCCCGTATCATTTTCAACATTAGCTCCTCGTGTATAGGCAAAACCAAACATATCGTTATAATAAAATGTAGCAATGTTTGATAGATAACTTCTATTTACATTAGTCAAGCTAGGTTGAATAAAAATTGTGACATTATTAGTCCGTATATCATCTCCGCCATAATTTTCCTGTGTTCCGACTGTCCATACACCAATCTGATTTTCCATTTGACCGACAAACATGATATTGTTTCCAACTGATTGTGAACCTTCAGATGAAGTTCCACCTTGCGCCCGTGTAATCTCTTTTAATGCCGGATACCCGGTTGATGTAAAATAAAAGTAGAATAATCCATTTGTCTTAAATACTAAAATACCACTTTGATATGATCGTATGTCTACTATTTCCCCACCATCATTGTTATAGATTTCAACCCAACCACCACCATATTCTGCAGCATTAAAACTATCTATGTAATTGACCGTTCCGGAATAATAGAGGCGTGTTGGATAATAAGTTGTTCCTTCTGTTACTCCTATGACAAACTGCCGTGAAAGAGCATAAATTGCCTTTTTTCCTTTAATACCTTCTGTTGTATTTACTTCATTGACTAACTTACTGGTAACAGGAATATCAACACCTGTATCGTTATAGGTATTGGTATATACAGTTACAAGATAGACTTCCTGTGTTCCGGTTGCTGTTCTTCCATATATGTTATATCCAGTTGCACTTGCTACAGCAGTCCAATCCAGTTTGTTGTAGTTTGTACTAGAAAGTGTCTTTGGTCCGGTTGTTGTACTTACCCTATCACATGCAATAGATTCTCCGGTTGTATTAAATGCTGATACACGATATGAATAGGATTCTGTTCCTGCAGCAGTCACAAGAATAGTCCCTGTTGCCGGTGTTGATGGTGTTCCTGAAACGGAATAGGTAAAAATTGTGGGTGAAGTGACCGTTATGGTTGTTGTTTTATTGTATTCTGATTCAGCTGCACCTGAAATAGTTACTGTATCTCCCGTTATTCTTCCATGAGCAGTTGTTGTCGTACATGTTGCAGTATCAGAAGTCCGAGTAATACTTGTTACAGCATACATTTCCTTGAATGTTGGAGTTATTGTAAGATTCGTTGGTGTTGTTAAAGTAGTATATGTTGTAATGCTCGAACCATCATAATAGGATAAATTATCTGTTCCATTATGGATAAACATCTTATTGGATACCTGAATAAAAGAAGTCCGTGCATTGGTATAGGTTGTTGATCCTACTTGGGTCCATGAGGAACCGTTGAGATATTGAAGCTTTGCATCTGCTATACGGATGAACTTTCGTGTTCCGTCAGATTTCTTATAAAATGCTCCTGCAGACCATACTTTTGAAGCACCTGCTTCATCATACCGTTTTATTGTTCCATACCTACGGGTTATACCATCAACAACCGTCATTATATTATCAGCAACTGTTAGGTTTTTATCATCAACGGTAGACTTGTCTTGAATAGTATTTAGAGCTTTTGGAAAGCCTAAATAATATTTATGTTGTTCTTCCTCGTCAGAAATATTACTTGTATAAGGCATATCATATAGCTAAAAAACGTTTACGGGTATTTTCTTTTTGTAAATCAAGTAACCGAAGCTCAAACTCACTAAATGCATCAGCAGCTTTCCCTCGTTTATGTGCATAGCTCCAAAATCGAGCTTCCCCATAGGCAACGATTAAATCAAGATATTCATCCGGAACAACAATACTATCCGTATCTGCTGTTGGTAATGTTGGATATTTCCAGTACCACATTTCTATATTCCGTTCATAAATGGATAATGGTCCGGCTTCAGGAGAAGTTGCTCCGGAAGCAATAGCGTATGTAAATGTTGTTGTTGATGGAACACTTAAAATCGTTGCATCTGTCAGATTGTACTTACTATCGGAAGCTCCGGTTACTTTTATATGCTGTCCAACAGCCCATCCATGCGCTGCAGTTGTGGTTACAGTTGCTGTTGTACCGGAAGCAGTTGCCGTTCCTGTAAATGCTGTGGGTGTATCGGAAAGAGGAATAATATACATAGCATTATCCCACACATAGAATGACCTATCTAAATCAATCGTTTCCAATTTTACCGGAGAAAGAGGTAATTCATACCGGTCATATACATCTTCCTGTTCAATCTGTTCATATTTATAATTGCTTATTTTTACTTGATTAAATACTCTCCATGAAGTAGGAAGAGAATAACTAGGGGCATCGGTAACTGTTATGTCCGTTGCATATTCCTGCAAAAACCACATTAACTGATCGCCACCGGCAGCTTTTGAGATTGCATTACGAAACCATGAGCGTCTACGGGCTAATTCCGTTGTTGAAGTTGGTGCTGCAGATTCACCAAGCCTATAAGCAAGTTCTGTTTGTGCATCTGATATGAGATATGCCATACTGCCTCCATAACTTATTGAGGCAGATATTGTTTCAATGCCTCAACAAATTTAACTTTCAAATCTTCTTTATATGTTTCTTTTTCGTGATTGAGTTTAACTTCCCGTTCCGCAAGTTCTTTGTCTTTATTCGTTTGTCGAGTTTGAATTGTATACAATTTATTCTCCCAAGTAATAAGTTCAGCTTTTTTCGCACTTGCAACATTGATTCGTTTATCAGCTTCTGACATTTTTCTTTCATATTGCTCCTTAATTTCATGGGCTTTCTCTACTCCACCCAATTCTTTAATTTTTGTATCTAATTCCTGTTTTTTTTCATCAAATTCTTTTTGATCGGCTATAAGCTGTTTTTCTTTCCTTATCAGTTCTGCTTCACGAATATCAAGACCAGCTTTCCGTGTTTCTATCTCATCAATTGCTGTTTGGAATGATTGTTTCAAATCCATAATTATTTTGTTTTCTTGCCTTTTTTCTTCGGTTCTTCAACAGAAACAGAAGTTTCAGGTTCAGAAACAACCTCCTCTTTCACTTCTTCATGTAATACTGGCTCCGAATCAGGAACAAAATCTATAAATCCTTTTCCTTGTGCGCCTTGTGTCTGTCCATCTGGAATATAATCAATAAATGGTGCCATAATCCTCCTTTGGATAACTATTTTTATAATAACACAAGCATTATTGGATTATAACTTCAAATCCAAAAAGACCTCTTCAATTCGTTTTGCATAGGTATGTTTTATAAGGAACTCTTTATGTCCTGCTGCTGCTATTGTCTCCCGTTCATCAAGATGGTCAATATAGTATTTTGCTTTTTTAATCATCTCATCAAGCGTTTTATATGTCACCAAATGTTTCCCATCTTTAAATAATTTTCCAAGACTAGGAACCCAATTCGTTAATAGTAATGAACCTGTTGAAAGTGCTTCAAATACTCTCATATTGATATCATCTTTTATGGATATATTGAATACAATTTTAGACTGACAAAACTTCATGGCTGCATCTTCAAATATATTGATTTCGGGAAATGCCGGATTTCGTGTTCCATAATAAAACTCTGGAAACTTCTTAAATAGTTTATCCAATGCATCAATACGGGAAAACCCATTATAATTTTTTTCATCCTGTAAATGACCGATAAAACAAACATCATATTTTTTCAGTATTTCTGACTTCTTATAGCATGTTTCATCCGCAGCGTGTGGTAACCATTTAACAACGTCATTATGCTTCTCATTGACTTTATATAGTTTAATATATTCCTCATATGCTTCCTTTTGATTGAAGTATGCATAATTAAATTGACTGGCTTTTTCAAACCGATATTTCCTTCCCAAATGAGCATCAGAGCAGACGTAAACAGTCTTTCCACAGTTCTTTGGTATTTTCCAATCATGATCTACTGGCAATCCATCTTCTCCATAGTCAATCCAGAATGTTGCATCAAAATCACCATATTCAGAAATATCGCCTTGCGGAACAAGGTGCACCAATTCAACATCCTCTCTTTTTTTCAGATTATGCATCCAAAACAACGGTGGTCCATCGTTTCGACCAAAACAAACATGGTATAAAATAAGAATCCGTTTCTTTTTCATATTTCCTCCTTTTTAAATAAATGCTTTTTACATTCTGGACACTTCTTAGCGTGTCTACTTTCTGAAATACAAATTTCTCTTCTACAATTTATACATCGTACCCATATTTTGTTTTCAGAATATGATTTCATATTATTGAATCTCCTTGCCATATAATGTATTCATTTGTGGCTTCACTATTGTCACTCCTTGCATTTCATCTTCAAAAAATAAGACATGTGAGGCTTTTTGAATAGTATTGTAACGTTCTATTGTCCACGTTATTTCTACTGGATGCCATAGTGTCCACCAGATATGCGGGAATGACTTATAAAATATCGCTCCAGTGATAATAAGTTCTAAACTCATTCCAATTAAGATCCCCCAGATAAATCCAGTTGGTTTTAATTCTTTTATTGATTCTACCTTCATATATTTGTTGCTTTTAATATAAATGATATACCATTCTTTCCATCAAAAACTTCTATATTTTCAAATCCTAATAGTTTTATGATATTTGTTAATGTTTTAGGAGTAAATGCATGGACATGTTCAATATTTACCGGAATCGTATTCCGTAATTGATGATTTGGTACTGCAATAATAAGCATTCCACCAACACGAAGTTGTTTTTTCCAGTTTAAAACCGTACTTATTGTATCAATACAATGTTCAAGAACATGTCTAGCTATAATACAATCAGCCAATTTAATTCGTTCAGGAAATGGTTTTGTTACATCAAGACATTCATCAGCAACAGATATTGTGCCAGAAATGCTATCAATATGATGTCCTTTTGGTACAATATCAAAACCAATAGACTCGGGGATTGTTTTTTGACCTCCACATCCAAATTCAAAAATAGTTCCTCCTTTAATTAAACTTCTAATAATATCTCCTTCTGTATCAGTTCTTATTTCATCTCCACTCATCTTTGCTTTTGTATGTGTCACATCAGTAATACATTCATACCATCGTCTAAATCCATGCTTTTTAATAAGTCCAAAATTAGTTCGTTCTGTTGAAAGATAATTATTCCATCCGCCCTTTTTACTTGCATCTCCATGTAATCGGTTTCCAGTTGAAAATCCATAATGATAGACAAATACATTTCTATCTACTAAAAGCAGATATCCCTTATCATCAAGTCGGATAGAATAATCAAGATCATCTCCTCCCGGAAGGCTATCATCAATACCTCCAGCTTCAATCAATGCAGACTTTCTTATCATTACACAAAATCCTATAAGATAAGAAGTCCTATAAATCATTTTTGGTCCCATAGATCCCATATGTTGAGTACCCATTACCACATTTGATATTGGACCAACAGCTCCAACTTCTTTATAAACAAAATGTTGAAGCATTTTTTGAATCCATCCGCTTGAACTATCAGGAATAAGCGTATCATCATTTAAAAACATAACAAATTCCGAATTACACATCGGAAAAGCAAGTTTTAATGCACCTTCCCATCCAAGATTTTTTCCGGGTTCAAGAATAGTAAGCCAATTTCTATTTTTTAAATCATCAAGACTGTGTTTTTCTCCATTATTGATAACAATAATATGAACAAGTCCATCTCCTAATGCAGTACGTTGTATAGAATTGAGACATGGTATCAATTGACTTCTATTATTCCAAGTAGGTATTAAAATTGTAACAATTGCCTTTCCCATACTCCTCCTATCTGTCTAATGCTAATAATGGATTTGATACATCAAATTCATCAATAGCATATTTTGGTAACGGGGTCTTTAATTTAATTTTGTATTTTTTATTAAAAATATCAACATAATTCTCATCAACAATATCAGGACTTTTTAAATGACCGAGTTTAATCCGTGTATCCATAAAAACTCGTGCATTTGCCTGTTGTTTTGCATTGACACAAAAGAAAATATCTTCGCCTGTTCCTGTCGTACTAAAAAAATATGGAGAAGTCATTTTTTGTACCATAGACAAACGGATACAAACTGCACCAAATCCAACCGCATCACACTCAACAAGCGTATTTCTTGGATATTTCTTTACATATTGATTGATATAATAACTTTGATGTCGCACATTATCATATCCTTCTTTTGCTGTATACATAACTGCATAATGGGGCGGACTACGCATAAAAGCAAGAGGGGCAAGAATATCAATTTCCGGATGTTGTTCCATATCTTCTAACAATCGAAGTACCATATCGGGAGGAAGTACCATATCATCATCATACATAATAAGAAAATCACATTTAGAGGATAAGGCTACCGTTATTAGTTTTTCTCGTGCCATCTGTGTCAATAAGCGACCAACAGTAAACCAATAGAACTCATATCGTGGATTACGTTTCTCATATCTCCATCTTTCTTGTAATGCTCCAAGGCGAAACGATTGAATAAGATGATTATCATATGCTTCAGGAAGTGTATGACCTTCAGTTGGAATACCAATAGCAATTTTCAAAATAACTTCTTCCTCTGTTATATGGTCAATAAGATGATGACCAGCACACGTTCCCTGTTTTAAGGCTTTTAGTGTCAAAATCTTATCGCACTCAAGACATTTATAAAGTTTCATACATTAAAAATACCCGCTCAACCTGTTCGGAAAGCGGGTATTTTTGAACAGGTTGATTTTACCATATCACATTATAACATCTTTATCAAACCACTCACATATGCTGCTGCTGAAATTGCTGTTGGAACATTCGATGCTGCAATTACATAATGGAATCCTCCATTTGCATATGTTGGTGCTGCAGATGCCATACCTGCTGCTGCTGGAACTAATGGATCGCCTCCGTTAATAGTAATAGATGATCCTTCATTGGAAATAAGCATTGATTGAACAAATCCTGATGTTTGGACTAATCCATAATCATTATTTGGAATATCTTGTGTTGCTATCCCAATAAATCCCGGCATATCACCGGCTGCATCTGCTATAACAGCAGAAATACCATCACATGAAGCTGTCGTTGGTTTAATAGAAACTGCACGACCAGTTGTGATTGTTGCGCCCTGTACGTTTAATACAGTACGAAACACATTTTCTGCGCCTTCACGATTTAATTTTTTGAACATCATAGTTTATATCGCCTCCTTTTTCACCTTATATTTTGTTCAGGTTCCTTTACTGATATAGATAGCTCTATCGTTTTATTAGGAGGTCTATTCCGGCGAAGCGGTGTACTCCACCGGAATAAACACTTTTATTTACATTACGCTGTTCTTCCAACAAGCGCACCATGCGCTTTTCTTCGATCACAGGTAAGATTACCCATCCATAGAATCTGTGCAACTCGTGCATCTTGGTTCTCTGGTTTCACGAACGGTGTCACTTTGAAATTCGCATCCGCATGGACAACGAGTTTCATGTGGTCAAGATTCAAGAAATACATGTATGTTGATGGACATAATTCATCCCATACAATAGGTACTCCCTTGAAAGCAAGGGCTTGAATACCTGCATCTCCAAGTTTCTTTACTCCTTCAACATTCATTTGCATTGATCCTGCAACTTGAGAAGAAGATACATAAGTAAGTAAAGATTCATACTTCTCAAACAATGTTTGGGTTGTAACGATAAAATTTGGATGATCTTTTCCACCTTTACTACAAGTGTTAAAGGTTGTTCTCATATCCGCAGCTGTTAAAGCTGTTGACGAACTTGAGTAATAACCAGCAGTCCACCAATCGTAGGTTGTTCCACTAATTCCACCGTAAGTTCCGGAACTTAAAACCATAGCTCTAAGACCGGTAAGGTCTTTGCTGCTATTGCCTGTTCCATCAGAAAAAAGTCCGGTTCCAAGAGATTCAGATAAACTCATCCGAGCCTGTTTGGTTTTTGCATCCAACAGGTCAATGAGTTTACACTTGTTCCCATTGTTTTTCCGTTCCTCTTCACCAGAAATGGTAATAGAAACAGAATATTGTTTCCCAATTTGTTATCGTAGGTTTTCTATTTCCTACATCTTGATATTCCTATCAAGTTCAGGTCATATCTTCACAATGTTTTATTGTGCGGGGCACTTATGGATATTATTGTTTTCTCAATCCTGACCGTTGAGCCTTCCATGAGCCTTGCGTAATCTCATGGCTTGGTTGCTGATTATCTGTTCTAGACGTTCCAGCAGTTCACCCCGATTCATTAGGTTTTCTTTGCCTAATAAGTCGTAGACCGTATGTGGGAGTTAATCGATGGCATTTTATACATAATGTTCTTCCATTATTTATATCAAATCTTAATTTCGGATATTCCGAAAATGGTTTGATATGGTCTGGATGTAATCTTCCACCTTTTTCTCCACATATTTGACAAGTAAAATTATCTCTTTCAAATACCAATTTTCTCCATTTTCTCCAAATTGATGAGTTTTTTATAATCTTTTCCTTTTCTGAAGTTCCGCCTTTCCAATTTGGATTATTTTCTCCTGTCCATGATTTTTTACGGTATATCTTAAAAGATTCTGGTTTTATTTTGGGCATAATTCCTTTTGTACCTTTATTCCAGGGTATTGAACCCTTTTTGAATCCACCATTTGGATTCAGATTCAAATGTAAACCTTTATTCCAAGGAATATGACCTTTTATAAATACCATATATTTTTATTATACTTGTTGTCTATTGACTTGTAAATGTGCAAACGTTTTTCTACGCAAAACAAAAATTTCCTAATGACCAGTCCTCATTTGAGGGTAAGTTAAACTCTGCTGCATCAATTCCAGCTTGTGGTGTCGTATCAAGAGAATCATATCCTGAATACGAACCTGCAGTTGTATTTTTTGCATACATAAGTGGTTGTACGATTCTTTCTCCGCCTGTTTCTTCCTTAACGGCTCCTTTTTCCTTCAACATGAAAAATGTTGCATTTGACTTGAAGATTTGATCTACAAGGTTTGTGCGGTAATTTTTCAATGTCGTGGAAAGAAGTGCGCCGACATTTACGTCTGCCATAATCTTTTCACCTCATTTCTATAATTAAATTTTTAATATTATTGTGCCAATTCTTCTTCCGCCATTTGTGCTGCTTCTTGCATCGTTAATGCAACTTTCTTTGTTCCAGCAGAATATGGAGAACCATTTTTCTCTGGTACAACCATCCGTTTGCTTTTTGCTTTCTCGTTCATTTCGGAAAGGACTTTATTTCGCATTGATTCCTCATATACTTTATGCCGTGCTATTCCGTCTTGTGTTGCCTGAACAGCACTTTTCTTTCCTGCTAAATAGTCCTTATCCTGTGCAACGTATCCAGCAATGATAGCTGCAAACTCTTGGTCATTTGTTAACCGAGGGTCTACTGCCTCTGCTGACTGAAAATCCCTCTCACGAGCAATTTCCTGTCGCATTTCTGCTAACGTCTGTTGTTTCACCCACTCTGCATATTCTTTTGGGTCTTCCGGTATCTGTTCTTCTTGCGGTACTTCAGGATTTTCCGGTTGTGCCTGTTGTTGCATCCATGCTTCATATTTTTTCCGCATTTCTGCAACTTCCTGCGTTTTCCGGGTATAGTCCTGTTGGCGCATGAATCCAGATTTTATCTGCGCTTTTAAGTTCGCATCCAGTCCATCCAACTTTTCAAGAACTTCAAGTGGGTCAGCACTTGTCGGTTGAGATTGTGGGGTAACTTTTGGTTGAACCTCAATGGTTTCCTCTCCGTTACCTTCATTGTTAATGTCCGATACCTCGGCACTTGTTTCCGTTGCTGCTTCCGTAGCACCGGAAGATGTATCAGTATCCATAGATTGTTGATGAATGGACAACAGAGTGTTAGTTTACATAACTAATTCCGTGACTTGTTCATCACCTCTATTATTAGAATAACAAATAAAAGAAAGATTTATAAGTAAGGTACAATTTTTCCGTTCTTTAAGAAGTTGATTCCCCACACAATTCGTTTTCCATCACCGCACTTTTGACATTGAACATTATTTCCATCTTCAAGAAGTTGATACTTATGGTCACATCTATCCCAATTGGAAACTTTATGCATTTTGTAGCTTTTAATGGAAGATTCACCGGTTTTGCTATTCACCCATTCCTGCCATTCCCCTTTTCCACCTTTGTATTCCCAATCACCAATTTTTTTCGGTTCCATATTATTTCCACGTTACACCATAATTTTTCCATCCATGCCATCTGCTCCACGGAGCTTGTCCTGTCAAATCTTCCTGCCGTCTTGTTATCTTTGCCATTTCCAAGTTCTTAATTGCATCCAACATATCCGTATATTTTTGTAATCCAATTCTATTCATTGTATTCGGCATACGATTCCTATAATCATCAAAGGTTGCGCTATTATTCTGCATTAAACCATAATCACGACTTCCGTCATTATTTATTCCACTAATAGCATTTGGGTCATGATGTGATTCAAAATTAGCAACAAGTGCTGCCGGTGTTGCTTCTCCTGTTTTATCAAACTTTTCCATATACAATTGCGCTATTTCAGGACTGGGTTGCGTTACATAATTCCCTTCCGGAATATTCGCATATTTCTGATAATCCATTTTATGAACATAAGGAGTTGGAGAAGGAGTTGGAGTTGGTGTAGTAAATCGCATAACTACATCTGGTTTAGGAGGGATTGGAGATAAAGATGGAAGGATATTTAATCTTCGTAATAGATTCTGAAACATAGATTATACTCCTTGCGGTCCTTTTGCTACGCCTTGCTGTTTATATGCTGCTCCGGTCTGTGCTGCTATTTGCGTATTATCAGACTTCATTGTCTTTTGCGCCACATCAACGGGATTTTGTGTTCCCGGTCTACCTTCCTGTCCACCTTGTGCCTGTTGTTGCATTGTTACCTGACCATACATGACTGCAAGTTGTTGTGCTTGTTCCGGTTGTAATACTCCTGATTGCACAAGAGATTCCAATGATGCAAGGACTGTTT
>Ga0172375_10007281_pt1 | contig 15191 bp, 14 predicted proteins | sample LakKiv1m_FD_114537 | JGI IMG/M metagenome (GOLD analysis project Ga0172375, IMG submission 114537) | Freshwater microbial communities from Kabuno Bay, South-Kivu, Congo - kab_092012_11.1m | ecosystem: Environmental > Aquatic > Freshwater > Lake | place: Democratic Republic of the Congo... | reverse complement strand
CTTCTTCTCGAAGGAGCTCTACCGCGATGTCGGGTTGCGGTGGCGCGGTACGGGTTTTGCCTACCTGTTGTTCCTCCTTGTGATCTGCTGGATTCCCTCCATGGTGTTGCTGGACGTGGGGCTTTCCAGGTTTGTCCGGGACGAGGCGCCCTCGATCATTTCCCAGATTCCCACCATCACCATTTCGAAAGGGGAGGCCTCGGTGGACGCGCCGCAACCCTGCCGTATTACGGATCCCAAGACCGGCAAGGTGCTGGTGATTCTGGACACAACCGGCGCCATCACGTCGCTCGACAACACCAACGCCGTCGGCCTGGTGACCAAGACGGCGGCGATTATCAAGAAGAACGCCGTGGAGACCCGCACCTTCAGCTTCAGCGAGGTCCGCGACTTCACCGTGGACAAAGACAAGGTAACCGCGTGGATGAACACGGTGAAGCGGTACCTGATGCCGGTGGTCTTCGTGCTCGCGATCCTGGGGTCGTTTGTCTACCGGATCATCCTGGTGCTGATATATGCGGCGATCGGTCTTCTGTTCGCGAAGGGAACCCGGTTCGAGCGGCCTTACCTGTCCCTGGTGCGACTGACCGTGGTGGCGATCACACCCGGCGTTGTGATCAGCACGGTTCTGGATTTGGTCGGATTCCATGTGCCCTGGGACGGTCTCGTCTATATGGTCATGGCCCTGGCCTACCTGTTCTTCGGCGTCAAAGCGATTGCGGATGAGGAACAGCAAACGGCGGGGCGCGCCTGACGCACACGGAAGGCGCCAGCGAAGGTGGAGAGAGACTCATGGGAACGGTGAACGTCTGCGAGACCTTCGTCTCCATTCAGGGCGAATCGACGTATGCCGGGCTCAACTGCTACTTCATTCGCCTGGCCGGGTGCAACCTGCGGTGCCGGTACTGCGATGCCACCTACGCCTACAACCCCGGCCTGGACGTGCCCATCCTGGACCTCGTTACGGAATGCCGCGGCAACAAGGCGGCCATCGTGGAGATCACCGGCGGCGAGCCGCTCCTGCAGTCCGGGTTCCGCGAATTGGCGGCCGCCCTGCGCGACCAGGGGGGCAAGCCGGTCCTCGTGGAAACGAATGGAAGCAGGGACATCTCCGCCATTCCCACCGGAGTCATTGCGATCATGGACGTAAAGTGTCCCGCCAGTGGCGCAAGCGAGGCCATGGATCTCGCCAATATCGGCCGGCTTCGGCCGCAGGACGAAGTGAAGTTCGTCCTGAGCGACCGCGCCGACTACGAATGGGCGAGGGATTTCGTGCGACGGCACAACCTCGCGACGCGGTGCCACGCCGTGCTGTTCAGTCCGGTGTTCGGCAAGCTTCCGGCGAAAGAGGTGGGGCAGTGGATTGTCGACGACGGGCTGCCGGTCCGCGTCCAGGTGCAGCTTCACAAGGTGCTGGGAATCAAGTAAGAGAAGAGACAATGTTCAATATCGAATGTTCAATAACAAAGTCTCAAGTGAGAGCGAAGCGAATTTGGGAATTGGTTATTGAGTGTTCGATATTGAACATTGTCCTATCTGAACTATGAAAGCGGCCTTGGTGCTTCTATCGGGTGGGCTGGATTCGGCGACACTTCTGCACTTCGTCAAGAAGCGCCGGAAGGTCCAGGATCTGTACGCCCTGTCGTTCGCCTATGGCCAGAAACATTCGCGCGAGCTGGCCATGGCGCGCCGGCAGGCGCGTGACGCCGGCGTGAAAGAACACCGGATCGTCGATCTCTCCTTCTTCGGCGGCCTGATTGCCGGTGGCTCGGCGCTGACCGACAAGGCCATTCCCATCCCGAACCTGACGGACTTGAGCGGGCGCCAGCGGCGGCAGCCGCCCACCTACGTGCCGAATCGCAACCAGGTGTTTCTCTCGCTGGCGGCGGCGTACGCCGAGGCCCACGGCATCCGCGACGTGTTCTACGGCGCCCAGGCCCAGGATGAATACGGCTATTGGGACTGCACGGTTGATTTCGTGCGGAGGATCAACCAGGTTCTGCGGCTCAACCGCGGCAAGGCGGTTGCCATCCACGCGCCGTTCGCCCTGCTGAAGAAAGCGGACGTGCTGAGAATCGGGCTGGCGCTCGGCGTGGATTACTCGCATACTTGGTCTTGTTATCGCGGCGGGAAGAACCCGTGCGGAACGTGCCCGACGTGTGTGGAGCGGCGGAACGCATTTCGGACAGTGGGGGTTGAAGACGAATTGAGATAGACGTTGTTGCACCCACCCCGCCCTGCGGGCACCCCTCCGGAGGAGGGGATCAACGGGAGTTCCCCTCTTGGGAGGGGTACGCGAAGCGGGGGGTGGGTTGTTCTTGCCGGGAAACGGCAGGCAGGAGAGCGGGACGATGCCAAATACGGTGCTGATTGGTGCGCAGTGGGGAGACGAGGGCAAGGGGAAGATCATCGACGTACTGACCCGGGACGTGGACGTGGTGGTCCGCTACCAGGGCGGCAACAATGCCGGGCACACCGTCAAGTTCGGCGACCAGGTTCATGTGCTCCACCTGATCCCTTCCGGCATCCTGCATGAAGGCAAGCAGTGTGTGATCGGAAACGGCGTCGTGGTGGATCCCGCCGCTTTGCTGAAGGAGATCGCCGAACTGGAGCAGAAAGGGATCACCGTGAAGGGTCGGCTGTTCATCAGCGACCGGTCCCACATGATCTTCCCGTATCACCGCGCGCTCGACGCCGGCAACGAAGATAAGAGCGCCGCCGGCGAAAAGATCGGGACGACGAAACGCGGCATCGGGCCCTCTTACGCCGACAAGGCCGCGCGGCAGGGCCTCCGCATGGGAGACTTGATCGATCCCGCCTTCGTGTCGCTGCTGGAAAAGCGCATTCGATCCGCCAACCTCGTTCTTTCCGCATCGGGGGGTCAAACGGTGGACGGGGCCGACGTGGTTGCCTCGTACCGCGAGATGGCGGTGAAACTGGCGCCTTACATTACCGACACGATTTCCCTGTTGAACCACGCCGTGAAAGACAAGAAGTCCATTCTCTTCGAAGGCGCGCAGGGCACCATGCTCGACATCGATTTCGGGACCTATCCGTTCGTGACGTCGTCCAACGCCACGGCGGGCGGCGCCTGCACCGGCACCGGCATTCCTCCGAACCGGATCGACCGCGTGGTCGGCGTGATCAAGGCCTACACGACGCGGGTCGGCGAGGGGCCGTTCCCCACGGAGCTCATGGACGCCATCGGCGAACAGATGCGGAAGGAAGGCGGCGAGTTCGGGGCCACCACGGGCCGTCCGCGTCGCTGCGGCTGGTTCGACGCGGTCGTGGGCCGCTATTCCGCCATGATCAATGGCGTGGACTATTGGGCCATGACGAAGCTCGATGTGCTGGACGACATGAAGACCCTCCGGATCTGCACGGCTTACGAATGCGACGGCAAGCGCTACGACGCGGTTCCCGCCAACATCCGCATCCTCGAGCGATGCAAACCGGTCTACGAAGAAATGAAGGGCTGGAAGACCTCCACCAAGGACGTTACCCAATGGAAGGATCTGCCGCCCAAGGCCAAGACCTACGTGAACCGGCTGTGCAAACTGACCGGCGTCAAGCTGGGCATCCTGTCGGTCGGCGCCAAGCGGGAGAGCACGCTTCGGATCGCCCTGTAAAGGAGTCTGGATGGCATCGGAAAAGAGCAAGCCGGCCGCGGATGCAAACCGCATTCCCCGCCACGTGGCCATTATCATGGATGGCAACGGCCGGTGGGCCAAGGCCAAGGGCTGGCCGCGGATCAAGGGGCACGAAGAAGGGGCGCAATCGGTCCGCGCCATTATCCGCGCCTGCCGGAACGCCGGGGTCAAGTACCTGACGCTCTACGCGTTCAGCGTGGAAAACTGGGTCCGGCCGAAGGATGAAGTCGACGGCCTCATGAAGCTCCTCGTGCGGTTCCTGAAGGACCAGGAGCATGAACTGCATGAGAACAAGGTCCGGCTGCGGCTGATTGGGCGTATCAGCGATCTGCCGGATGCGGTTCAGAAGGAACTCGCCCGCGTGATGAAGGCGACCGAGCACTACACGGAAGGCAACCTGGTGCTCGCGCTGAGTTACGGCGGGCGGACCGAGATCGCCCATGCGGCGCGGCAGATTGCCCGGCGCGTCAAGGCGGGGGGACTGGATCCGGAGAGCGTGGACGAGAAGACCGTGGCCGCGCATCTCTATGCGCCGGATGTTCCGGATCCGGATCTCCTGATCCGTACCAGCGGCGAAATGCGGATCAGCAATTTCCTCTTGTGGCAGATTTCGTATGCGGAGCTGTATGTGACCCCGGTGCTGTGGCCCGATTTCCGCGAAGAGGAATTCAAGAAGGCGCTGGCGGATTACGCCGCGCGGCATCGCCGGTTCGGAGACATTCAGTAACGGCATCGGTTGCGGAGAGCGTTTATGCTGAAGAAGAGAATACTGAGCGGCCTTCTGATGCCGGCGTTTCTCCTGTGCGCCGGTCTCTATATGCCGCCGATCGGCATCTGGGTGTTGTTGCTGATTATCTCGTCGCTGGGCCAGCTCGAGTTCTACCACATGGTCAACAGCGGCGGAATTCCGGTGTTCCGTATTGTCGGGCTCCTCAGCGGGGCGGCGCTGATCTCCGCCACGTTCTGGACCGTGGGGCCCGATGCCGCCCAGGCCGCCCGGGCGCGCGACTGGGAGAGCCTGGTTCTCCTGGTCAGTCTCATCGTCGTGTGCGTCCGGCAGTTTCCGCAGAAATTCAACGACAAGCCGCTGGCCACCATCGGCTGTACCCTGCTGGGCATCTGGTATGTGCCCTCCCTCTTCAACTACCACACCCGCCTCGTGTTCGACTGGGATGGGCCGCGGTGCGCGATGGCCGTCGGCAACACCGGATTGCTCCTGGCCGCCTACCTGATCGTGGTCGTGAAGATCACCGATGTCGGCGCGTATTTCACCGGCATGGCCCTCGGCCGGCACAAGCTGTTTCCGCGGATTTCCCCGGCCAAGACGTGGGAAGGCTTTTTCGGCGGCATCACCGCCGCGGTTGCCGCGAGCCTGGTTTTCCACTACCTGGCGCACGGGAAGATCGGCATGATCGCGTTTCACCGGCACGACGCCGCCATCCTGGGCGTGATCCTGTCCCTGGCGGCCGTGGCGGGCGACCTCTTTGAGTCGTTGCTCAAACGGGCCACGGGCATGAAGGACTCGAGCGCCGTGGTGCCGGGCATGGGCGGCGTGCTGGACGTCATCGACAGCCTGCTGTTCGGGGCCCCGTTGTTGTACTATTACGTACGGTTCATCCTCTTATGAAGAAAGTGGTCGTTCTCGGCAGCACGGGTTCCATCGGAGAGAGTACCCTTCGCGTGGCGGAGGCCTTGCCGTCCCGTCTCCAGATCGTGGGACTGGCCGCCCATCGCAGCCACAAGCGCGTGCTTCAGCAGGCCCGGCAGTTCCATGTCTCGCATGTCGCCGTGGCCGATCCGGCCATGGCCCGCCTGTGCGCGGCGGACGCGCCGTCGAACATTCACCTCCACAAAGGAGCCCGGGGAATCGACGAGATGGCCGCGCTCGAGGAAGCCGATATCGTACTGTGCGCGCTGGTCGGCATGGCCGGGCTCAAGCCGGTGATGGCGGCGCTGGGGAAGGGGAAGGACGTGGCCCTCGCCACCAAGGAGGTCCTGGTGGCGGCAGGCGCCATGGTCACGGAGGCGGCGGCTCGCCACGGCGGCCGGATCCTCCCGGTTGACAGCGAACACAGCGCCGTTTTCCAATGCATTGACGGCAAGCCCCGGCAGGAAATCAAACGCATTCTTCTGACGGCCTCCGGCGGTCCGTTCGCGCTGAAGCCGGACATCGATTTCGAGAAGGTGACCGTCTCCGAGGCGCTCCGGCATCCGCGCTGGAACATGGGCAAGAAGGTCACGGTCGACTCCGCCACGCTGATGAACAAGGGACTCGAGATCATGGAGGCGCATTGGCTGTTTGGCGTGCCGGTGGAGAAGATTGATGTTGTGGTACATCCGGAGAGCATCGTACATTCGATGGTGGAGTTCGTGGACGGCAGTGTGCTGGCCCAGTTGAGCCTTCCTGACATGCGGTTTGCCATTCAGTATGCGCTGACCTATCCCGAGCGGGTTGACGGCCATCTGCCGGCGCTGGATTTGGCCAAGGCGGGCCCGCTCCATTTCAAGGAACCGGACGAGAAGCGGTTCCCGTGTCTGCGGTTGGCCCGGGAGGCGGCGCGCACCGGCGGCACGATGCCGGCCGCGTTGAACGCGGCCAACGAAATCGCGGTCCAGAAATTCCTGGACGGGAAGATAACGTTCTCCGGAATAGGGCGCCTGGTGGAAAGCGTCACGGCTCAGCACAAGGTCAAGGCGAAGCCCGATTTGAACGATATTGTCGAAGCGGACGCGTGGGCGCGGAAGACAGCAGAGGCATAAATGTTCGGAACCATCCTCCATAGCGGCAAAGACATCATCGTCTTCGTCCTCCTGTTCGGCTTTTCCATCTTTGTCCACGAGCTGGGGCATTTCCTGATGGCCCTCCGTTGCGGCATGGTGGTCGACACGTTCTCCCTCGGGTTCGGTCCCGCGATGTGGAAACGGAAGATTCGGGGAGTCGTCTATAAAATCGGTTGGATTCCCTTTGGCGGATACGTGGCCCTGCCGCAACTGGATCCCTCCGGCATGGCGACCATCCAGGGGTCGGGAGACAAGGGTCAGGAGACAGGGGACAGGAGTCAGAGTGAGCAACAGGCCGAGGAAGTCCGTCAATTGCCGCCGATTTCGGCGGGGAAGAAGATCCTGGTGTCTATCGCCGGCGCGATGGGGAATGTTGTCTTTGCCATCCTCGTGGCCTGCGTGATCTACCTGAGTCCCTACGAGCCGCCCAAGGGAAGCCCGATGGTCGGCTATGTCAAGACCAACAGCGCCGCCTACACCGCCGGCCTGCGGGCAGGCGACCGGCTTCTGGCGGTCAACGGGCGGCCCGTGAACAGCTGGCTCGATTTCATGACGGAGTCTCATCTCGGGGCCGGCTCCGGGGAGTCGGTGGTCAAGTTCATGTCCAATGGCGAGGAGAAGACGGCGGCCATTCCCCTGACCAAAACCGACATGGGCGTCTACGTCATCGCCGGAATCGCCAAGGTGACCACGTGCAAACTCTACAAGGTGTTTCCGGACAGCGTGGCCGAGAAGGCGGGATTGAAAGAGGGGGATGTGGTGCGAACGCTCAACGGCACCCCCGTGTTGAGCAAAGATCAATTCATCGATCTCGTCAGCTCGCTTGGCGACCAGGAGGTGAAGCTGACCCTGGAGCGCGGGGACCAACCCGTCGCGCTCTCCGTGGTCCCGAAGCTCAATCCGACAGAGAACCGCTCCATGATCGGGGTCTGGCCGATCGACGTGGATGATGTCGTGGCGTGGATGCAGTACAAGAGTCCGTGGGACCAGATCAAGTATGACGCCATGGGAATCGCGCGTATCCTGCAGGCCCTGGGGACCCCGAAGGAATCCAAGCAGGCGGCCGAAGGGTTGGGCGGGCCGGTGCTGATTCTGATTGCCCTGTGGGGGTCCATCAAGATCAGTCTCCTGAACGGACTGGGATTTATCCGGTTCCTGAACGTGAACCTGGCCATCCTGAACCTGCTCCCCATTCCGGTATTGGATGGCGGGCACGTGGTCTTCGCCTTGTGGGAAGGCATCACGCGCCGGCGCGTGCATCCCAAGGTGGTCAACACCCTGGTGAACGTGTTTGCTACGTTGCTGATCGGCGCGATGTTGATATTGACCTACCGCGACGTGGTATACCGGCTTCCGCATTTCCTTGGCTTCGGAAAGGACAAAGGCGGGGCGAAGGCGAAGACGACCGCGGAGGCTGTCACCAACAGCCAGCCCGCGAGCGTCGAAAAAGCAGGTGAGTAATGAGCAGGTCCGGTTCCGGGAAATCCGCGATCCTGATGCCGCGCCGGCGCACGCGCCGAATTCACATTGGCGCCGTGGCTGTGGGCGGCGGGGCCCCCGTCAGCGTCCAGACCATGACCAAGACCGACACCCGCGATGTGCGGGCCACGGTCGCCCAGATCCGCGAGGTCGAGGCGCTGGGCTGTGACATCGTACGCCTGGCGGTTCCGGACGAAGACGCGGCCCGCGCGCTGCGCACGATTTGCCGGCAGGTCCGCCTTCCGCTGATTGCCGACATTCATTTTGACCACACGCTGGCCCTGCTGGCGCTCGAGGCGGGCGTGGACGGATTGCGGATCAACCCCGGCAATATCGGCAGCGTGGCGAATGTGCGCGAAGTTGTTCGTGCGGCACGGGAGCGGAAGGTTCCCATCCGGATCGGCGTCAACAGCGGTTCGCTGGAGAAGGACCTGGCGGCGAAGTACGGCGCCAGCACGCCGGCCGCGCTCGTCGAGAGCGCGCTGCGGCATGTCGCCATCCTGGAGAAGCTCGGCTATCACGAGATCAAGATCGCGGTCAAGGCGTCCGACGTGCCGCGCACGGTGGCGGCCTACCGGCTCCTGTCGGAGAAGACCCGCTATCCTCTGCATGTGGGTGTGACGGAAGCCGGCACGCGGGTGGCGGGGACCGTGCGGTCGTCCGTGGCGCTGGGCATTCTGCTGGCGGAAGGCGTGGGCGACACGATCCGTGTCTCCCTCACCGACACGCCGGCCCGCGAGGTGAGGGTGGGGCTCGAAATCCTGCGCTCGCTCGGACTGCGCGAGCCGGGGCCCAGCGTCACCTCCTGTCCGACGTGCGGCCGGATCCAGGTGAATGTCGTCCGCGTCGCCCAGCAGGTGGAAGACGAACTGGAGACGTTCTACCTCCGGCATCCTTCGGCGCCGCGGCCCTCCGTGGCGGTGATGGGCTGCATGGTCAACGGCCCGGGCGAGGCGAAGCACGCCGATATCGCCATCGCCGGCGGGAAGGGGAAGTTCGCGCTGTATGTTCGTGGCCGGAGCCAAGGTACGGTGACCGAACGCGAAGCCGCGGCGGCCGTGCTCGACAAAGTGCGGCGATGGCAGGCAAGACAGAAACCAAGAAGGAGTCGGTAAACATGATGCGGTTCAAAAATGCGGTGGCGGGGCTGGCGGTTGGGTCGATGTTGCTGGGCGTCGGGGCGGTTGGAGCGCAGGACAACGGCGCGGCCGGAAGGAAGATCCTGGAATCCACCCAGAACGCGGTCATCAAGGTGAAGCTGGTGGTCCAGCAGAAGATGCTGATGAACGGCAAGGAAGTGCAGAGCTCGGAATCGAAGAGCGAAGCCACGGGCACGGTCATCGATCCTTCGGGCCTCGTGGTCGTCTCGTTGTCCACGGTTGACCCCTCGAAGCTGATGGACGCCGTGATGGGGAATATGGGCATGGGGGGACAGAGCGTCGAAACGAAGTTCCAGCTCAAGGACATCAAACTGATCCTGTCGGATGAGACGGAAGTTGACGCCAAGGTTGTCCTGCGTGACCGGGACTGGGATCTGGCCTTCGTGCGGCCGGCGCAGAAACTGGCCAAGCCGCTGGCGGCGATCGATCTGAAGGCGCAGGCGCCGGCGTTGATCCTGGAGGATGTGATTGTCATCAAGCGACTGGCCAAGGTGGCGAATCATGAGCCCGGCGCATTGGCCACCAAGATATCGGCGATCGTCCGCAAACCGCGCCTGTTCTACATCCCGGAGACGACGGGCGAGGGAACCGAGGCGCTCGGGTCGCCGGTTTTCAACGGAGACGGCAAGATCGTGGGAATCATGGTGATGCGGATGATGGAGACCAAGAGCGGCGGCGGCATGGCGGCGATGCTGGGTGGCGCCAGCGGAATGGGCATTACGGCCATCGTCTTGCCGGCGAGCCAGGTTCTCGACGCGTCGACGCAGGCGGGCGACGATGCCAAGGAAGACAGCACCGAGGCATCCAAGGACACGGGCGATGACGCCAAGGCGGACAAACCGGAAAACAAGCCCGCCAAATAGTTGAACGAGAACCGGGAGAAGGTCCGGCCAAAGGAGTGGAGCCATGACACGAAGAACAGCATGTCTTGAATCGCTATGCGTTGCATTCGTGATGCTTGGTTTCGCGGCCGGGCCTGTTCCGGCCGCGGAAACGCCGGACCCGGTGCGGAAGGCCGTGGAGGAAGCCGTCGCCAGGATCAAGCCGGCCCTGGTCCAGATCCACGTCGTGATGGTGGATTATTACGAGGGACAGGAGAAGAAGTTCGACGGCTACGGGAGCGGGGTCATCATTGACAAGCGGGGCTTCGTGCTCACGAACCATCATGTGGCCGGTCACGCGGCGCGGTTGTTCTGTATTCTTTCGGACAAGGAGGAGCTGGAGGCCGAACTCGTCGGCACCGATGCGCTGTCGGATATTGCCGTGATCCGGATCAAGACCGACGGGAAGCGGGAGTTCCCCTGTGCAGTGTTTGGCGACTCGTCGGCGCTGAAAGTCGGCGATCGCGTGATGGCGATGGGAAGTCCGGTGTCTATCTCGCAGTCCGTCACGCTCGGGATTGTGAGCAACACGGAGATGGTGATGCCGCGCCTGTTCGAGAACTACGGTATCCGGCTCCTGATGGACGGCGAAGACGTGGGTTCCCTCGTGCGCTGGATCGCGCACGACGCGCAGATCTTCGGCGGAAACTCGGGTGGGCCGCTGGTGAATATCAGCGGCGAGATCGTCGGGGTCAACGAGATCAGCATCGGGCTCGGCGGCGCCATTCCTTCGAACCTGGCGCGCCGGATGGCCGAGCAGATCATGGCCACCGGCAGCGTTACCCGCGCCTGGCTCGGGTTCGACCTGCAGACCCAGTTCAAGCATGCGGCGAACAACAAAGGCGCGGTGATCGGAGGCGTCATCGGCGGTGCGCCCGCGGAGAAGGCGGGCATGCAGCCGGGCGATGTGCTCCTGCGGCTGGCCGGCAAGGACGTGGACGCCCGGTTTCGCGAACAGGTTCCGCTGCTTCAACAGATGATCGCCGATCTTCCGATTGGAAAAGAGGTGGAGGCCGTGGTGTCCCGGGCCGGCGCGGAAAAGACCCTCAAGATCACTCCCGTCGCGCGGGAACCCATGGAGATGAAGACTTCGGAATTGAAACAATGGGGGATGACGGCCAGAGGGATCTCCTTCCCGGCGGCGAAAGAAATGAAGCGCGACAACCAGGACGGCGTGTTGATCACGTCGATCCGGTCCGGCGGCCCCTGCGGCGAAGCCAAGCCGTCCATCGAAGAGGGGGACGTGATCGTCAGTGTGGCGGGGAAGCCGATCAAGTCGATAGGAGATCTGCAGGACATCACGCGCACGATCACCGCCGGCAAGAAGGATCCGACGCCGACGCTCGTCGAGTTCGAGAGGAAATCCGAGGAATACATGACGGTCGTGAAGATCGGCATCCAGGATCTGGATGATCCCGGGTTGGAGATCAAGAAGGCCTGGCTGGATGTTGCCACGCAGGTGTTGACGTCCCAGATGGCGGAACAGCTCGGCCTCGCCGGGCGCAAGGGAGTGCGCCTGACCGATGTCTACAAGGGCGGCAAAGCGGACGCCGCGGGATTGAAGGCGGGCGACATCGTGGTCGCGGTTGACGGCGAACCCGTGGCGGCCTCGAACCCCGAGGATGCCGAAGTGTTCCCGACCATGATACGGCAATATGCCATCGGGGACAAAGTCGAGTTGACGGTGGTTCGGAACGGCAAGGACGAAAAGGTCAAGGTCGAGCTGTTGCGCGCCCCGCTGCTGGGAAGGGAAATGAAGAAGTACCGCAGCGATACGTTCGATCTGACGGTCCGGAACATCGCTTTCCTGGACAAGACGGAGAACAAGTGGGACGACGGCCTGCGCGGCGTTTACGTTGACGAAGTCAAACCGGGCGGCTGGGCGGCGGTCGGGAACATGGCGACCGGCGACATCGTCCTGGACGTGTCGGGCGCCAAGACCGAGAACGTTGCCGCGTTCGAGAAGACGATGCAGCGTATTGAAAGCGAGAAGCCGAAGTCGGTGGTGTTCCACGTTCTCAGGGGAATTCACCACGTCTTTGTGGAAGTCGAACCCGACTGGGCGACCGCCGTCGTCTCCGCGCCTGCGACGAAGTAATCCGGCGCAGTCCCTGTCTCGAACCGAGAAGCCAACACGAGGACGGTGACGACCTGCCGCAAAGCGCGGGATCGATGAGAGCGCCCGTCGTTCGGTAGTGGAACGCCAACCGTTCATAGCGTTCTGAAACGAACGGTGTTCTCCACAGACCCCTTCCCGCCGTAGCCGTCCCAACCTGTTCTGTGAATGTGGCTTATACAGGATTCCATGGTCTTGGCACGGCCGGTGCGAATGTGTGTGGACATGAAAACCTACACACTAGCAAGCATAGCAGCGGTTACGTTCCTGGTCATTAACACAGCACCATCGCCTGCGATGGCGGTGGAAAAGCCCGGATGGCTGAGGCGAACGTTCGGCACCCTCACCTGGGAAGAAGTCCAGACGACATTGACCACTCCAAAGGACATCTGTACGGCCGTTCGACGTCACGTTCGTTACAGGAAGGACTTGGAGGAGGAGTGGACAAGCGGAAAGGAGACGTGGGATCGCGGTTACGGTGCTTGTGAAGACTACGCCGCCTGTGTTGTGGACCTCTGCAAAGCGCTGGGGATCGAAGCGCAGATCACGGTCTTGATCCCCAGAGGCTCATGGGAAGGCCATGCCGTCGCCATCGGTACCTGGAAAGGGAAACAGTGGGTATCCAGCAACGGTTGGTACGAGGAGGTCGACTCCACATTGAGGACGCGTTGTGTGTAGGGAGGTTGCATGACTATCCGTGTCTTGATTGCTGACGACCATCCGGTGGTCCGGGACGGCTTGAGATTCAGTATTGAGCGGGGCGGGAAGGACTTTGAAATTGTGGGCGAAGCGACAAGCGGCAAGGAGGTTCTCGCTTTTGCGGACTCTCGCGGAGCAGATGTCTATGTGTTGGATGTCACAATGCCCGGTATGAGCGGCATTGAGACGGTAAGTCGACTACTGGACAAATGTCCGGATGCAAGAATCGTCATGCTCAGTTTTCATGATACGCGGCCTTTTGTCGAGGCGGCGTTGAAAGCTGGCGCACAGGGTTATGTGACCAAGGAATCCGTCGGAAGCAGTATCATTCAGGCTCTGCTGGCGGTCGTTTCCTAAGCCCGGACGTGGCGGATCTTGCGGCGAGAGAACAGGAGCCGAATGGGAAGAACGGCACAACAAGCCCCACCTTGTGCGTCCTGACACCTCAAGAGAGAAGAGTTCTTCAACTTATCACCGAAGGGCGGACCACCAAAGAAATTGCCGGCGAATTGGCTGTAAGCGTCAATACGGTTCATACGCATCGCAATAACCTGATGGCCAAACTCGATATTCACAAGGAAACCGATCTCGTCCGCCATGCCATCAGGGAGGGGATCGCGAGGGTGTAGAGATCTCCCACGCCCCCTGCTTCGGCCAAGCGGTCGGGCGGGCGCATCCGCACATTCTTTATCCTATGCTTTCCGCGGTGATACATCACCGCGTCGTTCGGCTGCCCAGAAATGCTCTTCTCGGACCAGATCCGCCTCGAAGTGATCGACACGGGCACGGGCATGCCCGAAGAGGTCCGTCGGCGCTGCCTGGAGCCGTTCTTCACGACCAAGGGGGAGCGAGGGACGGGGCTGGGACTGGCCATGGTGTACGGTGTGATACAGCGCCACGGGGGCAGCGTGGAAGTGATGAGCGAGGTCGGCAAAGGTACCACGGTAGCGTTCCGTCTGCCGTTAAAGGCCCAGCGAAGCCAGGAGACGGCCAACGAGGGGAAACTGGATACAGACATCCGACCGTTGCGCATCCTGGTCGTCGACGACGAGGACTGGGTGCCGTCGCTTGTCACGCGGTTCCTGAGCCCTCACGGACACCATATCGAGACGGCGGCCGGCGGCCGCGAAGGCCTGGCCAGGTTCGCGGCCGGAGCATTCGACCTGGTGATCACGGATCGGGCCATGCCAGACATAAACGGAGACCAGGTGGCGAAGACGATCAAGGAACGGTCGCCTCACACGCCGGTCATCCTCTTGACCGGCTTCGGCGAGATGATGAAGGAGAAAGGGGAGCGTCCGGAGGGGGTGGACCGAATTCTGAGCAAACCCATGACGCGCGATGAGCTTTGCGCAGCCATAAAGGAGGTCGCGCGATGAGTCGAGGCCCGAGCGAGACGCAGATGGCGGTGTCTGTGATGGTCGTCGACGATGATGTGAACGCAGCCGGGCTCACGGCCCGCTACCTGAAGTCCATGCGAGTTGACGTCGCCGTCTATACCGATCCCGAGAAATGCCTGTCGGATGTGGAGAAGAAACGACCGGACATTGTGATCACGGACCTGCGCATGCCCAAACTGGACGGTCTGGCGCTGCTGGAACGGGTGAAGAAGCTGAACCCCTCTGTGGACGTCATCATGGTCACCGGCAACGCGGACAAGGCCGTCGCCATCCAGGCGCTGAAGCTTGGCGCCTTCGATTTCTTTGAGAAGCCGGTGGATTCAGCAGAACTGATCGAGACGATCAAAAAGACCCTTCGCTATCGCGCCGTTGTGGAGGAACGGAACCAGTTCGCGGATCAGGTCTCCTTTCTCTCCCAACGCGAGGCCAGACAATGGGGGCTCGACGCCTTTATCGGAAGATCGAAACTGATCCGGAAGATCGTGGACGACATCAAGCTGGTACAACGCACTCCAGCACCTCGGTCCTTATCACGGGTGAGAGCGGCACCGGCAAGGAGTTGGTGGCCAGGGCGATCCATTTCGGCGGCTCTCGTGCTTCCCACCCGTTTGTTCCGGTCAACTGTTGCGCGGTGTCGGCAGAGTTGGCGGAGTCGGTTCTCTTTGGACATGTGAAGGGGGCTTTCACCGGTGCGACGGCCGACGTCAAGGGTTGTTTCGACATGGCCGACAAGGGCACGCTCTTCCTGGACGAGATCGGCGACATGCCGGCCGCGCTTCAGACGAAACTGCTGAGAGTCCTGGAGGACGGCATGGTCGTTCCGGTGGGGAAGACCGTCGGCCACGAGGTGGATGTGCGAGTGGTGGCGGCAACCAACTCGAATCTGGACGAAAAGATCGCCTCGGGACGGTTCCGGTCGGATCTCTACTACCGTTTGGGGGGATTCAGGATTCACATTCCGCCGCTCCGGGAACGGCCGGAAGACATCCCCGCCCTGGCGAGACATTTCGTCGACATTCTCTCTG
>Ga0172375_10007280_pt1 | contig 15191 bp, 13 predicted proteins | sample LakKiv1m_FD_114537 | JGI IMG/M metagenome (GOLD analysis project Ga0172375, IMG submission 114537) | Freshwater microbial communities from Kabuno Bay, South-Kivu, Congo - kab_092012_11.1m | ecosystem: Environmental > Aquatic > Freshwater > Lake | place: Democratic Republic of the Congo... | reverse complement strand
GCCGAGCGGGATGTCCTGCCGAAGTACTGGTATCGGTAAACGTTCTGTCTGCACTGACCGTTTCCAGCAAGGGCTCGCATCTTTTGCGTGCGTATCTGAAATGAACCGCAGAACAGCAGAACAGGGAATACCGAATGTAGAGGTTCGGATACGGAGAATCACTTTTGTCCTTCGCCATTCTACATTCCCTGTTCGATATTCTGCGGTTCAATGGAAGTGCTGCTGATGGGTTGACTCCCTGGCCATGAACAAGCGCGCAATGGTCGGCTGGACTATCTTCTGGGGCTGTGTCCTTGCACTGATCCTTGTGCCGTTCTTCCTGTTCGGCGAACGGATCGAAGCATGGACCAGGTCCTGCCTGGAATCAGCGACGATCACAAGGGGACTGGTGGCCCTTCTGCTCGGCGGCCTGCTGGCGCTGGACATCCTTCTTCCCGTGCCGTCAAGCCTGGTCAGTACTGCCTGTGGATTCATGCTTGGCGTCCCGTTCGGCGCGATGACTTCATTCCTCGGCATGGCGGTGAGTTCCGCGATCGGGTACTGGCTGGGAGCCCGTGCCGGGAGGGCTGCGGCGGGGGGACTGGTGGGTGCTGAACAGCTTGGCAGGATGGAATCGCTCAGTGCCAGGTGGGGCAGCTGGATTGTCGTCGTCTGCCGCCCGGTCCCGGTGCTGGCAGAGGCGTCGGTGATCTTTGCGGGGATGGGTCGCATGCCTGTCTTGCGGTTTGCCGTCCTGTGCGGACTTTCCAACCTGGCAATATCCGTTGTGTATGCGCTGGTCGGAGCGTTTGCGTCACACGTCAACTCCTTCCTTGTGGCCTTTGCGGCATCCGTCGCGGTTCCGGGAATCGCGATGCTTGCGGCGCGTGAGAAGAAGGCATAGCGGCGTTGCGGCTGAACCGGTTCAGGCGCGGCGGAGTACTGCCAGCACAATGACTGCGATGCCGAAACCGAGCCCCAGTAGTTTCGGGAAATTGAGCTTCTCCCGGTAGACAGCCGCAACGAGAATTACCCCGCCGACCAGCGCCACTCCCTGCACTACCGGGAATGCGACAACAGCCGGCAGATCCATCGCTGCCAGCAGAAACTGGTTGGCCAACCCGCTTGCCAGGCCGGCAGCAAGTCCGAACGCGAGTTCGCCGCGGTTGAATCTCATGCCCTGTTCGTGCGTGAGCAGTGCCGGTATGGTGAGTATGGCCCCGGAGAAGAACATGATGGCCGTGAGCGCGCCAGACCCCGCATCGCCCCAGGCGCTGTTCTTGAGCTTGAACCCGAACATCAACAGGCCGTTGGTGAGGAACACTCCCGCCAGCGCCGCGATGAAACGACCCGTGTGGCCCGGTGCGGAGTCGCCGGCAGAGGCCGTCCCGCGGCCGAAACACACCAGCATGGCGATGAATGCAAGCCCTATGGCCCCGTCCATTCCGACGAGAGGTTCGCCGAGCAGGATTGCAGAAAGACCGATGGGCAGGACCAGCGACAGGTTGACAAGGCTCCACACGATCGATGGCGGCCCGTACCGGTTTGCCAGGATCATTACAACCAGCGCCGAGTAGAACAGGGCCCCCATGCCCATGGCCAGGAACCAGAACCCGCGATGGCCCCAGGGTGCTGTTTCCCGTGTGGCTGCGGTTGCCGAGAGAACGCCCGCCATGACCATGAACAGGAAGCTGAAAGCTGCCGGGCGGCACTGGCGACGTTCTGCGCCCTTGGCCCACACGCCCACACCGGCATTGCACATGCCGGCTGTCGCCGCCGCAATGAGCCCCTGCCACATGATGCTCCCGCCTCCCGTTTCTTCAGATGAACATGTCGTCAATATCGGCCACGTGTGCGGCAAGGACCTCGATGACGGGTTTTGGGAACTGTATACCGGAGCCCTTCCGCATCTCGGCCATTGTCTCATCGCGGCTCCGTGCCGGCTGGTACGGGCGACCGGACCGGATGACTTCATAGCAATCAGCTACTATCACGACCTGTGTGAATATGGACAGGTCCTTCCCGGCAAGTCCACGCGGGTACCCGCTGCCATCCATACGTTCGTGATGGCACCAGGCCACCGCAGCTTCCTCTTCCACGAATGGAAACTGACTGAGGAAGTCATGGCCTGTCTTCGAATGAGATCGCATGGTTGTCATTTCCGCCGCATCCAGTTCGGTCGATTTGCACAGGATGGCGTCAGGGATGCCCATCTTCCCGATGTCATGGTAGTAACCACAGCTCATCGCCGTGGCGCACTCTCCGTCCGAAAGCCCCAGTTTCTTCGCCAGGATTTCACTTATGTGGGCAGTCCTGTTGGCGTGCTTCAGGTAGCCGGGCACATGGACTTCCATCAGCCGGGCCAGAACATCGGGACCGGTACCGGAAATGGCCCTCTTCTTGAGCCCTGCTACCGCGGAACCTCTCACGTCGAGCATGTTGACGGAACCGACGTACTTTTCTGTCTGGTACCCGCTGGGTTCTTCAAGCCGCTTCAGCATGCCGCCAATCTGAAGAGTATGCTTGATGATGCTCTGCAGGTGTTTCTTCATGTCTTCGACGGACGCATCCTGCCGCTCAAGGTTCAACTTCACCAACTGGGCGGTGATCAGGATCACCGTGAGAGGCTGGTTGATGTTGTGCATCAGGGTGCAGACAAGGGTCCTTGTCGCTTCCCTTCTGAACTGTTGCTCCATCGTTTCGGTCCGCCGGTTCTCTTCCTCGACGTCCTCCACGAAAGCGACGCACCATCCGGCGGCATGGGCTGCGGGCATCACCGCAAAACGAAGGGGTCGCGTCCGGCCGCCGATCTCGGCCTGCAGCACGGATTCCGTGCGCGGCTTCTTGCAGTCAATGAGTTTGCGCACAGCCGTTGCGTCCAGGTGGAACACCTCCTGCAGGGGGCGACGAATGACATCGTGGAACCGTGTGCTGCCCAGGAGAGTCAGCACGGCCCGGTTGGCGCGGAGTATCGTTCCTTCGGTGTCGAGGAGCAGCATGACGTCAGGCGTGAAGTCGATCATCTGCTCCAGTTCCTGCTTGGCCCGCTCGATAACGCGGTTCAGGTCACTGTCTGTCTTCTCTTTCGCCATACGTTCTTCCCTACCGCTTCAGCCATGCCTCCATCATCGGCATGCCGACGGCTCCGTGCCATTCGTGGCCGCCACTGAACGAGTCCAATACCGCGTGGTCCGGGACGCCGATTGCCCGGTAGCACGCCTTGATCCGCTTGAATTCCTCGCGGGCTACTCCGGGCAGGAATCCGAAGTCGCCGGCCCCGCTCTCGAAACACACGGGCCGCGGCGCGATCAGGCATCCGACCTCGGCGAGATCCCCCCACTGGAGGATACCGACGGGCAACTGTGTTCCGCACGTGGTTTCGATGCGGAACGCGTATGAACGGTAAGATGTGAGCGTGCCGCTTATGGTAGCGGTCTTGACCCGCTGGTCCAGGGCGGTGAGAAAGAGGGTCATCATGCCGCCCGTGGAAAGCCCGCAGGCACCAATCCGGGCGGAATCCACTTCCGGCCGTGCGCTCAGGACGCCGAGGGCTACCGACAGGTCATGCAGCTGCATGCCCATGAATGTGTGGCCGAGCAGGCTGGCCTTGAGGTTCTGCACGTTGCACATATCGCGCTTGAAGAACTTCGCCTCGGGATCGCCGCGCTTGCGGATGATGACTCCAAGCTGGTCCTCGTCGACCGCGCGCTGGCCGAACCCGCGAAGTTCCGGCGCCAGTGCAACCATGCCGCGCCGAACTGCCGCGAGGGCGTAGTTGCGGTGTACATTGCCGCCGGTCTTTTCCTCTGGTCCCAGGCCGACGAGGTCACAGGCGCCGTAGCCGTGTCCATGGATGGCGAGGATGCCCGGGACTCTGGAACCGGTCTTTGCGACGGTTTTTGGAACCAGGAGGTATGCTATCCCCCATATTCCGGGGGTGGTGCGATAGATGAGCTTTAGCCGCCAGTGATCACCCTGGTCGCTCTTCTCGGCCACGCGTGTGGCAGGGGTGACACGGGGCAGGGGACGTCCCACTGCCTGCCTGACTTTGGCAAGAAACCTGGTTCGCCATACACGCCACTGGGCGCGTGTCTTGACACGGCAGGTCAGTGCCGACTTCGTGGCGTCGGCCATTTCAATCAACTCGCGGGCGGTCGAGAAGTTGACGCCCAGTCTCCGCATCTGGCCACGCGCATCGCTGCTATATGCAGTACAGTCTTTCTTCATGGCTGCTCTCCCTGAATTGCTGTCTCCAAAGGACCTTTACCCTGCCAGCACCGTGAACTCGGCACAAGCGCTTTCAATAGCACGATCGTCACAGTGATCGGGCGGTGACAACCCTTCTGTCTCGCTCCGGTGAATCAGCATATCGCCGGACGGCGATAGATGTAGACGGTGCCCAGGCGGTCGGCTGCGCCGATGGCGAGGCGAGTTCCGTCGGGTGACAACGCAAGGCAGCAGGGCTGACAGCTGTTGGCCAGGCCCGGGGTCGCCGTGAACTCGAAGGTGTAGGTCCGGCCAAGTTCGCGCAGGCCGTTCGTGTCGTCGTAAGAGAAGCAGGATCCCAGGTCCCACTGGTCCCCCGCCACTCCATAGGCGAGGGTCCGTGCCTTGTTGGTGACGATCTGGTGCACGGGACCGTTCACCGCCGCGGCGCCGAGCGAGAACACGGTCTTCCTGCGCAGGTCGACCCTGGCCAGCATGCCGTCCTCCGTGCCGACGAGGAACTGGCCGTTCCGCCATGGCGCGCAACATGAAGCGGTTGCCAGGTACTGTCTTCCCTGCCGGTGCGGCAGCAGGAGCTTCTTTGCCGAGGCAGGCAGCAACGCGAGTCCGGAAGGGTCGGGGATACCCCTGTCCGCAGCCCTGGTTGAACTTTTGTCCAGGATGGCAAACTTGCCGTCGGACTCACATTCGAACGCCCGGAGTTTGGCGGCGCCGCATATCCCGCGGAGCCGCGAGTTGTCCAGCCACCGTATCTTGCGCACGCCGGACTCGGCCGCCGGGACCTTGTGCCAGATACGGGCCACATGTGCCTCACGTGCCTGGATGGTATAGGTATTCGTCGCGAAAAACGCGGCAGCAACCTTTGCCTTCTTGTATGGCTTCCGGCATGGTTCCAGGTCTCGCGGGTTGCCGGGATAGATCTCTTCCCCGTCGCATATCATCGCGTAGGAATACGGATCCCTTGTCCGTTCGCGGCGATCACCGGCAGACGCCCTGAGTGTCTTGAGATCCACGACATGAATGGCCGGGGGATCGTAGGAATGGTTGGTGTCGGCAACGTAGAGCCTGTTCTCGTGGTGGATGATTTCGCTCACGTAGAACACCGCCCGGTTGAGAGTGCCAAGCAGACCGAGGAACTCCGGCTTGCCGCCGCGCATAGCGTCCCACCGCACAAGATGGCTCCAGACGCCGATACTGCCGCGCACGGTACTCTGGAGGCTGTACCAGAGGACTCCGTCCTTGTCGAAAACCAGTCCCGTCGGGCAGCGCGGGTAGTTCTTCTTCACAATGGGGCCGGGGTCACAGGAACCGAGTACCTCCAGCTTCCGGGCCTTGACGTCGAGAGCGGTGAGGAGATCGCAGACTGAGTTGACCATGTAGAGGCGGCCGTCGGGTCCGATCGTTCCGCCCACGTACTGGGTGCGGGCCGGGTAGTCGGGCCGGGACGGCAGCCGCAGGCCCAGGTCCACGACTTCCTGCCTCTCCACGTCTATGCGGTAGATCCAGCCGGTCCTGGTGCTGCCGTAGATGTTCCCGTCCGGCCCGTGGGACAACCGGTAGGAGCCGAACTCAGAAACCTGTCCCATGTCCGTTGTCTCGGCCGTGGCCAGGTCATGCCTGTAGAGGTGCCCGCGCCCGTAGCCGATGGCATAGTAGACATTGCGTTTCGGATCGTACTTGCCGCCGTAGATGCTCTCGTGAGGTACGGGTATTCCCAGCAAGTGCACGTCGTTGCTGGAAGGGTCGTAGATCAGTAGATGCGACCCCGCAAACCCTTCCCACAGGTGCGCATAGTACGCATCGAACAGCCAGTAGGGATGAGCGGGAGCCGGGGCCGTGTTGTGTGTGGCCATGATGAGCCGTCCATCGGCCATCACGTCGACGGAAGTATGGACTTTACTTGGGGGGATGGCGCGACGGCCGACCATGCAGACCTTTGACAGGTCGAAACAATGACGGAACCTGCCCTGTTTCGGCAGGAACTCGTAGAACTGGCCGGATGCCGAAACGTCGCCCTCGGCGCAGACACTCAGGAAGAAACGTCCGGCCGGTGTGCGGATGAAGTCCCAGATCGAATTCTGTGGAATGCCTTTCGGCAGGACGCGGCACTTGATCGCATTCTGGGGAACCATGTCGAAGAACGTTTGGGAGAGTTCCTTGTAGGAAAGCTTCGCCATACTCGCCTCCAGTAAGATGTGTCCCTCTTCTGCTAAGGATTGGCAGTTATGTCGGCCTGTGACAGAACGCTTCCGTCCCGGTAGATTGTAAACCCCCAAGTTCCGGCCGGGTCGGAAGCGGATACTCTCCAGGAGGTCCAGTAGGTCCACGAGGGTTCTGTCGGGGTGCTCTGCATTTCGTCGCTGTGGACAACCTGCCCCAGATGCAGGATTTCAAACTTTATCGTACGCGTCGCGTTCGTGGCGGCGTTTTCCAGTGACGCGGAATAGAAGAGAGAATGGCCCCGCATGGCGCTTATTGAGAAACTGCTGAAAGAAGGACCGCTGTCTGCATCCGCGTCCCAGGAGAAGCCGGACCATGATACGGCGGACCCGGGGTCGCCATCTTCGTCCTCGCAGGACACAATCGCCATCAGCATGCATGTCAACAACGCCGCGATAGTAACCCTTCCGAAAGTGCCAGGCTTCATTATCCACTTCCATTCTCGGCGAACTGTCTTTCAGGATGGCTCCGCGGGGGGGCCGGTTCAACAGAAAAGATGAATGTCAAACGGACCTTTGCAGGCCGGTGAGTGTTGCAGTAGGATCCCGCGCACATGAGAACCAGTGTCGGCATGGTTTACTACTGGGACGCGACTGACCGCAATGGTTGGCGCAGCGACTTCCGGACACTGCGAAGGATGGGTGTCGACTACATCGTCGCGTGCGACATTCTCAGTCTGCAGAGGACACTCAGTGAAGACAGGCAGTATGTCATGGCGGCCCTTGACGAGGCCCGTACCGCCGGGTTGCGGGTAGTCCTTAATGTGTTCAGCGGCCTGCTGATGAACGACGAGCACCTGCCTTACAGTTTCTTGAATCCCCTCTACCTGTCCGGTTGCCTGCTGCCGTACCGGTACACATTCCCGAAATACCGTCACAACATCGAATACTCGCGAGAGGCAGAAAAGAACCTGTTCGTTGACTGTTTCGACTACGTCTACCCGATGTTCGATGTTCTGAGCCGGAAGTGGCGGGAGTCCTTCCTAACCCCGTACCTTGCCGGGATCCTCCGTGACTACGGCTCACATCCTGCGGTCGCCGGTCTCCGCTTCACGGACCTGCTTCACGTGCCTGAAACAGGTCCCTATGGCGCCGCACATCCAGGACAGTTTCGACAATTCCTGGGCAGCAAGTACGGTGACAACCGCGCCCTGAACATGGCATGGAAGACACGACATCGTTCATTCGCCGCTGTGCCGTTACCGCGGATTCCGCGCGTATGGAGTCCCGAGTGGACGGACTGGTGCGAATACCGCACCGGCGAGGTGGCGGGTCTTGCCCGGTTCATACGCGATACTGTTGCCGGTAGGAACCCGGGGCTGCGGGTGTCATTTGCCGAAACCGATTTTGCCATCGACCGTTCGTGGCATGCGTTCGGCGGAGTCACGCCGGACTTTGTCAGGTGTGCCTCGGATTTTGCAGCAATCCCGGATCGCTCGTCAGTCATTAACCTGCCGCCCCTGTTCGAGACAGCACGCAATCTCTGCGGAAAGACAACCGTCCCGGGTCTGTCGGTACGCGTCACCCGCAAGGCATACCTGCAGGCGCCGTCCGCGGCAGACGTTCGCGAGGCGGTCCGGTGCTCGGTCCGTCACGGTGCGGGATTCATCGAGTATGACTACTACCGGATGCCGCCGTTCCCAGGCAACACGTACCCGCGCAACACCGGACTTTCATCTTCCCCGGGACTTTGTACGGCCGTCGCGCGCATGAACAGGACACTACGTGCCGGCGGGAGGATCTGACGTGGGCCGGAAGTATCACATAGTAATGAACTACCACTTCGACGTGATTTCCCGGCGCGGGGAGTTGTCGACGCGCACGCTCGATCTGTGGAAGGGCGACCTGGAACTGCTGCGCAACTGCGGGTTCACCGGGGTCGTCTCCAATGTCGTGCTGTGGGGCGACGGCAAGTCCGGTATCGCGCCGTACGATCCGGTGGATGTCCAACGGAAGTTCATGGATACCTGCCGCGACTCGGGTCTCACCGTGATGCTGGCGCCACCGCTGATGCGCATTCCGTCAGTCATGTCGCAACTGCCCGATGAGATGGAGTACGCGGCCGTGGATATGTACGGCCGAAGACAGTCCATTGCCGACGTGTATGATCCCCTGTACCGGATGGAATGGCTGGATCCCTTCCTGAAGAAGATCATCCACCTGTTCGGACGGCACCCGGCGATGGAATCATATGCGTTCGGGGACTACTTCGTCGGCTACGGCTCGGGGTTCTCGGCCCGGAACCGGCTGCTGTTCGGTGAGTTCCTGCAACGCAAGTACGGGAAGGTTGCGGCGCTCAACAAGGCGCACGGTGCGGCGTATCGCTCGTTCCGTGCCGTCGGCCTGCCGTCGTTCAAGTGTCCGTGGACGCAACTCTGGAAGGATTTCACGGAGGCGAGGCGCGACTGGCTCGTGGACTACGTCCGCGACCTGAACAGGTCCATCCGTCGATATGACCGCAACCCGGCCCACCGGATCCCGTTCTCGGTGATGTCGTGGGATCTGTTCCAGGACAAGAACGATTTCGGCGGAATCTCGTCGGAGTACCTCGCCTCGTGCGACGTCGCGCTTTCGTCACTGAACTTCCCGTCCGAGACCTATCCACGCTCGCTGGCCAGGACCCTGACGGACTGGATTTTCAGTACGCTTCGCGAGGTGTGCCCGCGCGGCGAGATCGGGGTGGGCGATATTCCGGGTGTGCGGAACCGGCGTTGGGACGGGGCGGGAATATTTCCGCCGGCAAGAGAGGTCGTTGCGCTGCTTGAACAGACCCTGCGATACGGCGCGAACTGGTTCATTGTCGACGGGCACAGGAAGTCGCTGCAGCAGACAGCCGTTGCCTATCACCAGGTCTATGCGTTTCACAAGCGTGAGCTGGCCGGGCTGGGCGCATTCTTCAAATCACTGGTGTAGTGAGTTACTGGTCCCTTTGGATATGTTCTTCTCGGCAGGGCCGATTTTGCACCGGCCATCCCGCTCAAGCGGGACAGGCAGCCGACATAAAGTCGGATCTACCGGGCCGATGAGCCGTATGCAGCGGGGAAGACGCTGCTTTACATGTCCACTTGTGGTATCCTTGAGAAGCTTTTAACGAAAGAAACCGCCATGTACCGTGTTCTGCTTGTTGACGACAGTGAGACGATGGCATCCTTCCTCTGCAAAATGCTCGTGAAGTGGGGCTTTGACGTGAACTGGCAGAAGAACGGCCAGGAAGCGTTCGACACTTTCAAGGGGCAGCCTTTTGATCTCGTCCTGACGGACGTGAAGATGTCGCCGGTTGACGGTATCCAGCTCCTACGCCTGATTCGCGAAGCAGGTTCTTCCATCCCGGTGATAATGATGACCGGTTTTAACGAGATATCCGTTGCGGTGGAAGCCCTGAAGCTGGGTGCGTTCGATTATCTCACAAAGCCGTTCGAAGTCCGCGCCCTTGCCGCGATCATGAGCCGTGCGCTTGCCTACGGTTTTGCGCAGAAGGGGATCCTCGATCTCGAATTGCTCTGCGGCAAGTGCAACCGCCTGGGCGCCCTGGTGGCGGAAAGCACGGAGATGCGGGAAGTGTGTTCTATGATAATCCAGACAGCGCCCACCGACTCGGCCGTTTTCATACTCGGCGAGCCGGGTACCGGCAGGAGCCTTGTGGGGCAGACCATGCATGAGTACGGCACGCGAAGGGACAAGCCTTTCAGCCGTGTGGACTGTTCTGCGAGCACTGTGTTCAGGGACACATTTGCGGCGGAAAAAGGCACGGTGTACCTGCGGCATATTGACGCGTTGCCGCGCAAGCAGCAGGAGGAGCTTCTTCAGGAGATCGACCGTTGCAGGGCAGCCGCAAAGACGCCGGCGGATGAACCGCGCCTTCTCATGTCGGCATCTACTGACCTGCGGCACAAGGTCGACATCGGCGAGTTTGATGAGGGGTTGTACCGGGAACTTGCCGATGCGGTGCTGGAGCTCAAACCCCTGAGGATACGCAAGCTGGATATTCTTCCGCTGGCGTACGACATCTTGAGGTCGGGCATGGCACAGAGCGGCAGGGTGCCTTGCCTCGATCTGGACGTCAGCGTGATCCTTGAACGCTACCCATGGCCGGGGAACGTGAAGGAGTTGAGGGACATACTTGTCCGCTTCTCGGGATCCGGCCGTGACCGGTTGACGCGAAATGACCTTCCCAGGGAAATGATCGACAAGGTGGGTGATGTCCCGCAGGTCACAGAAGAGACCTTGAAGTCTGAATTCCTGTACGGGGAGTCCTTGAAGAAGATTCTGCGTGAACGCGGTAAGAGCGGCAGCGCGGGAATGGCTTCCCGCCCTCCCGCTGTCGAGCCGCAAGTCCCAACCCAACCCAGGCCGGAACCTGCTTCGCCTCCGGATGCTCCGGCTCCCGCCCCGGGTGATGCTTCGCACCGTCGCCGCGATCACCGGTAGTGGCTGAAAGCGCGGGGACCGCGGGCTCTAAAGCAAATCCTTCCCGGTATCCTGTCTCCTCTTTCTGGCCTGCTCTCTAGACCAGATTCACGACGGGGACCAGTCCCCCCGTCGGCGGCGCGTCGGGCCCGGGCTGCCGTTCAAACACGCGGTCGACAAGTGAGAGGAGTTCCTCGATTGTGTGCAGGTTGTTGAGTTCGCGGCGCAATTCCACCCAATGCCGGAAACCTGCCAGGTACCGGTACAAGTGTGAGCGGAAATGAAGGACAGTTGCCTGCTCGATGCCGATCGGATCGCGCTGCTTCCGTTTCGGTTCGCGTCGCTTCAGGTCATGCAGTCGCTGAAGGTGTTCGGCCATGACACGGCGATGCGTATCCAGGCTGTGAAGCGCGGGCTTGCCGCCGGCGTTGATGGAGCGGACCTGCTCGAATATCCAGGGATTGCCCACGGCGGCCCGCCCGATCATGACACCCTGGACACCGGTCTCCCGGATCATCCGGAAGACATCCTCTGCAGTCTTGATCCCACCGTTCCCGATCACCGGGATACGGCATCTCTTCACCGCGTCGGCCAGCATGGCCCAGTCGGCTTCGCCGCGATGCTGGTTGGCTGCGTAGCGTGCATGCAGGAAGATCACGGACGCGCCACCCGCCTCCGCGGCCGCAAGGACTTCTGCAAAGCGTCCATCACCGTACTTCTTGCCGATGCGCGTCTTCACTGTTACCGGCATGGGCACGGCATCGGCAATCGTCCGCAGCAGCTTCTGTATCTTGCGGGGCTCGTTGATGAGGGCGGCGCCGCTTCCCTTTGCCATGATCTTGCGCACCGGACAACCGCAGTTCAGATCGATGAAGTCGAACCGGCCGGTCTTGTGTATCAGTTCGGCGGCGCGGGCGACCACGTCCGTGTCACTGCCATAGATATGGGCGCCTACCGGTCGTTCAGACTCGGCGCTGTCGAGCAAGTGCCATGTGAGAAAGGTGTTGTGGACAAGCCCGGCGGCATTGGTGACCTCGGTCAGAACCGCGCCGCATCCGAACTCGCGGCAGAGGGTGCGCATTGCCGTGTCCGTATAGCCGGCCATGGGGGCGAGGAACACGGGCGGGTCAACCGTCACCGCGCCTATGCGGACAGGGGTCAGCATGGGATGAAGCCTTCCCCGCGAAGCCACGTCGCGACAGTCTCCGCCGGCAGTCCCATTATATTGGAATAAGAGCCGGTGTAGCTCTTGATGATCAGGTCGCCATGCTGGTCAATATCGTAGGCGCCGGCCTTGTCCATGGGGTCCACGTGGCGCAGGTAGCGGGCGATGACAGCCGGTGTCAGCCGCTTGAAGAGGACCCGGGAGCGGACAACGCGCACAACAGGTCTGCAGCCGGGTGCGCGCATGTACACGCCAGTATAGACCGTCTGGGCCTTGCCGGAAAACATGGCGAGGAAGTCCCCGGCTTCCCGGCGATGGACGGGTTTTGTCACGCAGTTCCCCCGGAACGCGACAACCGTATCTGCCGCGATCACCCATGCGCCGGGATGGCGACTGCTGCACCATCTTCCTTTTCTAAGGGCGTTCTCGCCGGCCGTGCGGGATGGCGCGCGGCGAAGAAAGAGTTCGGGAACGTTCGGCACCATGACACGGAAGGAAATGCCCATGTCGCGGAGTATCTTCTGCCGGCGCTTTGATGCCGAGGCCAGGATCAGGCGAGTGCTTCTCTTCCCATCGATGGCGGCGCCAATCCTTTGGCGCCTCCTGTTCTGCTTTGCTCTTGCCCGTGACATGTGGCGGATGATAGCTGTACGGCATGGCGCAACGCAAAGCAAACCGGCCACGGCCCACCGGGAAACCCGGGCAACCGGACGCCCGTTCCCAGGCGCGGCTCTGGCGCAAGTTCCTTCGGCTAACACGGGGGCGCATACCCGTGCTGAAGGCGCTGGAGGTGATGGTTGCGGAGGAAGGCGATCCCATTCTCCGCTCGGTACTTGAACAGATGCTGCACGGCGTGGAAAACGGTTCGGCGATAAGTGATGCCCTGGCCCACGTGGTTCCAGCCATGTCCCGCTCTGTCATCGAACTGGTTCGGTCAGCTGAGAAGACCGGCGCGTGGGACGAGATATTGCTCGAAATAGCCGAGGGTCTTGAAGAAGGAACATTTGGCGGGGCTATGTGAGCGCGGAAGTATGCAGTTCAGAACGAGACGGGTCTGCGGTCCCCCTGATCTTCAATTGAATCTTCCAGGTAGGCCTCGGAAAGCCGTTCCCCCTCGCAGGCTCGGGGAGAACGGCTGCTACAGTATGGAAGATGTGACCGCCGTCGACGACCACGGCTGCTATTGTGGCTCGGCGGGCGGTGCTCCTACTTCCCCAGGCAGTGCTCGAGAGTCAACACGGAGTAAGCCGTGACAAGGGCCGGGTCGTTCTCCCAGAACTGGTTGTCTGTGTTCGCCCAGCTCCCGTCGGCGCGCTGGCCGGCGGCCAGCTGTGTCACTAGGTCATCCTTCCAGCGGATTTGTTCGCCCGTGGGCTTGTTCAGGGTGTCGCTGCCGACCAGGCTCAGTGCTTTCCCCATTATGTTGTAGTAATAGTAGAGGCCCTTCTTTCCCATGCCGGGGTTCTCGGCCACCGACCAGTGACGGCTGGCCCAGTCAAGCGCTGACCTGACCCTCGGATCAGTACGGTCGACTTCAGCAAAGATCATTGCCTCCAGTCCCGCGTAGGTCATGCTGCCGTAACCGGCCAGTTTGACGGAGCCCTTCTTGTCGACAGTTGTGCCGCCCCGGTCGCCGCCTGCCTCGTAACCGAATCCGCCGAAGTTATCCTTGTCCTCCGAATCCTGGTTCTGGAGCTTGTGCACGTATTCCATCGCTGCTGTCCAGTTGACATCAACCTTCTTTCCGGCAGGGCGCAGGTCTTCAAACGCCATTGTCTCGCGCATGGCCTGGAGTGACCAAGCGGTGTTGCTCAGGTCAGCGCGCTTGCCGGAAGAGTCCTTGTCATACCCGAACCCGCCGGCTGCGGGGGAGTCGCCGACAAGCTGGCTATCCTTCATAAACTCACGGGCCTTCAGTATGACGGCACTGTACTTTTCCCGGTTGTACGCGTGCAGTGCCATCATGCAGATGGCGGTGTTGTATGTTGACAGTCCGCCGCTGCCCCTGCCACCGGTGGGGGTCTTGTAGATCCCGCCGTCCTCCTGCACGAAACCTGCAATGAAGACCGCCGCCTTGTCGCATACCTCGGCACGCTTCGGGTGGTCGCTTCGGGCAAAGGCCCACATCCCCAGTGCCGTCAGGGCCGGGTAATTGGCGTCGGACCAGGATCCGTCTTCTCTCTGTGCGGATGCCATCCAGTCCAACCCGCGCTGCATGCTTTCTCTTGCTCGGGTATCTGCTGGCTTGTCGGGCAAGGGGACCGGTTCGGCAGCCTGTGCGCCGATGGCAGCGATAACCACCAGTGTGACGGCAACAACAATGCGCATAGGTTCAGAACCAGGATATGCTTTCATGACGGCTCCTTTCATTGCGTTCAGAAATCACATGCCGCGGTCATTACAAAATTCCGTCCCGGTTCGTTAACACCCGAACCGTGGATCCTGTAATCTTCGTCAAACACGTTCTCCAACACCATGCTGACCTTGCAGTTCTTTGTCAACTGTGTGCCCGTGCGGATGTGGCAGACGGCGTAGCCGGGAGTTCCTCCCGGCGGAATACGTTGGGTGTCGCGCTTGTCATCGGCCGACAGCTTGTCCGCCTTGCCGGCGGCGTTACTGACGAGCTCGAGCCAATAACGTGCCCGTGCTGACTGCCAGCGTACTCCGGCTTCACCTGCGGGCGGCATGAGACGGGTGATGTAATCACGCGCAAGGTCCACGTCGGAAGTCGGGTAGGTGTCGACCTCGCCATACATCAATGATCCGGACATCCAGACGGACCATGCCTCATCGAAGCTGTACCGCGCGGACAGTTCGACACCATCGATGTAGCCTTTACCGGCGTTCTTCTTTGTCACCTCGACATAACCGTCGACCGTGCGTCCGGTCGGGGTGCGGATGATCATGCCGTCTACCACCGTGTGATAGCAGGCGACCTGGGAGGTGAGGCATTCAAATCGGGACTTCAATCCGATCTCCGAAGAAACGTATTCCTCGGGGTCGAGATCCGGAGAGGGTGTTTCTATCTCGTTGCTGCGCGCAGTATCAAGGCGGGTCAGGTCGGAAAGGTTCGGTGCGCGAAAGCCCTGGGCAATACCGGCGAAAACCACGTGCCGGCGGTCAGGGGACAGTGGATAGAGAATCCGCAGGGAGCCGACAGTGGCGTCCCATTCGTCGGCAACGGACATCTGTTT
>Ga0172375_10007279_pt1 | contig 15193 bp, 13 predicted proteins | sample LakKiv1m_FD_114537 | JGI IMG/M metagenome (GOLD analysis project Ga0172375, IMG submission 114537) | Freshwater microbial communities from Kabuno Bay, South-Kivu, Congo - kab_092012_11.1m | ecosystem: Environmental > Aquatic > Freshwater > Lake | place: Democratic Republic of the Congo... | reverse complement strand
CCACTCTGCATGTAAGTAAGAAATTTGCCTGGTATGTTGTGCGTCTTGTGACGGGGATCCAATGCAACTAAACCTATATGGCATTGAGCGTACAATCCCGGAATTTCTGATGGATCAATCTCCTCGTGAAACAAAACGTTATCCAACTTTCGAGCTGTGGCTTCATCACGCAAAAGTTGTGCATCGCGCCCTCTGCCTACAAACAAAAAGCCGATATCTTTTCTGCTCTTTAATTTCTCTGCCAAATCCAGCAAAATACCCATACCCTGAGCAACGCCCATATTGCCGGCATAGACAAAAACATGCCTTCCGGACAAAGAAGTATTCCGAACGGTAATACTGCAACCTTCATCGGGAGCGTCAGCCAGCCAATTTTGCAGAACTTCTGAACGACGTTCATGCTTGGCTTCCCACTCCTTGAAGTATGCCAGATTCCCAAAGCTTTGAACTCCGATAACGTCAGCTACAGAGTATTGATAGTTTGCAATTGTTTTGAAAAAACAATAAGGCAAACCTTTACTCATGAGCCCCATATCAACTGCCCACTCAGGAAAGATGTCACGAATGATAAGATAGCTCCGGCAACTGCCTGACTGCTTCAGTGATTTTGCAATGGGACCTAAAAAAATTGTAGGCGAGTACCAGACAATTCCATCCCATTTCTCATTCCTTAACGGGCTCTTTCGCAAGTTGCGCAGCATCGAAAACGGCATCAAAAACTCGCCAATCGTCCGGCGAATGTAATCGATATCTTTTGTCCTGGGAGTTTTAAGGCGAACAACCTGCACTCCGTTCCAATCTTCAATTAGGCAGGGTACACTCAATTCCGGTGAAGCCACCATCATCGTAACGCTATGTCCCTGCCTTACGAATTCAAATGATAAATCCCTTAACTGAACCGCGCCGGACGACCGATGAGGAGGATACACATCCGCGATCAAAGCAATACGCATCTCAGTACTTCTTCCACACAACCCGATTAACGTAATCGGTATAGCTATGAATAAGACGAACCACCTTGTCCGAAACATTCGGCATGCTGTAGTCACCCACTTGACGTAACATACGATTCTCCCCTCTGGGTTGGCTGTCAAGTATAGATAGAGCCTGCATAACTCGCTCGACCTCAAGTCCGACCATCATCACTGCTGTCTCCTCCATACCTTCCGGACGCTCATGGGCTTCCCGAAGATTCAGTGCAGGAAAATTGAGAATGGATGACTCTTCATTTATTGTGCCGCTATCGGAGAGTACCGCCCTGGATGTGAGCTGGAGTCTGTTGTAGTCGGTAAACCCCAAAGGCTTGAGAAGCCGCACGTTTTTATCAAACTTGACACCTGCCGCATCAACTCGATTCCGGGTTCTTGGGTGTGTTGAAACGATAACAGGCAGATTATAGCTCTCAGCGATACCGTTCAGAACATTCACCAACTTCTCAAAGTTCTTTTCCGAGTCGATGTTTTCTTCTCTGTGGGCACTGACAACAAAGAATTGCTCCGTTTCCAGACCAAGACGCATCAACACATCAGAAGCATCAATTCTTGCGCGATAGTGACACAGTACCTCATTCATCGGGCTGCCGGTTTTGATCACCATATCTGGCGACAAGCCCTCACGCAGCAGGTATTCCCGAGCAATTGAACTATAGGTCAAATTGATGTCAGCCGTATGATCAACAATACGCCGATTAATCTCCTCCGGAACACGCATATCGAAGCAGCGATTTCCAGCCTCCATATGAAAAGTCGGAATCTTGCGCCGCTTGGCAGGCAACACAGCCATACAGCTATTCGTGTCTCCGAGTACCAGCATCGCATCCGGCTTTTCTGCTGCCAGCACGCCATCTACAGCAATAATAACCTTGCCGATTGTCTCTGCGCCACTTGCTCCAGCCGCATTCAAAAAATGATCTGGTTTGCGAATACCAAGATCATCAAAAAAAATCTGATTCAACTCATAATCGTAGTTCTGCCCCGTATGCACCAGCACATGCTCCGTATGCTGATCGAGCTTCGCCAGCACCCTTGAAAGGCGAATAATTTCAGGCCGGGTTCCCACCACGGTCAAGACTTTCAGCTTTTTCATATCAAAACCCTGGATGCGATCGTATCAGGTCGATCTCGATCAAATATTTCATTAGCCCAAAGCATCACAACCATTTCCTCACTACCAACATTCGTAATATCATGAGCCCACCCAGGAACTGTTTCTACAACCTGAGGCTTGTCGCCCGAGGTGAAAATCTCATAGGACTCATTGGTTGATAGATGACGAAAACAAAAACGAGCATCGCCCTTGATAACAAGAAACTTCTCGCTCTTCGTATGGTGATAATGACCTCCACGGGTAACGCCAGGATGTGCTGTGAAATATGAAAACTGACCCGAATCCTTTGTCTTGAGCATCTCAACAAACACACCTCGCTCATCTCCATGTCGTGGCAAGTCGTAAGCGAACTTCCCTGTTGGCAGGTAACTCACATAAGTGGCATACAAAGCCCTCGACAATCCAGTACCAACTCGCTCCGAGACAAGTGAAGTTCGGCACTCTTTGAATGCATTAATCTTTCCCGCCAGCTCACCCAAAGTGATCGTATACTCTGGTTTAACCTCACCGAAACGAACACCACTATCCATATTACTCAAAACAGTAATGAATTCGCTGATCACATCATCTACATAAACCAGGCGGATTTTCGTAGATGGATCATTGATCTGGACAGGAGTATCATTGGCAATATTATGGCAAAATGTTGCAACAACGGAGTTGTAGTTGGGGCGGCACCATTTACCAAACACTCCGGGCAAGCGGTAGATCACTGCCGTATTGCCCGTCTCTGCGACATACTGTTCTACAGCAACTTCACCAGCACGTTTACTTTTGCCATACAGATTATCAAGCTCCGCTTGCGTTGAAGAGAGATAAATCAAAGGAACATCCCTGCCAAAAGAGCTGATAACATTGCAAATGGTTCTGGTCAATTCAGTATTCACCAACGCGAAATCATCCACATTTTTTGGCCGATTTTCACCCGCCAGATGAATAATTGCATCTGCTTGTGAGACCAACTCAGGCAACCGATCCAGAGAGTCAGGCCGAACGAATTCAATGACCTCAAAGCATTTCAGCTCCTTAAACCTCAACACCAGATTCTTTCCGATAAAACCTTTTGATCCGGTTACCAGTATGCGCATATCACGCATCAGGCTGGACATATTCGCCCCGTGTGATAGCCTGCATAAAAGAGAGTTTTAATAATAACGCTTTCATCCCCGGAATATCCAATCGAGTCGTATTGTGAGAGTTGTAGTCCACTGCATCAGAAATCCTTATTTCTCCCTGCTCAACAAACTTGTCATAATTCAAATCACGAAGATCGGGAGGAACACAGTAATACCCACCCAAATCTCTGGCACAAACCATCTCTTCACGAGTGAGCAAAGATTCATATAACTTTTCGCCATGACGTGTCCCAATCACTTTAACTTCATGATTTGGAACGGCCATCAATTCGCACAGCGACTTTACAAGGGTATCTATTGTAGCAGCAGGAGCCTTTTGAACAAATATCTCACCAGGGTTGCCATGCTCGAAAGCATAAAGCACCAGGTCAACGGCATCATCAAGTGTCATCATAAACCGGGTCATATGCGGATCAGTAATGCTCAATGGCCTGTTCGAACGAATCTGATCAACAAAAAGAGGAATAACTGACCCCCGCGATGCCATCACGTTGCCATATCTGGTAGCAGAAATTACGGTTGATGCGCTTGTCCGTGACTTCGCTACAATGACCTTCTCCATCATCGCTTTGGAAATTCCCATAGCATTGATTGGATAAACAGCCTTGTCTGTACTTAAACAAACAACTCTCTTAACACCGCAAACAATAGCCGCTTCAAGCACATTCTCTGTACCCAGCACATTTGTCTTCACCGCTTCGAGGGGGTGAAATTCGCAGGAAGGAACCTGCTTCAATGCCGCTGCATGGTAAATAAAATCAACCCCACGTACAGCATTTAAAACTGACTGATAGTCACGTACATCCCCGATATAAAACTTTAATTTCGGATTATTGTAACGCTTTCGCATGTCATCCTGCTTTTTCTCATCACGACTAAATATGCGGATTTCGCGAAGATCTGAATCCAGAAAACGACGAAGAACAGCATTACCAAAGGAGCCGGTACCTCCAGAAATCAGAAGTGTATTGTTATTAAACATATCGCTATTTTTTTCCAATCTGTTTTTGAGCCACCTCAGCTAAAAAACCAAATGTCTCATGCGCACAACGCCGCCAGGAATAGGCTTGAGCCTTTTCAAACGCCCGCTGCGCCATCTCTTGACGTAACTCTTTTGAAGCAATCATATTATGCAATGATTCAGCTATTGACGTGGAGTCTTCAGGGTTAAAATAAACACCTGAATCACCCAAGACTTCTGGCATTGGCCCTCTTGAAGAGCATGCCATCGGTAAACCAGCCGCCATACCCTCAAGAAGAATATTAGGCAGATTTTCGCAACTTGAGGCAAATACACCTATGTCCGCTGCCATATAACACTCTTCCAACTTTTCATATGGTATTTCGCCTCTATACTTAATAAACTCTCCAGCAGGATCAACACGCTCCATAGTATCCTGCAAGCGATCAAATCCTCTTGCTGACGGACCAACTAACTCAAGAACAACAGGAATACCTTTTGACTTCAGCAGTGACACCGCCTCAGCCACATACCACTGATGCTTGTAAACATCAACAATTGATACATACAATAGTCGGCAGGGAGAATCAACAGTATATTCGGAAAGATCACACTGAAAACGAGGCTCATGTATAAACCGGGAATTAATACCATGTGGAATAATAACACTGTTCCCGCTTAATCGCCCTGTAACTTTCAAAACAGCTTTTTTTGCATACTCGGTAAGAAATATCACTCCATCAGCCTTCCGAAACGAACGCCCCTGAGTCCAACGCAAAAGCCATAACTTAATGGTCATAAAAGACCAGCCAAAACGCTTCATCTCTGACCATTCGAAAGGCAACAAATTTTGACTCATGGTCACCATAGGCTTAAAACCGCTTGCATCGGAACCGCCCGGGACAAATAGTATATCACAACCGGCTTGCTCCGCAAGTTTCCTTACTTTTAAACGGTGCCATAACAACCTGAACAATAAACCCCGATTCAATAATGCAACGCGCTCTTTTTGTAGCCATATTCTATCATCAATCTTTTTATATAGAGATGTACTACCCCAAACAATAACTTTTTTAAAACCGAATAAAACAGGATCCGCCTCACGAAGCAACTCTACAAGATGGGTAACACCACCACCAGATCGTATATTATAAGCATTTATTCCAAGTATCATATCTAAGCAGTAAGCGCTATATTATAATTTTTTTTAAACATCTTATCCTTTATTTTAAAGATTATCGCATCAACACTGATCACATTAAGCCGATATGATATGCTTACAAATTATCATATTTTTTAATTCTTTTTTTCCATCCTTTTCTATATCAACAACGGAAAGAATAACCATCAACGTCCAGAATAATGGCAGCTTAATAGGCTCAAACATCAGCATAGAAATAAATAACAATGTATACATATAGCTTTTATTATTTGATATAGTCCCGAAAAACATTACCATTAAAAATACATTAAAAACGCCAACCTCATATATCGAAGTCAATAAACCTGCACTAAAGGATTTACCTACGCCGGTATCTGTTACAAATCCATGTCCAAACATAAACTGAGCTAAGCTAAACTCATTCATCATCCCAAAAAACAGTGACATACGATATAATCTCTCTGAAGAGGAACTATCACCCATGACATCAACACCTAAATATACAACAACCAATAAGATTATAATAATTGTTTTCTTCCATACAGAATCAAGAACGGAGTTCTTTTTGAGTATTAAAAATAATATGACCAAAAAATAAAAAAGAAAAGAGAATGTCAATATACCACCAATAACATTAGCCCAAAGAAAATAATCAACCTTTTTTCGATAATCCTTTGGGAAATAAAATATATTAACCGCATAAAAAAAACCAAGATATACAGGTTCTATGAAATAGAAAAAACTCCTGTATACCTCAATTCCAAACAGACTTTTCGTTAACATCGCGCCAAAAGGCGTGTAAATATAATTATAACCCTCAGTGTAAGGCGGAAATATATTATATTGACCAAATAACTTGTAATACACAATACTAGCGACCGAAAATAGAGGTATCAGTAAAAACAAAAAACGATATGTTTTAATCAGTCTTACTTTGATTTTTTGACTCTTTGCAACGCCTCTGCCAAGAGCATAAGCAAGCACGAAAGTAAGCAAAACGCTTGATGAAGTAATTAACCCTTCTGTGCTCGAAATATTGATAACAATAAAATTAACGTATAACAGCAGCAAAAGAGTTGAAATCATCAAATCTTTTTTAACAATATTTCGTGATCCTAAAAATAAACTAACCACCAAAAACACCATCAAAGTAATTCTAAAAGGTGCAGGAAACACATAAGTAAACTGCAATGGTGGATATAGAAATATAGGAATAAAATAGATTATCCCTTTTGCATTTATCTTCACGAAGATTTTTTTACACTAAATAATATAATCTCATTTCTTATGCGAGACATATCCAATAAAATATAAATATATAGACTTTATTTTTACAAGAAAAGGGCCATAATTCAAATAATATAATAAATCTTGATTTGAGATCATCTTGTGTTCCACTTGAAATAGATATTTTGACCTTATAAACATTAACGTTGATTCAACATGCTTTTTTTGCCGATCATTTAACAGATATAAAAAACCAGAAACAGCGCTTCTTGTAGGAGTAGACATATCCTTTTGTGACAAGCCCTGATTATGTACCAAATAATTACCAAGAACATCAGGAAGATATAAAAATTTATCAGTATATTCAGCTATTCGAAGCCATGAATTATAGTCTTCTGCGGCTATCATTTCTCTGCTCTCATTCATTCCACCAATTTTTTGAAGCAAAAATTTGCGAACAACAACTGAGGATGTAGCAATAGCATTTCCTTTAATCAATAAATCCATAAGAACAGGGGTTTTAACCTGCCTGGATTTAATATATTTCTTCTGAAATATGTTTTTATTTTTTCGTTGGATGATAAGACAATGATAGAGCAAATCAACTTTTTCATCAACAGACTTCATACATATCTCAAGCTTATTAAAGTGCCAATAATCATCTGAATCTAAAAAAGCAATCCACTCCCCTTTGGCATTTTGAATACCAACATTTCTTGATACAGCAATCACGCCGTTATTATGAATCTTTATATAATGTATTCGAGAATCAGAAAAACTATTTACAATCTCATCAGTATTATCCGTAGAATGATTATCAACAACTATCGCTTCCCAATTCGTATAAGTTTGGTCAATAATTGATTTTAGTGCACGTCCAAGAAAACGAGCATGATTATATGTAGGAATAACTATAGATACCAAAGGAATAACCACCATAGTCATGTTAACCTGTATTTATTTTGTATTGCCGGATAAGCTATAGCAATAACGCAACAAACCATCAATTTCAATACAATAATCGCTACTCACTTTATAGCCAATCATCTCCAATGCATTCAATCTGTACTCAAGTATCTCAATTTTTTCGCCCTCTCCATCCCCTGATCTATATATTACTGGCTTATAGTCATACATCAACATGTAACGCTCTTGTATAAGCAGCGCCATCTCATAAACTGAAATAGAACGACCAGTACCTATATTATAAACACTTTGTTGATGGCCAGCGGAAGAGCTTAAACTCAAATACTCAACAACATTGCAAACATCAGACATAGCAATAAAATCTCGATGTTGTCTGCCGTTTGTTTTAAGTACCATTTTTCCGGTTTCTACCACCTGACGACACAAATCATTGACAAGAAGCATCCAGCAGTTCACATCCTTATCCACAGGAACGCCAAATGCATTCGACAAACGAAGTACATAACCCTCAATTTGTCGTCGATAAGATGCAGCCGCGACTACATACTCTCCTGATAGATGCGAAGTGGCATATGGGTGAAGATTATGTGGGCATGTATTTTCCGCAATGATACCGGTAAGGGGACTGGAATACACATGTGCAGTGGAAAAGTATATAAAACGAGAAACATGCATTTTAGCAGCAGCGGTAACCAGTCGCGCAGTAGCAAGGCCGTTCATTTCCAAAGCTGCAACTGCATCAGCATCACACTCCTGAGCATTCATCCCCGCTGCGTGAATAACGAGATCAACTCCAGAACATATCTGCTCTAAACATTGGCTATCGTGCCAATCCGTAAGAACTACTTCAGCTTGTGGCAACCAATCAGGTTTCGACCTCTTACATCGTGAACCTAAGATAATGTGATTTCCTGCATGAGATAAATGCTGGGCCAGCCTGCCTCCAATAAAACCAAATCCACCCGTAATTAAAATACGCATCATTCCCTACTGTTTAGCAATGAGTATCGGTGCCAACATTAAAATATTAATCCGATATCGTTCAATAACGGTATTCAGGCTTAAGCAATAATCATTACTATCACGAATTAATATTTGCCTCTGGTGCTTGGTTTTTGTTATGTATGTTGGGGCTAATATGCATACAATAAAAACCGCCTTCATCCAATAGTGTTTAAATCCAAACTTATTCAAGCCAACTCCGCCACATAGTTGACTCTTTTTTACCTGAACAGTAAACAGCTTATGAAGCTCATCAAGATAGGGGAAGGCTGTTAATTATTGCTAATGTGCTTAAAGAATATCAGCATTACTTCATCGAATATATTAACTCAGGAAAGAATTCATGAATTTGTGCTCTGGTAATTTCTTCCGCATTCCCTTCATTCATAAGGTGTTTATACCATAGAGCAGTTGCCTGCAAGGTTTGCTCCGCGTGCCAGCGTGGATACCAGCCCAGTAGTTGATGTGCCTTATCACAATTCAGCTGCAGCAAGCGTGCTTCGTGCACTTGAGTTGGAGATTCAACTATTTCAAGATAACCTTTACCAAGGTGTCCAATAATGACTTCAGCCACATTCTGTACCGTACGAACTTCATTAGTAGATGGGCCAAAATTCCACGATCCGCCCCAGCACTTTGGGTCTTCATACAACCGCGCAGCCAACAAAATATAGCCTGCAAGCGGCTCCAGCACATGCTGCCAGGGGCGGGTGGCTCCGGGGTTACGCAATCGAATTGGTTCCCCCGCTTCAATAGCTCGAATACAGTCAGGAATAATTCGGTCCACAGCCCAATCGCCCCCACCAATAACATTTCCAGCTCTGGTTGTCGCGGAGCCTAAAGATGAGCGTTGTTCAAAAAAAGAACGTGAATAAGATGAAAACACTATTTCTGCCGCGGCCTTGGAGGCGCTATAAGGATCGCGACCACCTAGTTGATCATTCTCTCTATAGCCCCAAATCCACTCAACGTTCTCATAACACTTATCGGAAGTTATATATACCAGTGAACGCACCGACTCGCAACGTCGTATCGCTTCCAATAAATTAACCGACCCCATAACATTGGTAGAATATGTAGCGACTGGGTCATCGTAAGAAGGCCTGACCAGAGCCTGTGCCGCCAGATGAAACACATATTCCGGTTGAAATGCATTTAGTGTTGTAGCAAGCAATGACGCATCACGGACATCACCCAAGACATGCTTGATTTTTTTTTCAAGCCCCAGTAAATCAAAATGATTAACGGTGGTGGCCGGAGGCAAAGCAAACCCCATAACCTCAGCTCCTGCCTCGTTCAGCAAAAACGCAAGCCATGAACCTTTGAAACCAGTGTGACCGGTCAAAAATACCCGTTTGCCACGAAACGAACGAAACACATCTTCCATTACCATCGAACCCATGGAGCTGCTCCTTTTAAGTAAAGTGAATTAAGCATCTGATACTCTCTTCCGGTATCCATAGGTTGCCAGAACCCGTTATGCTCATAGACCATCATATTGCCCTCCGCTACAAGACGCCTCATCGGCCCCTGCTCGAATACCAGTTCTTCGCTGTCGTCAAGATAATCGAAGAGCTTCCTTTTAGCTACGAAAAAGCCTCCAGAAATGCATCCTCCCGTTGCTTGAGGTTTCTCATTGAACTCAGTTACAAGACCACGCGCATCAGAACAGAGTTCGCCAAATCGACCAGGAGGACGTACTCCAGTAACCGTAAGGACTTTACCATGCGACTTGTGAAAATCCATGAGCGCATGAAGGTCGACATCCCCTATGCCATCTCCATAGGTAAGCATGAAATCATCGTCATCGATATAACGGGCAATTTTGGCCACTCGGGCTCCGGTCATGGCATTCAGTCCTGTATTGGAAAGAGTTACTTTCCAGCTGGATTCGTCATGATCGTTATGAAATGAAGGGCAGGCCGTATTTCCAAGATCAATGGTAACATCCCTGGTAAAAGCCTCGTAATTAAGAAAAAATTCACGGATTACATTTCCTTTGTAACCCAGGCAAACAACAAATTCGTCATGCCCGAAACTGGCGTAATACTTCATTATATGCCATAAAATCGGAAAGGAGCCGATGGGAATCATTGGCTTTGGTATATCTTCGGCAACATCGCGAATGCGAGTTCCGAATCCTCCCGCAAGGATAACTACCTTCATGTCTTTTCTTTGATTAAGGTTATTTGTGCTGAATTGTCCATTCATAGGGAATGGACTCATCAAATGGCCCCTTACGCTCTATTTCGGAAGGATCATGTGGAAGGGTGGCACAATTGGCAACAATGGTTGTTCTGAGACCGATACCCTTGAATCCGTTCCAGATTAACGGTGGCACGGTCACAAGACAATAGTTCTCGGGAGAGAGAAAAAGCTCCTGAACTTCTCCGCGTGTAGGGCTGTTGAGGCGATCATCGTAGAGAACGACTTTCAGTTCACCATAAATGACAGCGTAATTCAGCGTCATTTCCCGATGAAGATGCCATGCCTTTATCGCGCCAGGATGAGTACAGGAAAAATAGATTTCACCAAATTTCTCAAAAACAGGTGAATCCATACGCATCATATGCATCACCTTGCCTCTCTCGTCGAGAATCTGACGAAGAGGAGTCACAACGACACCGTCAATCATGGAATCTCCTCAATAATTATAGTTATTCCAATCATATCGCAAAAGATAAACAAAGAATGACTCCGCAGAATCTCTAAGACATCAGAAGGAGTCCGATGATGCCTCACCATCATTCAAGCCGGCATTCGAGAGCCATTCATCATCAACACAACCAGGATAACTTGATAGCATCACCCCGATTCGCCGATCCAATTCCGGCTGATTCAATCGCCCAGCACCCTGAAGAATCTCCCTGAATAGGTAGTCAGTATCCTTATCAAGAACATCAGGCGAACATGGCAAATGTTCGGTAAGCCATCGATGTTGGGCTGCCTGATACATAACACCAGACTCTTCGATAACACTTGATGCCATAATTCCTAAGCCGACATCGAAACGAGAGTCGTTCGCCCCACCAGACGCCCATTCGAGAAACGATGCCAGCATAGCGGCAACCGGACTCAACGCCTTCCCCCAATCCGGATCGGCTTCATGCCAGACCTTTCCATCAAATATAATTCCCGGTTCAACAGAAAAATCGAGAACCTTCTCATTTCCCTTAGCACTCCTGACCTCAATACGTCGTTCCCTGACCTGACCATCCCTCTCCATGTCGATATCACAAGTCAAACCGCCCAGCAACAGGGTCAACCGCAGACGTGCTCCTCCCCGAAGAAACTCGAGATGCAGGAGTTGCGCATTGGTGCCGGGAAAAAGATATCCAAGAATAGAGATGACATGGGGAAGCCAATCTGCATAAATCGGAACCCCTGGATCATATTGTTTTTTTTCGCCGTATCGGGTTTCAGCGGAAGGATCAGCCCAACGAAATGAGACGTTTACCGCCTCAGAAAACGAGGCGAGTTGCATACGAAAATGCTCCAGATAACGAGCGAAAAGAAAAACATGGGCAGGAGCAAACCGGACATTTCTTGAGCAAGCAAAACTCACGAGATCTTCTACCTGCTGCAGGGTAAGTGCGATAGGTTTTTCGACCAGCACAGGAACTCCAGCTCCAATTGCTTTCCTTACAGCATCAGCATGATCGCGAGCAGCATTAACCACAAGAACAGCACACCCAGCAGAGGCATCTAGTTCAGGCCACTTTGCGATACAGCGGACCTGTCGGCGAAATGTCCCGGAATCAGCCCAGAAAGACAACTCACGGGAATGAGCTGATGAGTGCATGGTCAAATCAACGCCTTCCGGTAACAGCGTATCAAGGACGCCGGCAAACACCCTTGCCCAGCGCCCTCCACCAATAACAAAAACCTGCGACAACTCGATCATGCAAAAAGCGACTTCATTCTACATCTGACAATCATACTCGCCTGTCCCCTATTGAAAATCCTCGGTTGACAGAATATCAATCACCGTACCCTTGTAACCATTTGCAAGAAGATAACTACGTATTTCGACAGGGATATGCCATGCAAGGTTGAGCAATGGCTTGGCGCTGTCAGGAAGGGATAACAATTCGTCATCAGATCGGATCGGTATTCGCGTTCCCGGTAGATAGTTGCCGATCTTCAGTGACCCAGGCTTTTCAAAGACAGCTGAAATCGAAGAGTCATCAAGACCAAGAAGTTTAACCAGAATCGCCGCCCTTCCAGGAAAAGCCTTGGCAGGAAGTGCCCCATGCTCCACTACAAGATCATTCAGAAGAGCATGTTTTCTCAATTTCCATCGTTCAATATCCTGACGCATGGTACTGAACCTTGATCCAAAATCCGACTCCCTCTGGCGGTGCTTCCCTATAACGCTCTCATCAATCCCGCCCGCGATTTGAGGGGGTGCCAAAAACACTCGGATATTTCCACCGTACCGGGAAGGAAATTCCACATCATGAATCCGAGCACCAAGTGTCTGGGCCATGTAGATGAATGAGGTAAAACTGTACGTGCGGGGATGTTCATGATAGAAGGTATCAAACTGATTCCCATCCAGCACCGCCCCGAGATAGTGGTTTTCAATGACGACAACAGTGCTCTCCGACATAAGGGTTTTGACAGCTCGAAGAACAGAAGATAGATCCTCTATGTGCGCGAATACATTGGTAAAGGTTATAAAATCAGGATATCCATGGTTCTTGACCACTTCACGAGCAACCTCTTCCGAAAAATAATCCTTGTAGACTGAGTGACCAGTGGCTCTGGCATCATCAGCCGCATCGGTAGGCTCAATCCCGATCGTCTCAACACCTTTTTGTTTAAAAAATCCAAGCAGGCTTCCGTCATTGCAACCAATATCAACAACTTTCTTTCCTGCAAGAGTACCAAACTTCAATTCACATGCGTCAACAAGATTTTTCATGCCATTCAACACATCCGCAGTAAAGCGAGCCCTATAGTGATAAGAAGAGGGAAAGAGATCATGTTTGGGAACCTGAAAACGCTGATGACCCGTGATACATTCAGGACAAAACATAATTTCTATAGGATATTCCTTACAGACACGCGAATCACCGACAGGTACCAGATCATCACACATGGGGTGAGCCCCCAAATCAAGCACCGGGCTCAAGGTACTATTTCCACAAACCTCACACGCCCTGATCTCATGAGTAGAATTGCTCATATAGTTGATATTACATTTATAGTCATGTCCTTTGACGGAGCCACAACTGACTTAAAGCATAGAAAGTGCAAATAGCAAGTCCTCACGCTCAGTCATTCTGCAACGATGGTATGGAGATGACATTGTTGACAAAACAATCGTCCTGCCTATTTGTCAGATGATTTTTCCTGACCAAGACGATACCGTTGGATTACAAACAATATTGGAGATAGTAACGCATTAGGGTAAAATATGTTAGACATAAATACACGCCAAAAAGGAAATAAATTAAATCCGGAACGAGCCGGATTTATCAGTATCTTTACCATATCCGGAATAAAATTGGACAAAGCAAAATTTTTGCAACGAAAATAATGCTTTAGAGACAATCCCGAAACACGATAATGATTCAGAGCCTCTACAAGTCTCACACTTCTGACCATAGGGTACATGGGGGCCCACTCCCTTACACCGGTCAGACAAACAATAAAAGGCGTTGCATTAAAATAAGCTTGCGAGTTTGCAAATGCAGAAGAGAAGATCCTCACATGCGGGAAGGTATTGTCAAAGTGAGAAAACGTTCGGGAGGAGTGAATTGCATCATCATTGAGTACGTCTTTGAATGCCATCCATTTGCTCCTGCGAAAAACAGAAAGAAACATCCCACCCAGAAAGTCGAACGAGACTGCCGGATTGATAAGCTCCATAAAACGTAACTCGCTACTTACAGTTCTTGGAGAAAAACGCTTCATGTCAGAGGGAAGATGATGAGTATCGAATGGTCTTCCATGCGAAAGCACATACTCGGTAGTCAGATGATAGGCATTCACATAAAAAAAATCAACATTTGGATGATCTTGTATGAGAATCGAAAGATGTTTAAATGAATCTGGCATCAAAAGATCATCATCCCCCACCAGCCATACGAATTCTCCCTGAGCCATATCAACAACATTCAGGAAATTCCTTGGTATGCCCAGATTTTCACTGTTACGAAAATACTTTATAGGAATCCCGACATCTGCTCTTTTTACAACATTTTCCGTTGCATCCGAAGAACAGTTGTCGGAAACACATACCTCTACCAACATTGAGGTGTTCTTTGTAGCAATCCTTATGGAATTAAGGCAATCCTCTAAATGTCTTGCACGGTTATATGTTGGGATACAAATCGAAAGCTTCATTTTTACTGTATAATGCGTAATAACAACTAACTTATTAGAAGAACACAGGATATTTCATCAAGAGGTACAAGATAACTCTGAAAATATTCATACTCACTGGCCCAGCTATTCGTAATCTTTAGAGTGATTTTGTCAAACGATCTATTCACAAGAATTTTGTTAAAAACGATACGAGTGCTATATGTTAATTAGGGTTTGCTGAATAATTCATAAGTCATATTAAGGTAATGAAATAAGGGTATATTTTCGTATATTTCGTGTAAGGAAAACCATGAAAAGTCATCAAAAACCTTGCACCTCGAAATCATCGTTTTATGT
>Ga0172375_10007277_pt1 | contig 15195 bp, 29 predicted proteins | sample LakKiv1m_FD_114537 | JGI IMG/M metagenome (GOLD analysis project Ga0172375, IMG submission 114537) | Freshwater microbial communities from Kabuno Bay, South-Kivu, Congo - kab_092012_11.1m | ecosystem: Environmental > Aquatic > Freshwater > Lake | place: Democratic Republic of the Congo... | reverse complement strand
CAAGAACGAGTTGCAGGATTATCCCGGTTGTGGTAATGTTCTGCTCGTCAATGGTCCGTACGCGGTCGAAATTGGGACGAGTGATTACAAATTCCGAGGGAAGTATTTGTTTATCCCGCGATGGCCCCGAACAAGTGCTGATTCGGTTCTTGGTGCACATGTTGGCTATGGTCCTGAAGCGGACGATTTCAAAGAGGGTGTGCCCAACACTATTTCTGCCTCTCAGAGCAAGACCGAACAGGAATTGGCTTTGGAATTCGAGCGTCGTTTGGAAGATCGGTACATCAAAGTGTTCGATCTGTGTCAGCGTCGGATGTGGTTGGCACAGGAAGAGCGGGTTGAACAACTTCGGGTTGCTGGTGAATTGGCTGGTCTGCTCGATAGTCGGGCTATTATCTATGGGAATCAGCCGACTGAACAGCCGGTGATCGACCATTATGGTGTTCGTCAGTTCTGTGTTAGCTATGATGGTAAGACTGTCGCCAGGATGGAACTCCGTTGTATTCCTGTTAATGTGGTGCTGAAGATTATCAAGTTGTTGGTGAATGAGGTACCTCGATAGCGGGTTGTTCATGGTGGCAATTCCTTGTGTCTTTAGCAGTTAACGCGGATTATTCCACTGTCACAGGTATGGGCAGGATTATTGGTCATATCGAAGACACAGGAGAGAACAATGCAACGTTTGAGTTCCATTTTGGAGCGTACTAATGTCCAGCCCCGTCCGTATCAAGCCCGGATCGTCACCAAAGCGGTGGACATGTTTACCGGTCGTTACGTGAACGGTGCCGAACAGATGGAGCCTGCCGTCAATTCGGTGATGATCGAGTCACCCACTGGCAGCGGTAAGACCATCATGGGCCTGACCGTCGCGAAGGTATTACAGAGCCAACACCCCGATATGGTCGTGGGCTGGGTGGCTATGCGACGTAATCTGCTGTCGCAAGTCCAACGGGAGAATCTGGGGAAGGGTCTGCATGTCAATTCGTTCTACCCAACGTCGATGTTCGACAAGGACCCCACTGAACTGCGGCAAGCGCGGCGTGATGGTCGGAAGGTCTTGTTGGTCGTAGACGAGGCACAGCATGACGCCGCCGCATCTTGCGCTCATTTGCATAACGATATCGAGCCTGATTACGTGCTCGGTCTGACAGCCACGCCGTTTCGGACGGACCGGATGAAGCTGTGCTTCTCCAAGGTCATCAAGGACGCCGGCATCCATCAGTTGATCCAGGACGGTTATCTGAGCAAGTACGACCATTTCACGATTCCGAAGTGGGATGCTCAGACGGTCGCCGATTTCTACTGCCGGGAGCCGGAGCGCTGGGGCAAATCGATCTTCTATTTCCTTACGATCGGGGAGTGTCACCAGTTGAACTCGATCTTCCATAGCCGTGGGATCGTTAGCGATGTTGTGACTGGTGATAGTGACCCGAAGTATCGTGAGGATCAGTTGGCCGCGTTCCATGCTGGCGACATTCCGGCCTTGATCAACTGCATGGTGTTGACGGAAGGCTTTGATGAGCCTTCGCTGCAGACTGTCTGGGTCAGACCGAGTGGCAAAGGGCCAACCATGCAAATGTCTGGTCGTGTCTTTCGGCAGTATCCTGGAATTGCTCGGAAGCAAGTGGTACAGTCGCGGAATACGAAATGGCCCACAATTCGCACGGCGATGCCGGATCAGCAGTACCTCTGGCAGGAGGACATGTGGCGGACGTTGAAGGTCAACGAGAAGATTCAGACGATCAACGCGAACGTCTTGGTCGCCATCGCTCAGACGGAAGTCGAGATGCCGAAGTTCATTACTGACCGTCAGAAGGTGCGCGGTCGCCGCAATCGGAACATTCATCGGTTGCGGTTCTAGTTTCTACCTGTGTCGGACCAGGGCAGACGGTGGCTGTTGCCGTCTGCCCTGGTCCATTGTTTTGGAGATTCCTGAAGATGTGGATTGATGAGAGCATGGCGAAGCAGACTGGTCGTGGGTGCTTGTTCTATGGCCTCATTGCGTTCGGTGTGATGTGGGTGCTGATTTTCTGCGGCAGCATCCTCTGGTTCCTCTTCTGCCTGATCGTCGGTGTCAAGGTCGGTACCGATGTGTACAACGCGCCGAAGACGCAGGAGTTTTTGCATGGCGAGAAGCCGCCTGCGGCTGTGAAGACTTTGGAGAAGGGCGAGACTCCCTAGGATGTATTTGACGTGGTGATCCTGGAGAGTTTAACCGGCTGCTGGTAGTGGTCACAGGGGTTTGTTGGGAGTAATCGCTGCCGGGAACTAACGGCACGACCGATTTATAGTTCCCTTTTGTGATTGGCTTTGCCCACAGGGATTCAACCATCAATGGTCGTGTTACGGTAAACTGGGGCTATCACTCGGAGGGCTACGATGTTTTTGATTAAGTGGCGGAAGCGGACTGAGTGTGATCCATATCGCCGGATTTTTCCGGTGGTCACTGGTTTGTCTCGGTATGCTTCGGTGGAAGCTGCATCTGCTCAGGTCGCTCGCTTTCAGTCGGTGTTCCCGCAGAATCACTACTACATCGAGCCTATGTAAGCCGGTACTGTGAAAATTTCGAATTTGTACTACCACGTTGTGGTAGATTCACACGGCGATGAGGGATAAAGAAGCATTCGTCGTCAGACGTGAGTACGAATAACCAGTCATACTTCGTGGCTCGTTTGTGGACGTTTTGCTTCTTGTCAATCTTGAGCAAGTTAATGACGAATTGATTCTTGTATGTCGTGGACGACGTTTTGCATTGTACTCGTGCGAATACTCCGTCTTTTTCGATAACGAGATCATATTCGTTTGAGTCTGTGAGTGGGACAAGGATAGCATATCCGAGTCTTGAGAACTCATAGATTGCTCGTGATAATCCTATATTGCCCTGTTGAGTTGTGTTGTTTGTATGTTCGAACAAAGCCATGTTTAGTCCCTCCAAGGTGTCTTTGACAGGAATCGGTGGGATTTACCGGCAATAGGTTTGCTGCCACAGTAGTCTATGGAAGGGGCGACCGCCCCGAATTCACCACCACCCATTTGGGAGACTCGCACTATGACGATTTCCACCCCCTCGACCGCCGTCCGTAAGAACCGCCGCACGTTGGCTACCGGCAAGCTGCCCCGCTTCGATTACCGCACCATCGCCATCAACGACCTTCGGGTCAACACCGGCACGGACGAGAAGGGCAGGCGGTTCGTCGCCAACGTCGAGGTTGAAGGCGAACCGATCGCCGATTCGTCCCGGTTCTGGACGAGCCTGTACGCCAAGTATGGCATCAATGGTTCGATCTTCAAGTATTTCGACCATGCTGAGACGTTCCAGCGCATCGCCAGCGTCGAGAAGAGCGACCGCGTGCGTGTCTGCATCGAGCGCGGCGAAGACGAGGATGGTGAGCCCATGGCCACCCTGATGGGCGCGACGGCTCCGCAGAAGCCCGTTGTGGCCTTCGACGACCTGATGGAACTGCTGGGCCAGTACGGCGGGCAGGACATTGTCTACCACAACGGTCTGGTGGAGTCCAACCACGTGCCGCGTATCGGGCAGAACCAGTTCGACATTTCCGGTGACGTGTTCTCGAATCGATTTTTGTTAAGCACGCCGATCGACGGCTATGGCCTGCCGAACATTTACCTGTCTATGCTACGCTTGATCTGTTCGAATGGGGCCATCGGCTACACCGCCGCGTTCAAGACCGGTCTGCAGTTGGGTAAGGGTGCTGACAACGTTAGTCCGGCCCTGATTCGTGCCCTTGACGGCTTCAACAACGACGAGGGATACGCCGCGTTGCGGTCCCGGATCGAAGCCGCCACGAAGTCGTGGGCGTCCGTGAATGAGACGCAGCAGTTGTACAAGCTGTTGGCTCGCATCCATGCCGACAAGATGCTGAATCCGGTGGATTCGGCTCTGGCCAACGGTTCGTCGCTGGCGACCTGGATGAAGAGGCCGATGGAAGGTGCCCCGATGGGCGAGAGCGAGTTGCACATCGGTGCTCCCCTCTTCACGTGCTTCCACAAGATGACCGGCGATTTCAGCCGCCTGTACGGGATCGCCAACCCGGATTCGCTGTCGGCGAAGCGGCAGCGGGCCTTGCCGGTCAAGTGCACCGTGTACGACGCCATCAACTATGCGACCGAGGTTGCCACGCACTATGCGACGCCGAGCGGTGCCCGGATACTGAACGCGTGGGTCGGTGGCACCTTGGGCGAGGAAATGGATCTTGAGGGGACCTGTGAAAAATTTGCAAACTTTGCTGATTTTCACATTGATCGTCGTCTTGCGACTGGGGTGACCGGCTCTTCTCCGTCGGCCTTCTCCGACAACTAGGGAGTCGCGTACTGAAGGCTCCGTGAGTAAATTTCAAACTCACGGAGCCCATTGTTGTTACCTAGAATCCCCTACCTGCCACAGACCACCATGAAACGAACACGCAAGGGACAATTGGTTTGGCACTATGTCGCCACTCATAGGCGATGGGGCGTAGTTGTCACCCCCGGCTATAGGCAAACTCTGGTGGCTTATGATGCTGGTGGCTACGAGACGGCCAACACCAAAGACTTAGCACCAGCCAGTATTGACAGCATCGTCCAATTCCAGCGTATCATCGAAAAGCATAGGAAGAGTCGGGCGTTGAACCGTATCAAGCGTGCCCGAAAGTGGGCCAAGTATTGGGACAAGACATGGGGTGGAACTTAACTAGATCACCCATTTTGCCACAGGTTACTATGAGATCAATCCCCAAGACTCCGATGTTAACCGGACAACGCCTAGCCGATGCTCTCGCACTAGCCCACCCGCTTTGTGTTGAGAATCCCGGTAAAATCCGAGTCACGTATCTCGGTGGTGGCTGGATCGAAATCAGCGGAAGCGGGCTGAAACCGCACCCCGATCTGGCTGACCAATTCCCCAATGGTTGGTCGCTTCTCGATCGAATGAGGGCTAGCCGGGCACGAGAAATCATCGGGTCGGCTGTCACTCTACCAGTCAAAGAGCCACCGGTTTTTCAAGAAGGGTGATCTCGTCTGGTGGCATGCCCCTAGCGACAAATTCTGGGGAGTCATTTCGAGAGTCGGATTGAGGATGGTCTATATCGTCAGCGTCAGAAAAAGCGGTATGGCCATTCGCCGAAGATGACCAGGAATTCGGTTAATCGTGCAATGGATCTGGTCTATCGGCGTTAACCAATCACCCCTATTTGCCACAGGATACTATGAAACACAAACACGTGCAATTGCTGCGACGGGTCGCCGAAGAAGCAAATGTGTCCGCTGGTCAACTCGACGAAGCCGTCGAGATCTACGAGGAGGGTGACGATTCCTTCTCGTTTCGGTCATGGGATACCGATGAACCCGATGAGGGTCTGGAGTATTCGACGACGGCGACGGTACGGATTGTTGAGTATCTGAGTACGGACGATGCTGTTGTGACGATGCTCGCTGTGAGTGTCATTGGTGAGCCTGAAGTCGTCATTGAGGCAAGGGGTAGTGTCCTGTTCGCTATCATGCATTGTGGAACCATGCCGTAGACTCGATTTATCGATCGGCCAGCGGCTGCCACAATGTATTTTGCGGGCATGGAACGATTGATTTCCGGTGGCGTGGGGTCGTGCACCACGCCATTTTTGTAAAGCTACTATGGAGGGTAGTTATGGCAAAGCACAGAGTCGAACAACGGTACGAAAACCCGGCAACCAGACAATCCATTGTCATTGAAGGGACACTAGATCACCCAGAAGAGAACATCGAGGCAATCCGTCGTCTGATCGTTGATGGCGAGATAACGCCTGATGCTGTCGAATGGGATGCTGAAGTATATGGTAAGTTGGTTGTGGATGGTAGCTTCAATGTCATCGTATATGGTTAGTTTCCAAGCCGGAAATCGTGTACATGAATTTAACTGGTCTAGCCTTGATGTCACAATTGGGTATAACCCACTCATCAGGAGAGCCAGACATGTGCAGACAATGCCCTTATTGTGACGAGCCGGTGGTTGGTGAACCGGGAATCAACTACGGTGGTGATGTGATGCATGCCATCTGCTACGTCAAGTTCAATGACGAAATGGCCGCGATGTATCCGGAGGTTGAGCCACCGGTTGATTTCGACTTGGTGCTCGAACTCGTGGAAGCGGCCTTTGCGGGTTTGGTTGTGATGCCCGATGACAAACTCGATGCTTGGGTTGATGGTTGGCAACAATTCATCGGCCACGAGGGGTACGAAAACGATCATGTTGAGGCTAGGAGTAGTCATGCTGCAGTTAATCAGGACGATTACGCGAGTACAGATTGACCGTAAGAAGCCGCCATATGTCAGTGTGGCGGTCCTTGGTAGCCACAGCGACCATGAGAACGATGCGGCCAACAGTTTGAGAGCCTGCCAGCAGTTCATCGAGGACGAATCATTCGATGGCAGCACTGATATCGGTGGTCTTGTCAATGAGTTGCGTCGTTTTGGTATGACCACTTCGATTCCTTCGTGTGGTCCTGGTAACGAGCAGTCTGACCCGAACATCGTGTACCAGAAGAATTACAGCGGTAACGATTCTAACGGTTGGTACTGGATCGTCAGCTACTCGGTGGTGCGGGTTTAACTGACACTACCTTCTTGCCACAGGATTTTACGGAACCCGGCAACGCCGATTCGACGACCTGCACCTAGAGGGGAGTCTTCGGCGTAGACGTGATACTCCGCCCCCCCAGTTGTCGGTCGTGGTGGTGCTCTTGGCCATCGCACAACGAAGCTGAGAGTCGGGTTTCGTTTTCTTTGTTTTACCTCCAACGCAAAGCTGGCAAATGCTGTCTGACTGTGGTGAACCAGATCCAGTTGTCTTAGAGTTCGATCATCGAGACCCAAACGAGAAGAGAATTGGGATTAGTTCGATGCTCACCTCCTCCAAAGAAGCCATTCTGGCTGAAATAGCAAAGTGTGATATACGCTGTGCTAATTGCCATCGTAGATCGACTGCTAAGAGATTTGGTTATTATCGATTTAATCTGTCCGATGTGGCTGTCACAGTATGTGGTAAAGACGATTAGTGAGATTTGTTGAGTTGAGGACCGTAATAATGGACAAAATCTCGCGACAAATTCGCGGTCGAGCAAGAGCACCGCCCATTCCTGTTTTATCCTGTTCCCATTCAGGGTGAACGATGATGGGAGGGGTGGGCCTACACAAAATCCCGTGCTGCTGAGCGACCACTTTAATTTCTGTGCGGTACTTTCGGCTGAATCCATGGGGTCTATGGTAGTGATTGGTAGTAAGCTGGGGTACTCGCTGCTTTAACTTCCCCCACCTATTTGCCACATTCTGGCATGACAGAACAACGCTATTTTGTCGATCGCCGAGTCGGATGCGTTGCAGTACGCGACAGCACCAAGCTATCTCAAGTCCTCTTCCAGGGCGAAGAACCTGTCGAGGAAGGGCCTGGATTGCACTCAGATATGGCCAGCGTTGTCAAATTCTGGCACGGCAAACTTGTACCAGATGAAGTCCGTGACCCGTACCGTGGCTACACTGGGCAGATCGGCACACATTGGGAGGTAAGTGATGAAGACGTTGGAGCGGCTATTGAACTCTGCGACAGACTCAATGGACAGGTGGCTGGACAATTACCCGAAGTGTGAGACGGCTATTGGGGTTGTCTGTGCTATGGTCGCCATCCTGCTGGTTTAACTATCCTCCATCTCCTGCCACAACCCCCTGTACTAATGACGGCTCAGAAATGTGGAGAAACGCATGACAAGGAAGCGACAAGTTGATGGATGTGGGATCAAGGTCAACGCAGTCACTGCCAAAGGTGGGGCCGTCGTCCTCAACGCCGATCATGGAGTGTGGTTATCGTATGCTGTCGCTACTGTCGGTGCCGAGCAGCCGCGTGAGGTCATGTACGCCGGCATCAAGTTGAAGAGTGGCAAGAGCGTTCAAGTCATGGTTGACCGTGAAACCGGCAAAGTCATGGTCGATGTGATCGATTCCACCGCTGGTGGCAAAGAGGTCTTCAACCAGATTGTTTACTAACCATTATGCCGATTTTGCTCTTTGGCTTCAGAAGTCAGAGTTTTTGAAGATCGTGCATGAGGTTATTTGTGGTACTTGTGGTGGTGCTGGGGTGGTGGAGACTGAACTCTACGAGGGTTTGGTGAATTGTCCTGAGTGTTGCCCTGACCGACCATAGTTGTTTAACTCACTATCTATCATTGCCACAGGATTGGGTAATCAACCCCAATCACACTAGCGGAGACGAGCTATGTTGAAGAGTGAAGTTGTTATCGGTCGTCAGTATCGAGCACGCATCGGGGCGAATGTCGTCACCGTTCGGATTGATGAGAAGGTGGAGAAGCCCGGCTACAAGGCAACCAGTTTGTACAGTGGTCGCAGGACGACACCGGCCAAGACGCATTGGCTCGCGACGAATTTGGCGACTGGTCGCCAAGTCACGATCAAGTCTGCGGCCAAGTTGCGGTCCGATGTGACACCATGACTCTAGCCGATTCCCGGTAACTATCCCCGACAACGGCGGGTATCCTCCAGAAATAGCCGTGTGGTGAAATAAGGAGAGCCGGGAATTGGTGTTTCTTTAGCTATATCTGAAGAAGAGAAGGGAGATATATGTACAAAGCGGTGAAAGAAAACGACGGCACCTACTCGATTCGCTACAGCAAGAGTGGCGGGAATTGGGAAGTTATCAAGCTAGGTGTCCGTGGTTGCAATGTTAACCGTATTATTGCCAGACTGTACCAGATTTAACTATCCCCTATCCTCTGCCACAGTTTGTTGTCCGAGACACAATCCACTATTCAGGAGAGACATGATGCCACTCGTCACCCCCTTCACTTTCAACCTCAAAGGCACCGATTACAGCAGTAACTATACCGACGATGAGGCTTACACCAAGTTGGCCCAGTATGTCACCGATGGCACCGTGAAAGGGGACTTTCCCCGCGATTTGTGCAACGGCTACAATCGTTATCGTCGGTTCACGCCCGGTCAGCAGCCTTGGGTGCACAAGTTTGTGCTCGACGCTGAACGACCCCGTCAGAATGTGGCGGTTGGTGGTTTCTTGGCCATTGTAACTCATATGGTCAATGCGGCTGCCTCTGGGATGAAGTATCCTCAGGTCCGCATTGAGACTGGTACCGTCAAATTCACTCTGAAACTTGCTGGTCAGCAATCACGGAATGCTGGGAAGGTGTCCGTTGCCGAGTCCCACCGGTTCGGTGAGGGGCTGTTCTTCGGATGGATCGATCAGCAGGGGAGTTTTCAGCGGTATGGTGCGGCTACGGACGAGCTGGTCGCTGTTCTGCAAGAGATTGCTGCGAATCCCGCCGAGGCCATCAACAAGTTCGGTTTGCAATCCGGTCATTGCTGCTACTGCTGGCAGGAGTTGACGCAGGTCCAGTCGAAGATCGTCGGCTGCGGTAAGACATGTGGCGCTCACTACAACGTGGACTATCCATCCGCTGCGGAGACGCGGGTCTACGTTGCTAATCACCCGGAAGTGCTGATTGGTGCCAGCGATGCTGAACGGTGGACAAAGTAAACGCATCGATGCAACCGGCAACAAATACGGGAAGCTAGAAGTCATCGGCTATGCAAGGACGAAAATAGCCGGTGACGGCATTGGTGGTGGTACACACCAGAGCAAGCTTTGGTTAACCAACCCCATCGTTGGCTTAGCCTTGGAGGATTGTATAATCGAGAACATCAAACAGGTGGTCAGTGAATTGCGGTTGTTCATCGTCTGTGATGATTCTACCTTCCGGAGAGCAGTCTCCGATGCCGTTTTGGGCGACGAGGAGGACCGAGGTTAACGGCCCCCTGTGGGATGCCACATGGGGTTACCTTTGCGGGATTAACCGTCGTTACTGAGTGATTCGCAAAGCGAGGTAACGGTCCGGCTTGCGGCCCATTTTAGGGAGGCATGCTGCGGAGCGACGCACAGAGGATTTCGTTCAAGGAGAGAATGGATGATTATTCCTGTTGCTTGTATCTCGTACAACATCGATCAGAATTGCCCAAGTGCACCATTCGTGGCGTACATTGACTCCGACAATCCGATTGTTGGATTAGCAGTACTCACGGCTTACAAGGATCATTGGTATACGAATGGGTCGATTGTGGCCGATTTAACCAGTTATTCGTTGTTGTCACAGGATTATATGAACGAACAAGAAAAGATTGATGCTGCGGCTATTCGTGCTGATTTCGAGATTTGGAGCGGTGGTTTCCCACCTGAGAGTGTGTCGCAGATACATTCGTACTGTGGGGCGGCACGCCCGAAGGACTCGGATTATGACGAAGTGTTCGCTATTCTTCGGATGTGGATGGATGAAGAGGATGGGAGAAGTTAACAGGGCTTCTATCCTTGTCACAATTTAGTATCACGGCTGAAATCACGATGGAGAGAGAACATGGATATGGAACGGTTGATCGAGAAGTTCATTAGCAGCCCGAACTCGAAATCGCATCGTCGCAGCCGCCATCTTGAGGGTGATGGCGGTTGTGAGATTCTTGAGGAGCTGTTTGAGATTCTTGGGTGGGGGAATACCGGGTTTCGATTCGGTAGTCCAATCGAGAGCTTTTTGAGTGATAATCCTGGCGCTCAGGAAGCTCTTGTGAACTGGATTATCGAGTGTGAATCGTCCGAGTGGAAGCAGGCTCTGTCTGCTTTCGTCGACGAGGACGAGGACGACGAGGTCGACGAGGACGACGAGGACGACGAGGAGGACGAGGAGGACGAGGACGACTAAGCCTTAGGAGGGTGACATGGTTGGCTCACTAGATCAGTGTGCCACCAGCGAATTCTATGTGGATAAACCTCCCGTATTAACGCGGGGGTGACTCCTGCAACAAAAGTTTGAGCGAACGGGAAGCAACGTCACTCGTAGCGAAGCCTCTGCTCATGCATCCGCTTCTTGAAACCCTAACTTCCCGTTCGTTTTTCTGTTCGTTCTTCTACTTTGGAGGGAATTATTGTGAATGACAGCAACCGTGATCGTGAAAATGACAGTGACGACAGCCGCGAGCATCGCCCGGTGTTCAACGTGAGCAACCTGGACCACACAACATGCTTGCACATGAACGCGCCGGCTTTGCACCTGCTGCTCGATCATCTCGACGATTTCGACCTTGGCGAGGTCACCGATGGTACGGCACGTGCTATGTTCCACCACTTGTACAATGCGGGAAATCGCCGTCCGCCGCGAAATGATCGCCGGGGGTAGATTTACCCACTCGCCCCAGCTTGGCACAGATTATCAGAGGAATGAAATATGAGTAACGCAATCTGTGCTATTTGTGCCAAGCCGGCTGGTCCTATTGCTGACTTTGAAACTGCTAAAGTCAGCCATTCTGCCTGTGCTATGGAATCATGCTTTGTGAGCCGTGGACATGACCCCGGCTCTAGCGAGCACTATCATGAAGCCTGTGAGAAACGGGCCAAGCAGGCTGGTGAACCACACCGTCTGTACTCTGTTGATGATGAGCGTGGTGTCTACCAAGCGACGATGGTTATCGCCTATAACGAGGCCCATGCTAAATTGCTCGCCCTGGTAGAAATGTATGGTTGTCCCTTGAGCAGCGTTGACAAAACGCATATCAAAGAATCGCTCGCTAGTTTGAATCCTGTGGAGCATGAAATGCACTGGTTTTGATTACCGGGTTTTAGCTACTGTTTCTATTACTGGAGCTGAACTTGGTCGTCTTATGACTCTCTCTCGTTGACGATGCAATTCCAGGGAGTGATGCATCAGTGCAGAGACGAATATGGCCGAATTAACTCCCTCCCCCCAGTTGCCACAGTGTGTCAGGAGAGATGACCATGAGTGGTATGAAGAGATTTTTGCACAAAGTAGCCGATGAGCTTGGTGTTGAACCAACGGATCAGAGTGCTTTGGATGAGGCGAATCGTCGTCTTGGTCAGCAGTTTGATCCGCTTGAAGAGTGGGTGTTGACACCAGCAGAAGCTACGGCGATTGAGGCTGCGTTTAAGCGCCCGCCGAGCACCGTTCAGGTTCAGAAATTGCGATTCGGTTGTGCCCAGGAGAGAATCGATGAAGTTGGATTTATCTTGCACCGAGAACACGATTGATCTTGGTCAGTTGCGGCCATCACATCCGGTGTTGGTTGTGGATCGTGCCGAGTGTGACTTGGATGCTGATAGCTCGTTGACTATTCCCCCTGAGATTTTGCATGTCAAGGTGGTGGATGGTAACAAGATCGCCCATTTTCACATTCGAGTTGGTGTGAAGAGGAGTCGTGCGTTTGTGGATGTGTGTGGCCATGACTCGTCAGTGGATCGTAAGAAGAAAGTCAATGGGTCCTGGTTGACCAAGCTGTCAATGGGTCCTGGTTGACCAAGCTTTCGCCGTGACGGCGAGTTTTGTGGGTGGTAGATTTAACTACCTGGTTTTGATTGACACATGGAACTGTACAAAGCTTACGACACTGGTGGCGGCCACTGGATAGTGCTTGGTCCGACCCCCACGTCGAAGCTAACCGATGTTGGCACCGGTAATAGTGCCAAAAAGACGGCTCGGAAGCTCACTAAGTTGGCGAACTTGGCTGTCGCATTGTACCTCACAGCACTATCTACAGAAGGAACCGCAAATGAGTGAAGTCCTGTCCACCGCTGTCGAAGTCATCGAAGAGACGCCCGCTGGTGCCGTTGTTGATGCTGCCATTGCCGCCGACACCGCTGCCACCGTGAAGAGCACCAAGAAGCCCCCGAAGGAGAAGAAGGAGAAGGAGAAAAAAGTGAAGCCCGCTCCGGTGCACGTCGATCTGCCCAAAGCGACTCGTCTGACGGACGTTGCGGATTTCAACGGCGTGGCTGGCGGCAAGATCGGGTCCGCGTATGCGACCATGTGGAAGATCGATGGCATGAACGGCGTGTACGGCCATGTCCTGACCGTGAAGGAGAAGATCGCCGCCGATCCCGCCAAGCTGCAAGCCACTCTCGCTGAACAGGAAGCGACCATCAAGGCCCGCGGCGCGACGCTGGAACTCGTCGCTACCCCGATTGTCGCTCGTATGGCCGTCAAGGGTGAGGGTGTCGCGGTCTTCGTGCGTTTGCCGTCCCTCGAAACGGCCATGAAAGAGTGCCTCATGGCCTGCGGCGTGTCCTGATCTCAGTTAACCGAATCCAGCAGATTGCCACAGGGGGATGCCCGAAGAGGGTGCCCCCTGTGTCGTTTCTGGAGAAAAACAATGCCGAGATTCGTGATTAACCCCGTTTATTCCTCTGCCACAATCGGTTAAGGAGACACCACTATGAAGCCCTGCAAGACATATCAACCCGCCCAAACCCGCAAGCCCCGTGCACCCAAGAAGCACAAGCTCACTCGCAAGAGTCTCTACAACTGGGCAGTTCGTCAAGCCAAAGCGAACCCGACCTACAACGAAGAGCACGTCACGGAGACGTTCCCCAATTCCGCACAGCGGGAACTAGCATTGCTGCTCTTGGGGAATCTCACAATCGAAGTTGCCGAGTATGCAGCGAGTGAAGCTCGCGAAATGTGCCACAATTTCGCGTGGAATGGCACCGTTGGCTACAAGACGATGGGTGTTGATGCCCTACTCGACGAACTCTTTGACATGTGCGAGAACTACGGCGAGGGCGGTGGTGACGATGACCCGACGTTTACCTACGTCGAGGATGTGGTGGCCCACTGCAATCGTTGGTGAACGGTCTATTCCTTCCTTGCTTTTTGCATAGCAACCTGTCGGAGGGGTTGGTCGGTGGTGGCCACTGTCACCGGTTGGTGTAGCTCGCTTAATCGCTCGCAGTGAGATAGACCGTTGCGTCCGTGACCCGCTAGTTCGGATAGACAAGACACGGAACCGTGGCGAAATGGTAGACGCTTGACGAGGAAGACTCACCTGAAGTGTTTCACAAAACACACAGTTGCCTCAGCTTAATTGCTAAACGTGAGTTATGCAGGTTCGACTCCTGCCGGTTCCACTTATGGAAGTTTTTTACCCAACACCCCAAGGAGGATCACATGGCAACCCGCAAGAAACCCACTCGCCTACAGGAACTCCAGTACCATCTGAGTCAGATGGTCCTGGCCAAGCGAGCCGAACTCAAAGACATCTTCTTCAACTGGTCGGACGCGAAACTGCTCGACGAACTCGCTGCTGTACGGACGCGTATTCAGGAAGACACCGCTCACCTGGAAGTCTTGGAACTGGTTCAGGAATACCGGAGCATGGCTTCCGCATTCAACTCTACGGCCTGCCCTGGCGTATCGGAATCGAAACAGCCGACGGCGTTGCACGCCTCCCCTCCCGGACGCGGGGACTAGGCCACGGATATGGACCATGACAGAGCGGTCTCTTTCGATTCGGATTGGCTTGGTGGGATCGCTATCGAACTTGAACAACAAGCTGATAAGGCACGGGCTTTTCTCACAGCTACGGCTGTGGCTGAATCCCACGAAAGAATTATCGGTCCGATCGAGTTCTAGTCGTTTTCCAAGCAGGAAATCGTGTTTGTTGTTGGTCGTGATGGTTTGAGCGTGATGACCTTTGATGGGCTGATTAATACGACTGACGAGGGGGAAGCACAGGACTTGTCAAGACGACCTCATGGAGAGGCACGAGGTACCTTCTGCCACTCATGTCCCGGTGCCTCTGGTTTAACGGGGTATTGGAGATTGCCACAATAGGTCGAAGAGCACCGGTAGGGGTGATAAAGGACGAGAGTCGGGTATCGGGCCACGATGGTCTACCACATCGAAAAGGACGATTTTACGGTCTAGTTTCTGTAACAGTGGGGTAAGGGTTAACCGCAATCTGCGAGGGGCTGGAGACGGTCTGCTCGCTACCCCACTTCCTTTTGGAGGGTTTTGTGATTTTTCTTGTTGAAATTCTGGTGTTGGGGCTATTGGTCCTACTCCAGATCGCACAATTTAACGCCGTACCGCCCAGAGGGCGACCCTGCTGCGTGATCGCGTTCCGACCGCAGCAGAAGCAAGGAACATACGGGTGACTAGGCACCCGTCCAATTGGGACGGAATCGGAGCGGGTGGCATCACGCCAATGTCCCGCAATGTCCCGTATTGGCTGTTGAGGCTGCCGGAAATGACCTACCCATTTACCGACGAGTGACGGGCTGACACAGCGACTCACGGAACCCCCCCCACTTTAGTTTCAGCGAGAACAGACGAAGACACCTGATAGGCTGCCTTGGGTGGCAACCTT
>Ga0172375_10007273_pt1 | contig 15200 bp, 11 predicted proteins | sample LakKiv1m_FD_114537 | JGI IMG/M metagenome (GOLD analysis project Ga0172375, IMG submission 114537) | Freshwater microbial communities from Kabuno Bay, South-Kivu, Congo - kab_092012_11.1m | ecosystem: Environmental > Aquatic > Freshwater > Lake | place: Democratic Republic of the Congo... | reverse complement strand
TTCCCTGTCTCCTCTGGCGAATTGCGTAAACCACCACCCCAGCTTCGCGTAATCGTCTTTTACGGCTGTATTCATCTCCGACAAAGCGGCTATGCCTCCGTTCTCGATTATATTCAGGAACTCCGTCGAACTGTCCAGGGCATAGTATCCGTATTTATCCACTCTCATCATACCCGTATATCTGTCGAGTTTTGTCCCCTGATAAACGGGTTCTCCGTAAAAACGTTTTCCGTTGGTTGCGGCCCCGAAATCTATTATCTTACTAAGGCATTCGGCAAGATAAGTTTTCCCCGCTCCTGTCGTTCCTTCAAGCCTGATGACACCCGTACCGTATCTGTACGCGCGCGCGATCGCTTCGAGCATTTCGATCTCCTGCCCGGATATAAGGAGGTCAAACTCATCTGCCAGCACTTCTTTTATCGTTTTCTCATGAGCAGATTTCATGGCCATTTCTCCGGCTCTCGTCAATCTCGTCTCAATTTTATCGGCCACTTCACGGTTAAGCGGAAGTTTTATGCCTGATAATACAAGGCTTTTTGTTCCGGGGTCATAGCGGAGCGCCGCATATCTTTCGGGCGGGTCATACTGAGGCGGCATGGGCATACCTTGCATTCTGCTCTTTTCCCGTATAAGATCCAGCATGACTTTTTCGATTATCGTCTGATACGCCAGCCCTGCCTCAGGATTCTTCACCCGGAAATACCTCAGTGTTTCATAATAAATGACATCCTCTAAATTCTCGGCATCTTCTTTTGTATCGGCATAATATCCCTGCACATAATCGTTGATGCGGACAAAATCCATGGGATCGTTCTGCAGATTTTCGTTATCGAAAGCTTTCTTTATGTTGAGAAGAACGGACGCAATGCCTATATTTACCGCTTCTCCCAACCCCTGATCATTGTTTTTTATTATAAGAAACAGGTCATCCGGCGTAATCTTCGGAACAGTCTTTCTTATAAACCTGTCATAGAAAGCCCCGTCTGAAAGTACGGCGTTCTCTCCCATAGTACATATTATCCGGAGATTGTCCGGGCACTTGATATGCCTGTCCGCTTCGGTCTCTCCCTCGGGAATTATCATCTCTCCGGTAAGCAGGAACATGTTCAGCCTCGCGCGCACTCTCCCGGGCAGCGCTTCTATATTTTCAAGATTTAGAATATAGGTTTTTTCCTTGTTCCTCCGGCATTCCTCAATGATACGGTTCAACAATCCTTTTTCATAAACGAGTTTTTTCTTCCACGTATCCGGATAAGCCAATACATAAGCCGCTGAAATTATGAGTCCTTCGTTGCTTTTCGCAGCATAAATTTCTTTAAAGTCTTCTGTCTCATTCTGAAGCGCTTTCCTCCCCAGCAGCTTTTCCAGCACTTCATTTATTTTATCGTCGTCGTATATTATTTCCGATACCGCGTTATACGCTACATCGAAATTGGCGCGTTCCCGCGGCATGTATCCTCCTATCAGCTGCATGGTATCCGAGAACGGCGTGCATTGCATGGTGCCGTAAACAGCTCCTGTTCTGCCTGCATATTCTGCTGCCGCTCTTTCAAGCTGTCCGCAGGAATCAGCGCTCTTAATGAACATCGTAGGTATATTATGCTCTATCGCTCGGGCGAATTTACCGGATACGCTTTCATCCAGGCCGGTTTTCTGAAAATAGGTCAGAATATCGGCACCGTAGAAGTCTAAATACACTCCCTGAGTTGCTTCATTCTTTGCCGCGTCCCATGCCTCGCTCCTGGTCTTCCCCTCCAAAAGAGCTTTTTTGAATTCTTTTTCGAAAATATCCGAAAACCTTTTTATTTCTCTTATAGATATAACAAACCGCGCTTTATCATATGAGTCCTTCCTGAGCGCATCAAGAAGCTCGTCGTATTCGTAGTTAAAGCCAATGATGTATTCGGATATTTCCTCTCTTTCATAATCTTCCAGATAAGACGCCTTGGCCAATTCTTTCCGTATATTTTCGGGCGTCGCTTTTTCGTCTTCGCTTAAGGACGAATAATCCCGCGCGATATTTTTTCTTCTGTCCTCTCCCAGCTGCCATAAAGCCGCCATACCGTCATGCCTGTTAGCCGGGTCAGTAAGCATGTTCCTGATCTCGCTATCCGCACCTTTATCCATCGACTTTTCAATTTCTTCCGCAACCGTGTGTTTGCTTACCAAACTTGCCAATAGCTCATGGCGTATGACGCGGTACGCGTCTTTATCAAGGCCTTCCCGTATACGTATACCCCTGCCTCCGGCGTGTCCGTCCCTTCCCGCTTTATTCAGATGCAGCGCGACTCTTATTCTCCTGCTTTTAGCAAGGTCTTTTAAAACGGATTCCAATTCGGGGAAAACCGGGTCGGATGAAGGCAGGTATTTCATGATGTCTTTTAATGCCCTGCGGGCGGCCTTCTCTTCTTCGCTATTCAGGTTTCTGTAGCCGTTTTCATAAGAACCCATGACCTTATCAATAAATTCTTCATGGAGTTCATGGAAAAATCCTCTTTTGGACAATCTTTTTTCAATACTCCCTTTTCCGAATGCCGCTATTTCCGTTCCGTCTTTGTCGTCGAATATCCTTATTCTTATACCCGACCGCATCAGAGTTTCCAGATAAACGGATGCTTCGTATAAACGTATTCCCGTTTCGTCCCAGACCTTAGGGCCCAGCACGGTGTTCAGTTTGCTCGCTACTTCGAGCGTCCCTACAGCGCATCTTAATCTGCTCTCCATAATAGACTCTTTGCCGGACAAAAGCCTGAAATATGCGTCCGCGCAGAACTCGCCTCCGAATTTCGGCAGCACCGAAACATATGAGATGCCTTTCCGAGCAAAAAGCCGGGTAAGATTATCTGTATGAAAACCTCCGGTAACAAGTATCGCGGTCTTTTCCGCGCCTTTTTTCGCCGCCTTATCCATATCCGAGGCGATCGTTTCTACAAAAGCCTCATCTCTTTCAAGGGTATAATTATAAAATGCCTCTACCAGTTCGAATATCCTGTCCATATTATCGGACACATGGAAAACAGGTTCATGATCCGGCAGATATAGGCTGCTGAATTTTTTATAGACATCTTCGCTGAATCTTTCTCCGTTTTTTTTGTATTCGTCGAAATCTTTCCGGGTCAGCCTGAAATTGAACATATTCATCAGCATGGCCGCATGCCGGTCCATGGCGAAAAGTTCTTTCTGTTCCTTGACCTCTGCCAGAATATTGAAAAGCTCTCCCGTGATCGCGTCCATTTCGGCCATAAGGTACATATTGTCCAGTTTTTTGAAATATCCGGTGTACTCAGCGTATTTCACGATCTCCGGATAATCCTTATCCGGCTCTCCGCCGCAGCTTTTCAGTAACGACAGAAGTTCCATATAAAAATAATGCTCTGATATTTTCCCTTTTTTGAATAATATAACTTCTGATATAAGGCTTCTTTTTTTGTTCTCAGGCAGTCTCTTCAGGATATCGTCAACGATTTTTTCTCTTTCGGCATTGGCGGCCCTGAAATCTATTTTTTTCTCTTTTTCAAGCAGATCTAAAAGCAGAGCTATGTTAGGATACTTTGAATCCATACCGATACTGCCCCGGAGATCTCCTGTCTTTGCGCTGTACAATTCGGCCAGCCCCGAAACATAATCCGTCAGGGTCACATCTCCTTTTTTGTATCCGATGCAGAAATTATCCAATGCCAGCATGTCTTTCGAATAAACGGATCTTTTAGCGTATGTCATGAAATCCGTTATCTCTTGGAGCAATATATCCATATCTTTTTTGAACGGTAAATAATCCTTATAAGCCCTGAGGTTCTTAATATACAGGTCCGCGTTTTCAACACCTGTCAGCTCTATACCCTGAGGATTGTTTACCGCAAAAAATTCGGCTCCGCTGAGTTCTCCGGTTTTAACAAAATGTTCTGATATATTTTTTCTTAATACCGGATTTGCTATCTGAAGGAACGGTTTAAGATTATAACTGCCGGTACCGCCTTCAAGGAATATCCTGTTAATACCGTATTTTTCTTTCATATGAGCTATGATATCGGATATTGCTATCTGGCAGTCCGGATTACAGTGCGCGTTCTGAATGTGAATGATCAATCTTCCGCTTGTGCCGGTATAAGAATTCCTTTTATCGCCTAAATTTTCCGGCAAAGAAATACTTTCGGCATCGATAAATGACCCTGCTTGACCGGCGGAAACAAAAGGCGTATTGTCAAGAGAGGTGACGGCAAGCGAAGATGCGTCATTAAGCATAAAAGTCAAAGAAGTAATAACGGCTGTTATTTTCTTATAAATGTATGGCCTTTTAAAAAGATTAATTAAATTTGACATATTTATATCATTACTTTTTAAATGGAAATTGACTTCGGATCACGATTTATTTAGCTTTTTAATACTCTAATAGTATACCTGTGCAAAGAACCATTTGGCAGGGATATTTTCTGTCTTTTTTATGTTTTAACTCTCTTTCGCTTGAATAGCATATTTTCAAAAACATATCTTTAATAAAAAAGCGGCGGTTTTTAATTCAACCGCCGCTTTTTTTAGATCTTTATTCTTGATCTTATTTTTTTATAGCAAATTCCGGGGCAGGTTTTTTGCTCTGCCAGATCGCCCATATTAACGCTGCTAATAGCACCAATATGATCGTAGTTTTCGCAATGCCGAACTTGGCATGCTGAACAACAATAGGAGCAACTATAACTGAAATCAGGTTGACGACTTTTATCATTGGATTTAAAGCCGGACCTGCTGTGTCCTTTAACGGATCTCCGACTGTATCGCCCACAACGCTTGCTTTATGCCTCTCCGATCCTTTACCTGTATTGCTTGCAGGATTAGATTCTTCGTCTTCAATGGTTTTTTTCGCGTTATCCCATGCGCCTCCGGCGTTGGACATAAACACGGCCAATAATTGCCCCGACAGGATCGCGCCTGCTAAAAAACCGCCCAGCGCTTCAGCCTGAAGCACCAACCCTACCAGTATCGGAGTTACTATGCTTATTACGGCTAAGCTTATAAGCTCTTTCTGCGCGGCTACGGTGGATATCAACACCGCGTTCTTGTAATCGGGTTTCTGCTTGCCCTCCAGAACACCGAGTTTGAACTGCCTTCTTACTTCTTCGACTATAAGCGATGCCGCGCGGCTTACTGCCTGTATAGAAAACGAGGAAAAAAGCCAAGGCAACGCTCCGCCTATTAAAAATCCGACGAATACCATAGGTATGGATATTCTTATGCCTATATTATTAAGCTGTTCAAGAGGCGAAACGCCCATGCTTGCCTGCACCTTGCTGACGTCTACCATAAACGAACCGAAAAGCGAAACCGCGGCTATAACCGCCGATCCTATCGCAACTCCTTTTGTTATAGCCTTGGTCGTATTGCCTACGCCGTCGAGGTCTGCCATGATCCGCCTGGCCTGTAAAGTCTCTTTATCTTTCTGGCCATGCCATGCCATTTCGCCTATACCGTTCGCATTGTCTGCTATCGGCCCGAACGAATCCATGGCTACGTTGTTGCCTGTTAGAGTGAGCATACCTATGCCCGTCATCGCTACGCCGTAAAGAATAAAAGTTACTCTTTCTGCCGCGCCCAAACCCGGGATCGTGCCGAAAATAACGATTGACGTAAAAATAGTGGCCGCTATGACCAGTATAGCCCACACGCTAGATTCATATCCGACCGAAAGCCCCGAAAGAATAGTGGTTGCCGGACCTGTTTTTGTTGCTTTCCGTATTTCGGCTACAGGCTGCCCGTGCGTCCCGGTAAAATATTCCGTCAACCTGTCGATACAAATGGCCAGTATTACTCCGACAGTGGTCGCCAAAAACGGCCTCCACCATCCTCCTGTAACATTCTGTAAATAGAAATATGCCAGGCCGCCGAAAAGCGCGATAGAAATAACTGCCGAGGTAAGATAACCTTTAAATATGGCGCTCATTGCGTCGCCGCTCTCCTGATTTTCCTGTCCTTTTACGACATACGTTCCGATAATAGAGCATAACACCCCTATGCCGCGGACAAGAAGAGGATAAATGATCCATTCCAGCCTGTGTGTTATATTATAAAGTGCCAATCCTAAAATCAAACCCGACACTATAGTAACTTCATAAGATTCAAATATATCCGCTGCCATACCGGCGCAGTCGCCGACATTATCACCGACGAGGTCCGCGACAACTGCCGGGTTGCGGGGATCGTCTTCCGGAATACCGGCTTCGACTTTACCCACAAGGTCTGCTCCTACATCCGCGGCTTTTGTATAAATACCGCCTCCGACCCTCATAAATAACGCCAAAAGAGTACCTCCGAATCCGAAACCCAATAATGCGTCCGGAGCAGCTATGCCGAATATCATAAAAATTATAGTTCCGCCGAATAAACCTAAGCCGTCCGTCAGCATACCTGTGACAGTTCCCGCGCGATACGCGACTTTCAGCGCCTGCCCGAATGATTTTCTTGATGCCGCAGCTACGCGCACGTTCGCCTCAACCGCCATCCTCATGCCGAGCTGTCCTACCAATAGCGAGAACACAGCGCCCAAAATAAACGCTATCGCTCTTCCTATACCTATGATAAGCCTGACCGAAGATTCGGATCTCCCTGCGAATCTTTCCATGGCTTCCGACGTAGGAGGCACTATATAAACCGAGAAAAAGAGAGCGAAAGTCAATAAGGCGATCAGCGGTACAATGGTCAAAAGCTGCTTACGAAGGTAAGCATCCGCGCCTTCTTTGATCGCATTCCATACTTCCTGCATCTGGGGTGTGCCTTTGTCAACTCCCATGATCTGTTTACGCAGGAACATGGCGTATAAAAGTCCGAGGATGGATATCCCGAACACGCTCCATATAGCTATCTGCTCAAAAAAACTCATACCGTGCATCATTTGTTTTTTTACCTCCTCATACTACGGTTCCAAATAAAAAAAGGCCCTGCTTAATCTATTTGTGGGTTAAAGAATATGTATATTTTAGCCTCATTTTTTCAAAAGTCAAGATAGAACATCCGATTCAACGATTGTTAGACGGCAGCTGTGGCCAGATTGATACGTTTTTCCAGGTTAACTACTTTCAGGAATGCGTTCACAACCGCAGGGTCGAACTGAGTTCCCATATTCTCCCTGATTATTTTAATAGCAATGTCCGGTGTAAAAGCGTTCCTGTACGACCTGTCCGAACTCAGGGCTTCGAAAGTATCAGCTACGGCTATTATTCTGGCGCCAAGAGGGATCTCTTTGCCTTTAAGTCCTGTGGGATACCCTGTTCCGTCCCATTTTTCATGGTGGTGAAGTATAAGCGGGAATATGTTGTGAAGGAATTGTATGGGCCTTATTATATCCGCCCCGATCTGCGGGTGTTTTTTTATTTCCTCGAATTCGCTTTTCGTAAGCTTTCCTTTTTTAAGCAGGATCTTTTCGCTGATACCGATCTTGCCGAGGTCATGCAGGAGCGATGCCATTTTTATCCTCTCTATTTCTTCTCTGGGCAGCCTTAATATCTTGGCTATCTCCGTAGCATAAAATACGGTCTTTTCCCCGTGCTCACCTGTGTAGTGGTCTTTAGCTTCTATACTTTTAGCGAACGCGAAAATAGCTTCGACTACGCTTTGACTTGCCCGTTTATTAAGCCTGTCGATCTTTGTCTTCAGGCTTTTTACCTCATCCGTTTCGGGAACCTTTTTTATAAGCGGGTGTATTTTTTTATTGAGATCGAGCGTTGTGTATACCCTGTTGCCCCCGAATTCCTTGGCCTTATTCAGAACCTGATCTGCCAGGTCCACAAGGTCCATGCCCGTATGTACCTGATTTTCCGGATATGAGGCTATAGCTATACTGACCTTCAATTTCACCGTATGCTTGGCATTGCCGAAAGCGGTCATGCCGATCGTATCAAGTATCCTGAGACCGAGCTGATTTGCTGTTTTTCTGTCCGTTGAAGGCAGGATGAATACAAACTCCTCGCCTCCGTATCTTACGATCGTATCGCTTATACGCGATATCTTTTTTATCAGCCTTGCCAATTGTTTCAATATAAGGTCTCCGAATTGGTGGCCGTATACGTCGTTTATAGATTTAAAATAATCTATATCGAGCATCATAACCGACAGAGGGAAATCATATCTTTTTGCGCCGGCTATAGCCGATTCTATAGCATCTTCAAGATATCTGTGATTGTAAAGGCCTGTGTGGGAATCTCTCATAGCCAGCTGCTTCAGGCGCTTATTCGACCTGAGTAGCCCGGTGTAAAGAGACTTCATTTTATCTTCGGTTTCTTTTCTTTCCGTTATGTCGCGCATGGTCTCGATCGCGCCGATTATTTCGCCTCTTTTGTCATATAAAGAATGGGCCTTCACCCAGAGATAGGCTCCTTTACCGTTTTTGCATTTCGGAGCGAATGTTTCGGCTATGAGGGATCCGTCGTTATTTTTAACATAGAAATATTTTTTTTCCGCACTGGAAAGCGGTTTTAAGGCGATATTCGCCAGAATGGGCCGGCGCTTGCCGTAGAAAGGAATACTGTATTCGTAATCGCTTTTGCCGAGCACCCTGTCGGCATTTACGCCGGTAAGCTCCGCAAGAGCTTTGTTCCAAAGGATCGCCTTGTCTTTTGCGTCGATAACAAGCGTCGGGTCCGGTAAAAAATCAATGATTTTGCGCAGAACTTCTTCCTGCTCATCCGCGCGCCCGGCGAAATGCGCGGTATTTGTTTTTACTCTTTTTCCTGCCATTTACGTGTATTCCTTTATTGATTCAGGCTGATGCCTGTGTCCCTGCTCGTTTTATTTTACCGCTCAGGCGGAATGAAAGTCAATCTTTATCCTTGTCCGTATATCATTGAAATTAAAATAGCTACATGTTATAGCGGCGCTCTTACGGTATTTATCATTTGCCGGAGGAATGGGCGCATAGTATAATAACGCACATGACTGACGAGAAAATCTACAGGCGCGGATTTTTCTTACTTTTCCTTTCTTTTTCCCTGCTTTTCGTATTATATAACCGCGCGGACCCGGACATGTTCGGACATCTTAGGTTCGGCACGGATCTAATAAACTCCGGGCACGTACAGAGGACCGATATATATTCTTTCACAGCATACGGTATGCCGTGGATAAATCACGAACTGGGATTTGCGCTGCTCGTCGGGAGTCTTTACAAAATATTAGGCATGAACGGCGTGCTTGCGTTAAATTTTATCTCTTTTCTTATTCTGTTTCTCGTCTATAAACGGTTCTCTTCCGGCTGCCGGTGCCCTAATATTATACGAACTGGCATCCTGTGGCTTTTGATATCCGTTCTGTCATACGGACTTGCTTTGCGCGCTCAGATCTTCAGTTATCTTTTTTTCGCCCTTCTTCTCCTGATCTTCGAAAGCAAAAACCGCAAGCTCAGGTTTTTTGCGCCTATAATACTTATGCTCTGGGCCAATGTCCACGGCGGGTTCTTCACCGGACTTGCGGTTACGGCTGTTTACGCTTTTTTTGACGCCTTAAACGTTATAATGCGGAAAAAACCGCTGAAAGACGCTATTCTTTCCCTTCTCGTTTTTCTCCTCTCCTCCGGCGCGACATTGATAACCCCATATGGTATTTCTTTATGGCGGCATCTTTTAATAACTGTAGAAATGCCAAGGCCCTACATACCGGAATGGGGCCCTGTAGATATTTTTTCGTTTTCCTTTTTGGACCTTAAAGTACTTGCGACGGCCGTCTTGATCCTCATTTTTTTCAGCAAAAGAATATTTTCGAAAGAACTCGCGCTGTTATGCCTTTTTACCGGTATCATCGCTTTTTATCACAATAGGCACATCCCTTTTTTTGCGGTTGCCTGCGCATTTTTACTGCCGCCTCATCTTGATACGTGGTGGGATAAGATCCGTTCGTCTGTTTCCGTAAGGCGGATGTATCAGAAGGTCGGTATTTTTTTATATTATTCCGTAAGTTTTATGGTTATTTTGACGGCTTTATATTTAAACAGGGATCTTATCCGCGGACTTGATGTCCCCGATAAAGCGTACCCGGTTAATGCAGTTAATTTCATGAAAGAGCATAAATATGCGGGGAACTGCGTGGTTTTTTTTGACTGGGGAGAATATATGTTATGGGAAATGCCGGGCAGTATCAAAGTATCTTTCGACGGAAGATTTGAGACCGTATATCCGGAAAATGTCATAAAGGAGAACTTTGATTTTCTTTATGCCGAATCCGGCTGGGACCGCCTAATAAATAATTATCCCGCAGACTTGATCCTGGTCCACTCCGGAAATCCGGTGGCAAAACACCTGATGGGCATGGAGAAATCATGGCGCCTGGTAATTTCTTCGGATGATTCTTTGTTATTTAAAAAAATGTGACGCTTATTTTCGGCAGGGGGAGCTCACTTCGACTTGTTCATCTGCTTTTTATAGTAATCATAACATTTACGGCAAGCGCCGTCTTTTTCGGCCCAATGAGGGTTTTTTTTCTTTATCTCGTTTATAATGTGTTTTTCGGTATGCGGTATTATCGCTGTCAATTCCCTCGATAACTTCGCGCCGCAGACCGGGCATACATAATCCATTCTATTCTCCGGTGTTCTTCACGTTTTAACGGAACGGCAATAATTATACTACAATATACGCTATCTACCACTATTTTTCTAAATTAAAACTCTTTTTCGGTATATAATATATTTGATGCGAAAAAAAGGATTTACGATTCTAGAGGTCATGATAACCGTAGGCGTGATCGGTGTTATGTCCGTGATCGTTATTTATCAGTTCAGGACCATGATCACGCAGGCGAAAGTGAATATGGCTGCCATGAACATCAAGCAGATCGAATCGCAGCTTTCATTATATATCATGTCCACTCCTCAGGACGTTTTCGGCTACAGCGATTTCGGTCTCGATAGCCTGAACGACCTTAAATTAAAAGGTTATAAAATTCCTGCCAATACGGGTGATTTTATATACAATATCGGCAGATATGTTGATTTTTATGAACTGTTCGTAATAACAAGATTCAACTCTCAGGGTTTTTTCGCTCTCCGTCTCTTTAAAGACGGCCATGAAGAATGGTTGGTGGCCGGTAATCATCCGTGGAAACCATATTTAAAAGTGCCCAATCCCACTGTAGTCTAGCGGCCCTATTTTACGGCAAACCTGAATAAATAAAGGCATAAAGGGATAGTCGCGATACCCGCCAGATGAGTATAAAAAATAATCCCGCTCAGGAATTTATTATCGGCTTTTTTATACTGGCCCACGATTATCAAAGTGACCGCGCTCGGCATAGTTGATTCAAGGAATATAAAAAATTTATATGCTGGGTCAAGCGGGATATTGTTGACTATCAAAAAAACAACCGCCGGAAAGATCAGAAGTTTCAGCACCGTGCCTGTTATCGTAGCCTGCCAGTTGTCCGATACGTGCCCACGATGTTCCGCCAGCGACCCGCCGAGCGTTATAAGCGCCAGGGGAAATGTCGTGTCTCCCAGCATTGAGAGCGGATCGTCAAGAATAGCGGGGACCCATCCTCTCCCCAGTAAAAAAACTCCTGAGATCGCTAATATCGTGGCAACAAGAGGAGGGTTCAGAACGGTTTTCCAGTCAAACGAAATGCCTTTGTTGTCGGAAAGATATGCGGGCGCCACAGACCACATCGTTATATTGAAACCTATCATGAACAGAAATATATATAACAGCACTTCATTGCAGAATGTCCCGCTGCAAATGAACGCGGTAAGCGCCATCGGAAGATAACCTACGTTCTGGAACGCCATTGCGCTGACGAATTCTTTTTTGGGTTTCAGCTGCGGCATGGTCCTAAGGCATAAAACACCCATGATAAATCCGAGGCATGACATTAAAACGGACACAGCCGGCAAAAACCACCACTGACCGTGTTCAGACGGCGAAAATGTAGACGTTGTCTTTGTCATGATGAGAGCGGGAAGGCATGCCCAATACACAACGTTATTGACGCTTTCTATGCCCGCCTTGGTAAGGATATTACGCCTGAAAAGCGCATATCCTATCACGACAAGGACCAATATTTTTATCATCCCGTAAAGGATCGAATGAAAATCGTAGAACTGGTCCACTTGGGAAACCTTTATCAAACCTTTCTTTTATTCTTCCGCTTAAGCGCTTTAACCATTCTTTCCACGGCTTCCGATTGGGTCTTGCCTTCGGTTAGATGTTCGCAGCATACGGCAGCATATCCTGTCCTGTTCCTGATCTTAAAAACCAACGCGTTTTTTCCTTCTATTATCATCGCGCCTCCTTTTTTAATACGGCGTTATGCCGATCGACACTCTCCATCTTAACATACATACTTCTTTTTTCAATATGTCCGGTAAAATTTCACCTGTGCATTTTTCCCTGTTTAATATATAATATAAAAGATGAATAAATCCGGTTTTTCCACATTAGAAGTTACTATTAGCGTAGGGATTGTCGGGGCGCTGGCTGCTATTGTCATGCACCAGTTCGGGGTCATGATGACGCAGGCAAAAGTGAATATGGCGACCCTGAATACAAAACAGGTTTCATCACAGCTCACGCTTTATGTAATGAGCTGTAAAGGAAGCGCGTTTGACGACAGCCAGTATAAACTATATACTATAGAAGACCTGAAAAATAAAGGTTATAAAATACCGGCCAATTCCGCTGATTTCACGTATACACTGACACGTTATGACACTTACTACGAAATAGCTGTTATTACGAATTTTAATCACATGGTTTTATTAAAGCTTCGCATTTACGAAGACGGCCGCGAAGCATGGTCTGTAAATTATGAAAATCCATGGGCGAAATTTTCGGGCGCAGGTACTACAGGCGGCAATGACGGAGAAAATCCCCGCCCGGCCCTTTCGGGTTAGCGATTAAGATATACGGTTGTCGTCGGAAATGCGAATTCAATGCCTGATTTTTCGAACTGTTCTTTTATGCCTATATTTATCTTCTGCTGTATATCCATGTACTTATTATAATCCGCTCCCATAACATAATAAACGACTTCAAAAGTCAGACTGGAATCCGCGAACGCCGCAAAATGAGCCCTGTCAAACACCGTATCGGGGATATTCCTGATAAGAGTCTCTATCATCTCAGGGATGCTTTTCAGTTTTTCTGTTTTTGTATTATAAGTCACACCTAAACGGAACAGAACTCTTCTTTTTTCCATCAACTTATAATTACGTACTCTGGAATCGGTCAGGTCCGCGTTGGAAAATACTATAAGCTCGCCGCTTAAACTCCTTATGCGCGTCGTTTTCACGCCAATATATTCAACGGTCCCCATATAATCGCCGACGATAATAAAATCGCCTATCTTAAACGGCGAATCTAGCACAATGGCAAAATACCCGAAAAGGTCTTTGAATATCATCTGAGCCGCTAGCGCAACGGCCACGCCTCCTACCCCCAGTCCGGCTATAATGGTAGAAACCTTAAATCCCATATTGTCCAGGAAAAATATTATGGCGGCTCCGTATACAAGCACCGTGATCGCCGCGCGCATACCTCCGAGCGACCGTTCCAGATCGGCATTGTCTTTATTTTTCGCGAAAAACTTTCCGAGGCCGTATCCCATGGTCATCGTGATAAATTTGCAGGTAAAAAATACGCCCAAGCCCATTTCGAAAATATTGACGCCTTTGTCAAGATACGGATGAAGCGTAAGGGCTTTTGCACTTACATAAAGCGCAGAAAGGTATAAAAACGGGAGAACAACTGTTTCTATCACGCCTATAATAAAGTCGTCTATATCCGTAGCCGTAGTTTTTGCGAATTTCTCCAGCTTTTTGACCACGAAAAATATAACGACCTTTACAAGAACGACTATTCCTATAAAGATACCCAAAGATACCAGATAATCTTTAACTGTATTCCCCAAATAAACGGCTTCGAGTATCTTACTGTCGAACATAACGCCTCCGCAGGATTTTTTAAAGTATTATTATAATGAAAAAAGTTTTGCCAGGCCTGTTGTCTGAAAAACTTCGACCACACGCGGTTTGGGTGAGCCTATTACAAGCTCTCCGCCTGATTTTTTCAGTCTTTTAAAAGCGGACATGATAACGCCTATGCCTATACTGGAAATATAGTCTGTCGACGAAAAATCGCATGTGACCTTAAGCGCGCCTTCGTCAATGGCCATGTTCAGCTCTTTTAGTACAGCGTCGGCTGTATCCGCGTCCAGGCTTTTAACGATCTTTACCGTCATTTCTTTCGGCATATAAATTCTCCTATTTCCTTATCTCTTCAAGATAAGGGCACTGTTTTTTCTGTTTTACATGCATGCAATCCATGCCGCACGGTTCCATGTGTATGCGCACTTCGCTTCTAGGAATACTTTTTTCAATATTTTTTTCGATAAAGTTAACGATCCTGTGGCTTTCTTTGAATGAAAGGTTTTCAGGCAGGACAAGGCTTAACTCTATGAATTTTCTGCTCCCTGCATTCCTCGTACGGAGGTCTTTAAATTCGCAGTAATGGTCTATATGTTCGGAAAGTTTTTTAATGACTTCGAGCTTGCTTGGTTCCTCTATCGACGAATCCAGCAGGTTGAAGAACGCTTCTTTTGCCAGTTTAAAAGACGGCAGTGAAATAACTATGCTTACGAAGATAGCAGCCAGAGGGTCAATATACATAGCGATCTTTTCCTGGCCAAACGCTAAAAGCACCATTATTACGATAAATGACACGGTGATCGCGCTTGAGATAAAAGCTTCCAGATAATAATGAAGGGCCTCCGCTTTTATCGCAGGCGATGCGCTTATTCTCGCCATACGCCCTATATAAATTCCTCCCGCGACATTGATCACTATGCCTATTATGCTCGTCGCCATACCTATCCAGGGGAATGCTACGTGTTTAGGATGGACCAAACCGATCATGGCCTGCATAAGAATAGCGAACGCTATTCCTATTATTATTATGCCTTCCATGGCTTCGCATACGTGCTCTACCTTGCCGTATCCGTAATTGTGCACAAAGTCCGCCGGTTTACTGGCTATTTTTATTGATTTGTAAAGCATGACGGACACTATAAGCGCCACAAGAGATATGCCGAGATCCGTAGCTACGGCGAGAGATTTTACCAAGACAAGTGTCGCGGCCTTTATTACGACCAGGATAATGTTACCTGCCAGGCTGACCTGTACGGCCAGCATCATGAATTTTTCCGCTCTTGATTTCATAATCGGTATTTTTTAAGGT
>Ga0172375_10007271_pt1 | contig 15204 bp, 12 predicted proteins | sample LakKiv1m_FD_114537 | JGI IMG/M metagenome (GOLD analysis project Ga0172375, IMG submission 114537) | Freshwater microbial communities from Kabuno Bay, South-Kivu, Congo - kab_092012_11.1m | ecosystem: Environmental > Aquatic > Freshwater > Lake | place: Democratic Republic of the Congo... | reverse complement strand
GTGCCGGGCTGACCGCCTTGACCTGGGCATCCCAGGAGGGGCACGACCAGATAGTGGAACTGCTTCTGGAAAGCGGAGCTAAAGTAAGTTCGGAAGCTGAAAAAACCATCGAGGCCATGATCGAATCCTCTGATGGCGGCTACACGGAAACCCTTGAGCTGACGCTGGATCGAGGACTCCTAGTGCCAAGCGGGGAAAGAGACGTCAATCTGAAGCTCATCGAAGCAGCGGGAAGCGGCGAACTGGCAGAGATCAAGAACCTTCTGAACTCCGGCGCGGACGTCAACGGCCGCAACAGGTACGGGCTTACGCCACTGATGAGAGCCTCCTTCAAGGGGTATACAGAAGCCGTGAAACTCCTTTTAGAGCAAGGAGCGGAAGTCTCTTTGACCGACAAAGACGGCAAGACGGCTCTGATGAAGGCGTGCTCGTCAGGACACGCGGAGGTGGCCAAGGTTCTCCTGGATTCCGGTTCGGACGTGAATTCCAGGAATAGCGTAGGACTCACCCCTCTGATGAGAGCGTCTTACAAAGGATATGCCGACGTGGTCAGTTGCCTGGTTGAAAAGGGGGCGGACCTGGATGCGCGCGACAAGGCAGGTTTGACCGCCGTGGCGTGGGCTTCTGTAAAAGGGCACACCGAGGTGGTTGATATTCTGATATCTGCGGGAGCCGGCGTTCAGGTTCAGCCCAGAGTCGCGGGCCCCGCCTCCGGTAATCACGTGAAGGCTCCGGCGGCCGCGCCTGGACAGCAGGACGCAATGACCCCGACGGTCATCATTGATCTGGTTGACGGACAGGTGGAGGCCCTTATAGACGCCTGCGTAAGGGGCAATGTAAAAGATCTAATGCTGTTGCTGAATGCCGGAGCGGACGTCAACGCCAGAGACAAGTCGGGAAGAACACCGCTCATGTGGACCTGCTTCAAGAACAGGTTGCAGATGGTGCGCATACTGCTGAACAACGGCGCAGACGTGAATATCCAGGACGATGGGGGGCGGACAGCTCTCATGTGGGCCTGTCTGTACGGGACACCGGAAATGGTAACGCTCCTCCTGGAAGAGGATGTCGTAATAGACACGTCGGACGCCACCGGGCGCACCGCCCTCATGTGGGCCTGTGCAAGCGCCAAGGCAGACATCTTGAAGGAGATCCTTGCAACCGGGCCTGAGATTGATGCGTGTGACAACGAGGGACGGACCGCGCTTATGTGGGCTTGTTCCAAGGGCAACCTGGAAGCCATACAAATGCTCCTTGAATGGGGAGCCAATCCCAACGTGGAGGACAAGGCGGGGAAAACCGCTCTGGCAAAAGCTCTGGCCAGAGGGCTCCTCGACGTAGTGACTCTATTGAGTTCCCACGGCGCGGTTTAGACCCCTCGCATCGCCAACCCGTGAACCTCTGACGTCCGGGTGGAAAAGTCATTCCAGCAATGAAATATCTCGGTTCAATCCACTTCGCCTTTTTGGTTTCCACGATCTTGTCGGTAGCTCCTGTCCTTTGTACGCCAGTGCCGGTGGTGTGGGCCGAAGAAGCTGCCGAGACCGCAGGTGAAGCGCCCCCTTCCTCGACGTGCCAACCGCTGGACGAAGCAGGAGACATTCGGAGATGCCCGCGGTGCTGCCAGATGACCATCGGGGCCAACGAGTGCGACAAATGCGGCCACAAGTTCCCTCGAAGGCCGGCTGTTCTATATTATTATGTGCCTCGCGGGGATGTCGGAGTGAACTCGCGAACGCGAGGCATCAACAGAATTGATAGATCCATAGACCGGAGCATGAGAAACATCAACAATAGCGTTCGGGACATGAAGACTGATATTCAAAGGATTCGGGACATAGACAGAAAGCTTGGAATCAGACACCGACGTTGAGTTTTTCTCTTCAGCGTTTGATCCAGGTTGGCGTTGACACATATACGGCTCTTGCCGAAACGTCACTCATCCGCTCTTATTCAAGTATCTTTTATGTGGGTTGGCTTGTTATAATGGGTTCTGGTCTGAAACGGACCCCCATCCCATCAGCGCCCGGAATAAGAGACCCTGGAATGGCGGTCGAGAATCGCGCAAGAAGATTACAGAAAGCAATTATCATATCCTCAGCTCTGGGGATTTTCACGGTCGCCGTCATCGTGGCAGCGGCCTGTATAGTGCCGCTTTACACGTACCTGAAAACCGAGGAAAAAAGAAGCCTTTCCCTCGCTCTGAGCGCCAAGAGCATTGCCGTGGAGGAGTTCCTCGCACGAGCCAAAGATGTGGGCCTGCAAATAGCCGCCGACCTCACCACACGAGAAAGACTGCTGGAATACAACGAAGGCAAGATTGGTCGGCTGGAACTCATTGCCGCCACTCAGCCCTCGCTCCTGGATGCCATGAGCCACGCCCAAGAAGTGTGGGGCGTAACCCGTCTGGATGAAAAGGGGCATGTCGTGGTCCAGGCTGGATTGGACATACCCCAAGAATTCTTGAACCTGCCTGATCCTGTCTCCAGCGAGGCCTCCTTTTCCGGTCCCATAACTCTGGGAAGATATCTCTACCTGGTGGTTCAAGCGCCCATTCTGGACTCCCAAGCCAGGTTACTGGGCGCGGATATCATACTGTTCAGACTGTTCAAACTGGAACGCATCGTCGAAGATTATACGGGACTGGGCAAGACCGGCGAAACGATTCTCGGAGTTGTTGACGGGGATCAGGTCAAGATCTTCTTTCCTTTCAGGGAGAACGGATTCAGGATTTCCAAGACCCTGTCCGTGGATTCTTCGCTGGGTTCGGCTCTGGTGAAGGCCTCTAACAAGAGAACCGGCATTCAGCTGCCCGAAAAGGATGGAGACGGCAACGACGTAATAGCTTACGGACCAATAAGAGGCTCCAACTGGGGGATAGCGCTCAGGATTGACCAGGACGAGCTGTACGCTCCGGTCAAGAGTCAAATACTGGCCACGGTTCATATTATAGTAGGGCTAATCCTCCTGGGAACTCTGGGGATGGTCCTTCTGGTGAGGCCCCTAGCGGGAAAGATCATCATCCACACCGATGAGCTCCAACGAGAGATTGCAGAAAAGACCGCGTCGCTCCAAAGGGAACTCAACGAACGCAGGCGAGTGGACAAATGGCTGAGAGACTCGGAACGGCGCTACCGGATGCTGGTGGAAAACGTGCCTGATGTGATCTTTATACTCGATAATGAGGGCAGGTTTACTTACATTAACGTCCAGGTAGAGCGGTTCCTGGACTGTCACGTGCGCGACATCCTGGAGACACAGCTTGCGGAGCATATAGTTCCCGAAGATCTGACACGGATTCAAAGGATGTTCGAGCTCAACGTGGATTCCATCTGGGATGAAGAGGTCGGCATCTTGGACATCCACGGCAAACGCAAACAGGCTCGAATAAGGTGCAAACCGACTTACTCGGAAGAGAACGGCTTACGGCGTTACGAAGGAGTGATGCGGGACATAACCCGCCGGAAACAACTGGAAGATGAACTGAAGGCCTCGAGGGAAGAACTCCTGGAGAAAATCAAGATCATTGACGAGCTGTACGAGCACATAGTCCAGTCGGGAAAATCAAAAGCTATCGGTGACCATACTGCCGAGGTGGCCCACGAATTGAGACAGCCGCTGGCCATCATAGGCGGATTTGCCCGCAGGATGGTACGGCAAATAGACGCCTGCGACCCGGCGCACGTCCAGGATCACCGCGAGGCCTGCAACATAATCATTTCCGAAGTCCATAGGCTCGAAAAGATACTGGACAAACTCATCGAATTCACGAGGCATGAGCGGGTCCATCCGGAAAAAATTGACCCTAACGAACTGATCGAAAGAGTCCTCGAAGTTCACGAGGACAGGATGAAGGAAAAAGGATTGCGATTGGAGACCAGTCTCGGCTCAGAAGTAGGTGAAATCAGTGTGGACTCGCTCAGGTTCGAGCAAGTAGTAAGGAATCTTGTATCTAACGCTGTCGAGGCGTCCCTGCCAAACGAGGTGATAAGAGTGGAGACCGGGGCATCCATTCCCAGCGGAAAAGCCCAGGAGACCGGAGGCCTGGAAGCTGAAACCTATTTCGAGATGAAGATCCGCAACCATGGCAGAATAATCCCTCCCGACGAATTATCCAAGATTTTCAGCCCGTTCTACACTACCAAGGATTACGGCACCGGGATCGGTCTCACTCTCTCCAAGAACATCATAGAGGATCACCACGGCTCCATTTCAGTCAAGTCGGACAGAGAAGGAACGGTATTTACCGTGTGGCTGCCGGTCCACCAGCTTGGTAAGCCCTTGAGCAATTTGTGAGTGGGGAGTGCTCAGTGTGGACACCGCGGCGGACGAGTCATGAATTGAAGTCGGTGCTATGTCAGCGGAGCCATAAGTCTTCCTCGACTTAAGTCTGTATTGACAGACCTCCGCCGAGATGTTATTCCCTATTCGTGATCAACCAAGCTGCCGACCGGCCCTGCGTAGCAAGGTCAAGATAATTCCGTGCGAATCAAGGACCTCTGTGCCTCGTTGATTTGTAAGAGTCTTCCACACTGGGAGGTGACAATGAAGTCTTGCACGTTTGCGGGACTGGCGATCATTTTCGTGCTGGCATTGGTGTCGCAGCCCTTGGCTGAACAGAAATGCACCGAGACTTACGGCGACGGCCCGAACGCCTTCTCTCTGGCAACCGGAAGTCCCGGCGAACTGGGCCTGCTTAAAGCCCTGGGAAAAGCTTTCGAGTCCAAGTACAACACCAGACTTTGCTGGCTCAAAGCCGGATCGGGTGTATCGCTTAAGATGCTCAAGGACAAGAGCGTTGACATGATAATGGTCCATGCTCCCGCTGCGGAAAAAAAGGCAGTGGAAGAAGGATGGGCCACAAAGCGCGTTCTTATCGGCTCTAACGAATTCTTTATCGTCGGTCCGGCCGAGGATCCTGCCAAGATCTCAGACGCAAAATCGGCTGCCGAGGCTTACGGGTTGATAGCCAAATCAAATTCCAAGTTCTTCTCGCGCGGGGACAACTCCGGCACACACAAGAAAGAGATGCAGATCTGGAAGAAGGGAGGCATCGAACCTGCAGGACCCTGGTACATAGTCACGAAGGACTTCATGAGTGCAACCCTGAAGAGGGCAAACGATGAGAGAGGTTACTTCATGACTGACAGCAGCACTTGGGTTGCTGAAGGGAAGGACGTCCCCAACCTCAAGATCCTGTTTCGTGGTGACAAGTTTCTTGTGAACACTTACCACGCACTGTGCCTGCCGAAAGACTCCGCCCCGGGCCAGGAGTGGGCAAGCAAGTTCATTGATTTCGTGGCTTCGGACGAAGGCCAGAAGATAATCCGAGATTACGGCCGCGACAAACACGGTCAGGGTCTGTACAACGACGCGGAATACGCCAAGAAATTCGATGACTAACCCCATTGATTTGTAAAGGAGAAGTGCTAATGAGAAAGTTTCTAGCCCTTTGTTGCACCATAGCTCTTGCCGCAGTCATCGTGGCCGATGCAGGGGCGGATTCGAGGCTCCGGCTCAGCACCACTACCAGCACCGAAAACTCCGGCCTACTGGCAGTCTTGCTGCCGCCGTTCGAAAAAGCAAACAACGTCAAGGTTGACGTGATCTCCGTCGGTACCGGCAAGGCTCTCAAGCTTGGAGAAAACGGCGACGTGGACGTTGTTCTGGTCCATGCCAGGGGGCTGGAGGACAAGTTCGTGGCGGACGGCTTCGGAGTTGATCGCAGGGACGTGATGTACAACGATTACGTTTTGATTGGGCCCAAGGAAGATCCAGCCAAGGTTAAAGGAACCAACTCCGCTGTCGAGGCTTTCAAGAGGATCGCGGCAAGCAAGGCGGATTTCATATCCCGCGGCGACGAATCCGGGACTCATCAGCAGGAGAAACTGATCTGGAAAGAAGCCGGGATCAAGCCCGAAGGTAAATGGTACATTGCGGCAGGCCAGGGTATGGGCGCGGTAATCCAGATGACCTTTGATAAGAAAGGCTACACCCTCGCAGACCGAGGGACCTTCATCGCTTTTGAGGGCAAGATAGACCTGCCGATACTCCTGGAGGGCGACAAATCTCTGTTCAACCCCTATGGAGTAATAGCCGTGAACCCCAAGAAACACCCGAATGTGAACAAAGAAATGACCGACAAATTCATAAACTATCTTACCGGCCCGGAAGGCCAGAAAATCATTGCCGATTTTAAGAAGAACGGCAAGCAGCTCTTCTTTCCGGACGCAAAGAAATAGCGATCCCCTTCTATCCCTGAGTGACTCATGGGGAAGGGTGTCATCGTAAACGGAACATGAAAACAACCGGGTTGGTGCTTTCATTAAGAAACTCTAATTTGGTCATCCCGACGGAGGTCGGGATCCAGATAGAGGCCTGTTAGCCGAACTCTTCTGGACCCCGGCGTTCGCCGGGGTGACGCGAGCGCCCTTGTTACTCTCAAGGGAGTAAGTCTCTCTGAGCCAAACGAGCGTCATTCTTGGCAAGAGGCATAAATTTCGGGCGCGCTGCGGAGTTTGATTTTTCGACGTCGGATGGGTACAAAACGGTGATCGAGTGAATTTTCTCATCGGCGCTTTTCAGAGTGCTCTGGGTCTCGTTTTCGGATTTGATCCCGAAGTCTATCTCATTGTCCGCATCTCGATTGAGGTGTCAGCAGAGGCGACTTTTTTCGCGTCGATCCTGGGGGTGCCCCTGGGGCTTCTGATTGCGCTGAGGCGTTTTCCGGGTAGGCAGGGCCTCATCGTGCTGCTGAACACCTCGATGGCGTTGCCGACCGTGGTGGTGGGGCTATTCTTCTATGCGGTGTTGAGCCGCCGGGGGCCCCTGGGCGAACTGGGCCTTCTCTTCACTCCATCGGGAATGGTTCTGGGGTTGTTTGCGCTCTCCGTTCCCATAGTGGTGAATCTCTCCCTGGCCGCCATCCAGGGGCTGGACAAACGGCTGTTTCTCACCTGCAAGCTGCTCGGCGCGACGCCGGCCCAGCAGGCTTGGATGATCCTCAAGGAGGCCCGTTTCGCGGTCACCGCAGCAATAGTTGTGGCTTTCGGTCGTGTGATCTCCGAGGTGGGGATTGCCATGATGCTTGGAGGGAACATCAAGGGCTTCACCAGGACCATGACCACAGCCATCGCATTGGAAACCAGTAAAGGAGAATTCGAACTGGGCTTGGCGCTGGGAATCGTCCTCCTGGCGGTGGCTTTCGCAGTGAACGGACTCCTTTTCCTCCTTCAGGGGCGCAGGATATGACTCCCGCTTATATAGTTGAAGATCTCCGTTTTTCCTACGCAGAGCGCCAGGTTCTCTGCGTGGATCGTTTTGAGATCGGTAAAGGGGAGATCGTGGCCCTTGTCGGTCCCAACGGCTCCGGCAAGACGACCCTCCTTCAAATTCTGGCATTCGTGGAGACTCCACAGAGGGGGCGCATCCTTTTGTTCGGGGAGACAGCAAAGAGGGAAAACCTTATACCATTCCGCAGGAGAGTAGGATTCTTGCTGCAGAACCCGTATCTCTTCCACACTTCGGTTCTGGCCAACGTGTTATCGGGTCTCAAGATAAGGGGAGTTTCCGGCCGATTCGCAAGGACAAAAGCATCTGCTGCGCTGGAGAAGGTCGGATTGGGCGGTTTCGAGCACCGTTATGCTCTGGCCCTTTCGGGAGGCGAATCCCAGCGGGTGGCTCTCGCAAGGGCTCTGGTTCTTGATCCTGAGGTGCTCCTACTTGACGAGCCGGCCAACCACATGGATGTGGAGAGCGTCAAGAGAACCGAGGAGATTGTCCTGGAACTCAACAGGAGTGAGGGCAAGACCATCATTCTCACAACTCACAACCTGGAGCAGGTACAGTCCTTCACCACAAGGATTCTACGCTTGTCGGAAGGGAGGCTGTCTCCCGCTTAGACGAATTCTTCAAAGTAATTACTTCAGCTCGGAGCTTCTTTTGCCTCCGTGAGCCCTGAGCATGTCAACCAGCAAATAGACTGAATCCAGCGGCGTCCTTGCCAATTGTCCGTCCCGGACGTTGACCTCCGCCCCTTTCTCCAAAAGGGAAGCCATGACACCATGATAATGCCGGGCAATGTGTTCCGCGGCCATCCATAGAGCAGTCTCCTTGCGGGCTGCCGCCGCGTTGACGTCCGCGCCCCATGTCAGAAGCCTGTCCACGACATATTGATGAGCTTTCTGTACAGCTTCCATGAGGGGGGTTACACCGAATTCGTCCCGCGCGTTCACTTCCGCTCCCTGGTCAAGCAGCAGGTCCACCACAAAATCGTGCCCTCCCCGGGCCGCGTCGAGCAGCGCTGTTCTGCCCACCGAGTCTACGTGGTTGGCGTCGGCTCCCTTATCCAGGAGCAGGTCCGCTACCAGGAAGTGCCCTCCTGCGCAGGCATCGAGTAAAGCGGTTCGGCCCGAGTCGTCCGCAAGATCAACTTCAGCACCGGCTTCCAAAAGTAGTTCGCATACGTAGTGGTGTCCTTGCTTGCCGGCCTCCAACAGGGCCGTTCTGCCTGTTTTTCCCTTCCAGTCTACGCCGGCGCCCTTCTCCAGAAAGGATTTCACCTTATCCACCTGGTTTCTGGCGCAGGCTTCGAGAAATTCGGGATCCGCGTGCATGACGGACCTCCTTGTGAAGAATTGACATATCCCTGGGAAGTTCGCCCCGCGCGGCTGAGCGGCCGGCCGTAGTCCGTCCGGCCTGCGTCAAGGATTCTTCGTCAGCGCAGTGGCGCCTTGAATAGCTTTATATCGTCTATCCAAGCCGTTCCGGTCCCGTAAATCACCAGATTGAGCTTCACGTTATCCGGTCTTTCGCCCTTCTGGAGAAAGAACGGTGTCTCCGCCGTAACCCAACCCGTGGTGCCGGATACGGGACTGTCAAGCCCCCGGGAAAAGAACTCTCCCTTTCCCGGGAAATGGCACCACATCTCGAGATAGACTCGCCCCTTCACGCTCTCGGTCCGAAGTCGGGCTTTGTATATGAGCCGTGCATTGTCCACCCCCAGTTCACCGGTCTCGAAAAGACGGATCGTCCGAGGCTCTTTCGCGGTAATCTTCAGCGACCCTTTTCCATCCGAGGAGTTCTCTTTGTCCACAGCGACGTCGTTCTTGGTTATCACTTTGTCCAAGTCGCTCACAGGGTAGCTCTTCAGCTGGACCTCTTGCGCAGTTGCGACTGCGCACGCGGCCAATACGGCAGCCGCGGCCACGAGCAAGATCACGGCATATGACTTCTTCATGACTCAGCTCCTTTTCTGCGTCCCGAAAGCGGGAAGTTTGCCGTCAAGTCATACCGTACTTCCTGAGCTTCTTATACAGCAGCGTCCGGTGGATGCCCAGCATCTCCGATGCCAGCCTCTTGTTGTTGTTTGCAGCCTCCAGAGCGTAGCTGATCGCCTCCTCTTCCGATTTGTTTTGGATTTCTTTGAGGGAAAATCTGTCGGACTTGAAAGCGTTCCTCTTGCCGCGGTGCAGCCTGAAAGGCAGGTCCGCCAACGTGATCGTGTCTCCCTCAAGCGATGAGCAAATCCCTTCGAGCACGTTGGAGAGTTCCCGGACGTTGCCGGACCAATCGTGATTGAGGAAGACCCGCTCCACTTGCGGATCAATCTTTATCTCGGGCAAGGGTATGTCCTGAACGATCTGTTGGAGAATCCGCCGTGAAAGCGGCATTATGTCGTCCCTGCGTTCCCTGAGCGGGGGAATTTGCAGAGTGATTACGCTGAGCCGGTAGTAGAGATCTTTGCGGAATTTGCCCTCCGAGGCCATCTTTTCAAGGTTCTGATTGCTCGCCGCGATCAGTCGAAAATCAACCCTGATCAGAGAGTTCCCTCCAAGCCGCTCGAACTCTTTTTCCTCGAGGACGCGGAGCAGCTTGGGCTGCATCTCCATGGGCAAGTCGCCTATTTCGTCAAGGAATATGGTTCCCATGTGAGCGAGTTCGAACTTTCCCGGTTTACCCTTGTACAGGGCACCGGTGAAAGCGCCCTGTTCGTACCCGAAGAGTTCGGATTCCATGAGGTCCCTGGGAATGGCCGCGCAGTTGATGCGAACAAACGGATAGAGCCGCCGGGGACCGGCATGGTGTATCGCTTGAGCGAAGAGTTCTTTTCCTGTGCCCGATTCGCCGGACACAAGGACCGGTAAATGGGTAGAAGCCGCTCTAAGAGCTTCCTTCTTGAGATTCTCTATGATCTTGCTCTCGCCCGCTATACTGTCCATCGTGTAGCGGGTTGACCTGAGGGAGATCAATTCCTTCTCGTAAAGTTCAACTTTTGATTCGAGCAAAGAGAGCTTCCTGGCAAGCTTCCCAACATCCCTGACGTCCTTGAACATCACCTGGCCGTAAACGGCTATCACCTTGCCGTCTTTCTTGATGGGAATGCGCTGGACCACCATGTCCTGACCCCTGATGCGGTGGGTCTTGTTGATCTCCGCGATGCCCGTTTGAGCCACTATGTGCATCCGGGAGTTCTCCACCACTTCGGTGCAGTGTCTTCCGATCTGTTCTTTAGGATCCACGCTCAAGAATTTGCCGTACGCGCTGTTGAAATGAGTTATGAAGCCGTGCGAGTCGGTGACCATGACTCCGTTGTAGATGTTGTCGAGGATCCGTTCCAGGACTTCAAGCTTTTCACTGGTGCCCATCATGGGGCGGGATGGGGCTTGCCGGATCTGTTGTTCTTTCTTTGGCTTCGGGCGGCTGAGTCTGGAGGCAGGCATTTTTCGGCTCCCGGTATCAGCGATGCTACATGTCTCAGATCGGATACACACCTTATACTCCTTTTCCGCCAAGTTTCTCAATCCCTAAATCAGGGCCGGTTCCACTAAACTCCGCGGTTGCAGCCGTCGGCGGCGGACCGTTTAGGTCGCGGTTGAGGCCAAGGTTCTGTTGGTACGACAATTGCTTTTCAGCCCTCAAGCACAAAGACGAGAGCGGGGCATAAGAAATGGATATCACCGAACCGAAGATCAGCAGGGAGGAGATCCTCGTCCTCTTGGACGACGATTTCAATCCTCGTAACGTTTGCATAGTTACCGGCGCTGCCGGCGGGATCGGACGAGCCACCGCTGTGGCCGCTGCGGCCAACAACCTCATGACGGTGGGGCTGGACATCAACGAGGAGGAGGGGAAGAAGACTCAGAAGATGGCCAGAGAATTCGGAGGCCAGATGATCTTCATCCCCACGGATCTTACTCGAGACGAAGAAATTGAACACGCGGTCGCCGAGGCGGCAAAACTGGGGACGATCAAATTCCTGGCCAATATTGCCGGAATGCAGCACATAGACTCCGTTGAGAATTTCCCCATGGAAAAATACGACCTGATGCAGAAGATCATGCTCAGGGCTCCTTTTTATCTCTCCAAGTTGGCAATTTCCCATATCAAGAGAAGCGAGTCCGGGTCGGGCGTAATCGGAAACATGTCCTCAGTGCACGGACACATGTGCACCGTGAACAAGCCGGTCTACAACATCACAAAGTTTGGTATGAGGGCCCTGTCCCAGTCCATCGCTGCCGAAGGAGAAGGCAGGATAAGATCTTTTTCAGTCAGCACCGGTTTCGTCAAGACAGGACTAGCACTGCACCAGATTCCGGCTCAGGCGGAACAGAGGGGGATCACGCCCCAAGAGGTAGTCAGGGACGTGATGATGGGTAGGTCGCGTGTCAAGGAGATGATGGAGCCCATCGAGGTTGCCAACCTTTTCCTGTTTGGCTTCTCTCGATTTGCCAGGTACTTGATCGGCGGAGATCTCTTGTTTGATGGAGGGATGGTCCTTACGTACTGACACGGACCAGCCACCACGTTGAGGCGGCAAGCTTGAGAGGCAACGGAAGACGCTTCAACATTCGTACGCATTGCCCCTCGAAAGCAGAGTGTCGTTCATACCGCCTTAGGGGATGTCCATTGGAAGTCAATTCAACACGATCCGTTACTGGACTGGAAGGAAAGCAAAAGGAGGTGACTGACTAAAGGGAGGCCTGTCTGCAGAAAGCCGGTGATTCAAGCGACGATTAACTCAACCTGGAGGAAAGAGAATGAAAAGAATCGGTGTTGCTGTTCTGGCGCTGGTTGTGGCTCTGGCATTTTCAGCGGTGGCGGTCAAAGAGTGTTGCGCCCAAGAGAAAAAGGCGCCGAAGAAAATTGAGAAATTCGGCGAGGATATGCGGGCCAAGGAGTGGAAGAACAAGAAGTGGACCACATCTGACAAGAAGTACACCTGGCGCATGAGCGATCCGTGGGGCGGGCTTCTGTTCCATGACATACTGATCCATTTTGCGGACAGCGTGAGGGCTTCCAGCGGCGGCCGACTGGACATCAAGGTTTTCCAGACCGGTGCAATTGTGCCGGCAATGGAGATATTCGACGCTGTGGCCAAGGGCACTCTGGACGGCGCTCATACCTGGTCGGGATACTGGAAGGGCAAGAACGAGGCTTTCGTGGCGTACGCGTCGGTGCCTTTCGGGCTGGACTTCGAAGGGTACAACATCTGGTACTACGAGCGGGGCGGCAAGGAAATGCTCAACGAGCTTTACGGCCGCTACGGACTGGTTGCTTTCTTCTGCGGAAATGTGGGCCAGGAACTTGGCATTCATTCAAACAAGAAGGCAACCAAAATGGACGACTTCAAAGGGATGAAGATCCGCACCGTTGGTTGGTATCAGGACATTCTGAACCTGCTCGGCGCCAGCGTGACGCCATTGCCCGGCCCTGAAATTTACCTGGCCCTCGAGAGGGGCGTCATAGACGGGTGCGAGTTTTCCAGCCCGGCCGTGAATTATCCTCAGGGGTACCACGAGATTACCAAGTACGTTATCGAGCCCGGCGTTCATCAGCCTTCCTGCCAGTTCGACATCATCATCAACAAGGCCAAGTGGGAAGAATTACCTGACGATCTGAAAGCCATCGTGGATATCTGCGCAAAGGAGACCCAGCTTTGGACCAACGCGTGGCAGGAGAACCTGAACGTTAAGGCCCTGATAGAAATGGGCAAGAAAGTGGAATACGTCCCGATGGAGGACGCGACCATCATAGAGTTTGCCAAGGTTTCCAAGAAGTATCTGGACGATCTGGCCGCGAAGAATCCCGACGTCAAGAAGGTCATGGACTCCCAGGAAGAGTTCAAGAAGGACTTTGCGCCCTGGCGCAAGATGCGCAGCAAAGTTGCTCCGTGGCCATATGAAATGATCATCAAGGGTGAATTGCTACAGTAGCCGCCTGTTCAGGCTATTTCCCCCGGAGAGACGGCCTCTCCGGGGTGACCCACTCCAGGTGTTCATGAAGGGAACCGGTCATGAAAAAATTCGTCCGCGCTGTTGACGCGTTCAACGAGTTCTGCGGCAGGTACGTGGCCTTGCTGATTCTGCCGCTGGTCTTCGTGGTGGTTTACGAGGTCGTTGCGAGGAAGCTCTTTCACGCGCCGACCATTTGGGCCTTTGAGGTGACCGTGTATCTTTACGCTGCCCATTTCCTACTGGGAGCGGCATACACTTGTCTTCACGACCGCCACGTTCGCATTGACATTCTCAGCTCCAAGTTTCCGGTAAAGGTCCAGCTCATTATCTCCATCGTAACCTTTGTTGTCATATTTGTGCCTTTCATCGGCGGATTGAGCTACGCGGCCACCAAGTACGCTGCCCACGCATGGGCTGTTCAGGAACACAGTTGGAGCGCCTGGAAGCCCCCGCTCTATCCGTTCAAGACCGTGATGCCGGTAGCTCTCATACTGCTTTTCGTCCAGGGTTTTGCCAATTTTATCCGGGACATATACAGACTGAAAGGTGAAGAGATATGAGTCCCGAAGCTGTTGCCATATGGATGTTCGTAACGCTGGCCTTGGTGATTTTTCTCGGCCATCCGCTGGCTTTCTCACTCGGCGGGGTGGCGGTACTGTTCGGGCTGCTCGGCTGGGGCGGATCGCCGGAGCTGGTGTTCTCCCTGTTCGCGAACAAGACCTACGGGGTCATGGAAGAATACGTGCTGGTAGCGGTACCGCTGTTCATATTCATGGCTCAGATGCTTGACGTTTCAGGGATAGCCGAGAAGCTGTTTCACACCATGCACGTACTGTGGGGGCCGGTCAGGGGCGGGCTTGCGATAGCCGTGTTGATGGTGTGCACCGTCTTCGCCGCGTCCACAGGCGTGGTGGGGGCCACGGAGGTGGCCATCGGCCTGCTCGCTGCTCCCAACCTCATAAGACGGGGGTACGACATACCCATGACCGCGGGCGTGATCTGCGCGGGGGGGACTCTGGGGATACTGATCCCCCCAAGTATCATGCTGGTGGTGTACGGCGGCCTGACCAATATTTCAGTGGGCAAGCTCTTTGCCGCGGCTATGATGCCGGGGCTTACCTTATCTACTCTGTACATTCTGTATGTGGCTATCCGCTGCGGAATAAGCCCCCAGATGGGGCCGCCCCTTCCCGTCGAAGAGCGGACCTATTCCACCAAACAGAAGCTCGTCATGATAGTGACCTCCCTTTTGCCGCCCATGTTCCTCATAGGGATGGTCCTGGGCAGCATAGTGGCAGGAGTAGCCACCACCACGGAGGCTGCGGGCCTCGGCGCGGTGGGCGCGGTGATCCTTGCCATCGTTTACAGGAAGCTGACCTGGCCTGCCATTGTGGACGCATCCACCTCCACGTTGAAGATCACCAGCATGGTGCTGACGCTCTTCCTCGGCGGCAACGCTTTCCAGTCCATATTCATGGGGCTCGGCGGCGGGGACGCGGTGTCGAGTTTGCTCCTCGGGCTTCAGTTGAGCCCATACGTCATTCTCTTCATCATGATGGGGATAGTCTTCTTCCTGGGGATGTTCCTGGACTGGCTGGGAATACTGCTCATAGTCATACCTGTCTTTGCGCCGGTTGTTCAGGAGTTGGGGTTTGATCCTCTCTACTTCGGGACTCTGATTTGCGTGAATCTCCAGATGGCGTTCCTTACGCCGCCCTTCGGTTATTCACTCTTTTATCTCAAGGGCATAGCGCCGCCGGAGATGACCACGGGGCACATTTACCGCGGGGTGGTCCCGTTCATTTCGCTGCAATGGGTGGGGCTGATCCTCTGCATAGTCTACCCGCCCCTCGTCAATTGGTTGCCGACAATGTTGTTCGGCGAGTGAGAGAGGTTTCCACGGAGATGCCTCGGGGGGACAACTTTTCTGCAGAAAAGTTTTCCCCCGGTCCCCTTTTCCAAAGACTCC
>Ga0172375_10007270_pt1 | contig 15205 bp, 14 predicted proteins | sample LakKiv1m_FD_114537 | JGI IMG/M metagenome (GOLD analysis project Ga0172375, IMG submission 114537) | Freshwater microbial communities from Kabuno Bay, South-Kivu, Congo - kab_092012_11.1m | ecosystem: Environmental > Aquatic > Freshwater > Lake | place: Democratic Republic of the Congo... | reverse complement strand
GTTAAGAAATATTTTTCTTGACTTTTCTGAAAAATACTCGTAAATAAGCGCTGAAAAGGGGCAGTTGACATAGAGTGGTGCTCGTCGTCTTAAACGGCGGGCTCCACGTTTCCAGAGAAGGAGAATATGGTGAAAAAATTGAACCTGAGATTGTCGGAATATCATTAGAAATGATAAGGGCTTTGAGTGGGCCTTGGAAGGCGAATGGGGATTAAGCCCTCCTCGTTCGCCTTCGCTTTTTTACCAAATAACAGGTAATTTTACTCGGCCGGAAATCCGACCGTATGAGCCAGGATAAATTTTTGTTCGGGCTTCAATTGGATGGCTTTGGCGAGTGCCTCCTGATCCACACTGGCCCGGGCCACTCCGGCTAATCCGGCCGACGCACAAAATAAATATACGTTCTGACTGATGTATCCGGCATCGATAGCGGCAAAATGCTTCTTTTTTTCATCTTCCATTTTTCCCATTTTAGCATAATCGGCGACCAAAATCAGGTTAACCGGGGCTTTGGTTACGAAATCCTGTTTACCGCAGAATGGCCGGAAATCACCCCTGGCGATTGCTCGGAGAACATGCTCTTTCGGTTCGTATAAATAGACACATTCCGCCAATACGACGTAAATGTCAATTTCCTGCTGGTTCATGGCGGTCGGCGCGGTGCGCTTGCCGGATTCCGGACGATTAATGCCGTCGGCGGCCCAGAGCAAGTCGGACAGAATCTGAAGAGGAATCGGTTTCGGGCTGTAGCTTCGGATGGATTGACGCTCTTTCAGGGCTTGCATCAGAAGTTTACCGCTGCTTAACTGCGGTGCCGGTAAATTGATTACCGAACCGTCCTGAGCCATTGTGAAATTAACCAATAATATTACTCCGATTGCGATCTGAATTGTTGAACACAAAGCTTTTGAATACATCTTTACTCCCTTTATTTAACGTTTTGTAAAATGATTCCAGAGTAGTTTGAGACCGATTAGCCCTGCGACTGTGTACCCGATAACCCCGATTAGAGAATAACCGAATATTTTTGGCCCGGTTGAAACCAGAACCGCTAGAGAGGAGCCGACAATCAGGGCAGACAGGATCAATGCCATGGAAAGCTGATTCGCGGCGCGGTGGAATTCATCGATTAAATGCTCCAGATTGCGGTGTTGAAACTGAATCGCAAAATTACCTTCCGCCGCTTTGTTGACGATTGCCCGTAATTTACGGGGCAGGTCTGTGAGCAGTCCGGAGAAATCATCCAGCACCAAAGAGCCGTCGCGTAAAAGGCGATGCGGATCAAACCGCCGCAGGGTAATTTTCTGGACATACGGTTTCAGCGCGGCCAGCACATCAAAATCAGGATACAGAATCCGGGCCAGGCCTTCAACCGTCACCAAGGCTTTTAACATCAGGGCTAAATGCGGCGGAATTTGCAGGCGATACTTACGCACCAGGCTGAAGAAATCTTCCAGCAGAGCGCTCAGCTGCAAATCCTTTAAAGGAATATCGGAATAGTTATTGATCAGGGTCGTCAGATCGATTCGCAGCGTATATACCGCATGTGTTAAATCCGTATCGGTCAAATCTTCCAACGCGCGCAAAGTCCGCGTCACGTCTTTTTTCAGAATTCCTAAAATGACATTTCCCAGATTATCTATCGTGACTTCGTCGATCTGGCCGACCATCCCGAAATCGATCGGCGCGATAACATCGCCCGGCAGCACCATCAAATTACCGGGATGCGGATCGGCGTGAAAAAAGCCGAATTCGAAAATCTGGCGGAAACTGACCTGAACTCCGCGCTCCGCTACGATCTGACGGTTAATCCCGGCGGCCTCCAGCCGATCGGTCTCAGAAGCCTTGATGCCTTCGATCAAATCCATTACTAAAAGCCGCGTCGTGCTGTACTCGGCGAAATAATATGGAATGAAAATCATTTCGTCGCCGGCGAAAAATTGCCGGAAGCGTTTGAGATTGCGGCCCTCCTGAATGAAATCCAGTTCGCGGTGAATCGAGCGCTCAAATTCAATGATGAACGCCAGAGCATCCAGGGCAAATTTTTCCATGAAGTAGCTTTGCAGTATTGCCGCCAGATCCCGTAAAATTTCAATGTCGGTGTCGATCAGCACGCCAATTCCCGGTCGCTGAACTTTTATGGCAACCGGCTCGCCGGTATTCAGGATGCCTTTGTGCACCTGGGCGACAGAGGCCGCTGCCAGCGGCTCGGGTTGAATTTCCCGGAAAATCCGGGCCGGATCGCCCTTTAATTCGGCGCGGATGACCTTTTCGATTACCTCGAATGGTAATGGCGTAACCTCGTCCTGCAGTTTAGTCAGTTCAGCGGCAATTTCGGCCGGGATAATGTCGGGCCGCAGACTTAAAACCTGTCCGAGTTTCACGAAGGTCGGCCCGAGTTCGTCTAACACGAGGCGGATCCGTTCCGACCGTGAAAGACGGTTTAGTTTACTTTTACGGCCGTGCGGAATGAATTTTTCTCCGAAGCGGGTGATCAGGTCTTTGCGGGCGGCGTCTACCAGATCGGAAAAACCGTATTTTATCAGGACGGAAATGACCTGGTTATAGCGCTTCAGATGACGCCAGGTGCGCGGAATGGAAAAAGGTCGCATTTATTTCTGTTTGGTTTTACCCGCCGGGCGCGCATTGACTTTTTTCTTCAATTCCTCAAATTCCGAGCGCGTGGGAATGTCTAAGATTTTCAGGGCTTTTTCCATTTCCTTATGAACGAATTCCTTTATTTCCTGCTTGCCTTTTTCAACCGAACCAAGCATTTCATTCAGTATTTTGGATTGATCCTTTTTGGTAATTTCGCCGCGTTTGACTAAGTCATCGACCAGGGCTTCGACTTTTTCCTTAGTCAATGCCACGGCGCCGAGGCCTGCCAGAAACATTTTTTGCATCAGATCGGACATAAACACTCCTCTTTTATTTTACACCTGATTATTTTAAGGAACTCCGGCCGTAAAAGCAATTTGGCTAACAGAATAACTGTGAAAATTCCAATCAGGGCGGGCTTGTCGCGCCCCGCAAAATGAACTATATTTAACCCACGATGAGTAAACGCGGTCAGAAACGTTCTCTAAAAATCCTCTTTCTTCACGGACTTGGAATAATCGGCGCCCTGCTGTTGTTGCCGGCAATTATATATTTCGGCTTCTTCTGTCAATCCAATTTGTTTGACGATAGAGAAGTCATCCTTGATTGTCTCACAAATGACGTTGAAATCATTTTCGATCAGGATTGGATTCCGCATATCAATGCCAGTAATCCGGCGGATCTCTTCCGGGCTGTTGGTTACGTTCAGGCCGTCCGACACCTAACCGAAATGGATCGCTTATTGCGTATTGCCACCGGACAAATGGCCGCGGCGCATGGAAAAAAGTTGATCGACCTGGACATTGCCGCCCGCCGGATTGGTTTTCCGGATAAAGCCCGGCAAATTCAACCCCGGCTTTCATCACTGACATTGGAAATTATTAAGGCTTATTGCGAAGGCGTTAACGCTTTTATTAAAACTCAAAAACAATCGGTTGCGCAACAGTTTCGCCTGTCCGGTTATCAGCCATTAGAATGGGAGCCGTCCGGCTGCCTGGCGGTTTGGGAGCTGCAACACTGGATTACCGCCTCTCAATGGGATGAAAAAATCGTGCTGTACAAGGCATACGAAGTGCTTGGAAGGGAACGAACTGCGGCCGGATTTCCACTCATCGATGGCTGGCCGCAATCTCAGGCCGAGCACAAAGACGCCTTTTTCCCGGCGCTTAATCAACTGTTCCAGGCCGGAATGGAATTGCGCCAGGCCGCCGGACTTTTCCCCGGCAGGGATGAACTGAGTGTCTGGGCGGTTGCAAATCGCAAATATGCGTCCGGTCAGGCGCTTTTGGGTCTTGAAACCATTTACCCGGATCCACGGGAATTACTTTTCGATTTATCGTCTCCGGAACTGCAGTTGTACGGTTTAATTATACCGGAAATTCCGGTTGTCTTGGTTGGGTGTAATAGTGAATTGGCCTGGGGTTTCAACTGGCAACCGGACCGGGCGGTTGATTTTGTGGCTTTTCCGGTTGCATCGACCCGTGAACAATACCTGGCGGCCGACGGCTGGCATAACCTGACCAAGCGGATTGAAAAAATCGTCGTAAAAGATGCGCCCGATCAGATATTGAATATTTTTCAGGCAGGACAACAAACCTTGCTGGAGTTTCCGGTGACTGGACCGGATTCAGTTGCGCCGGCGGTAGCGCTGGCCTGGCGCGGGATTTTGGCGAGTGAGATAAACGGCCGGGTTGCCGTTATGCTCGGGCAGAATCCGGCCGAAACCGGCGGGGAAGGGATTATATTCAATAACCTGGTTTGCAGTCCGCCCGGATCATTTACCAGCGAAACGGGAAATAGCCCGGTCGTAACCGAATCGGCCGCGAAAGCCGAACTTCTGACGGATTTTTCCACCAGCGACTCGTTGCTGGCCCGGAATTTTAATTCCGCTCTACCAGACGGTTTTTACTATCCGGATTACCACAGTAGCCGCATGAGAGAAATTACCCGATGGTTTGCTGAAATGCCGTCGTTTACAATTGCCGGTGCCAGCCGGATTTCAACCCTTAACATCGATGTGTATTTTACGCAAATTATAAAATATATCCGTCCGGCGATTACCGATACGAATTTCACCCGGACGCTGGAATTGGCAGCTTACCGGACTTTGCTCGATTGGGACGGACGCTACGAACCGACCGCTAGCGCTCCGGTCATTTATCGGGCTTTCGTCAATATCCTTATGCAAAACATTTATGGCGATGAACTCGACTTGGTCGACCCGGAATCGTATCGGCAATTGGCCGGTTCGTACGATTTTGCGAGGCGCAATCTGACCCTTCTGCTGGAAAAGGGCGAAAGTAGCTGGTTCGATAATCTGTGCACCCCGGATATTGTGGAATGGCAGGGCGAAATCATCCGGCAATCTTTTCGGGAGACAGTCCGATTTCTGGAAGAGCGCTTTTCTTCGAATTTGTCAGAATGGCAATGGGGACGCGCCGGCCGGGTTTTCCGCACGGGTGAACCGCCAGGAAAACGCCGCCGTGACAATAATGTTCAACCTGTCCGGACAATGGTAATGAGCGCTGCCGGGCCGGAACCGGAAATCTATCTCGCTCCAGTCGATCCGGAAGCCGGGCCGGTCAATTTTTTTCGTAATCGGTTCGATCTGATTCGAAATGGCGCCACGGTACTGACGCTAAAAGCCCGAACGGGTCAATAACAGGAGTAAGCATGTACGCGATTTTTAAAAGTACTCTGATGATAACCGGTTTCGTGTTCGTCATGATGCTGGTGATCGAATACCTGAATGTTCAGACGCACGGCCACTGGCAAAAGATTTTACAGGGTCGGCGCTGGCGTCAGTATCTCGTGGGCGCTTTCCTGGGAATCATTCCCGGCTGCCTCGGATCGTTCGCCATGGTGACGCTGTATTCGCATCGCTTAGTATCGGTCGGGGCATTGGTGACCACCATGATTGCCACCAGCGGCGACGAAGCCTTTGTTATGTTTGCGATGTTTCCCGGCAAGGCCTTGTTGTTGAATGGTATTCTGGCAGTTGTGGCGCTTGCGGGAGGCGTGATTACGGATATGGTTTTTTCGAAAAAGTATATAGCCGCAGCCCACGAATTGCCTTTACATGAAGAAGTCTGTAACTGTTTTCCGCGCGGCCGGATTTTGACGCAATTACGCGAAATTACTCTGGAACGGTTTCTGTTGATATTTATTTTAGTCGTGATTCTGGTGGCGCTTAGCAGCGGCTTCATTGCCGGTGACGAGGAGGCTTGGATTCGCATAACCCTCCTGGCGGTTTCGGTGGTAGGACTGTATATCGTAGCGACTGTACCGGATCATTTTCTGGAAGAACATCTCTGGGAGCATGTAGCCAAGCGGCATGTGCCCAAGATATTTTTCTGGACGCTGGGCGCGATGTTAGCGATTCAGATGCTGACCAGTTATCTGAACATCGAGCAATATTTACAGGAAACGCGCGTCCTGGTGCTGATTATCGCCTGCTTGGTCGGATTGATTCCCGAGTCCGGACCGCATCTGATTTTTGTGACGATGTTCGCTCAAGGCCTGGTGCCGTTCAGTGTTCTGCTGGCTAGCTCGATCGTACAGGACGGCCATGGCATGTTGCCGCTGCTGGCGCATTCGCGGCGCGATTTCGTCCGCATTAAGGCGATAAATTTCGCGTTCGGGTTACTGGCCGGATTGCTTGGCCTATGGTTGGGATTTTAATTTAACAGAGGTGTAGAATGGGGCGGAAAATTTTCATAATTCTCGTGTTGTTATTCACAATCGGTCAGGCGCAGGATGACACGACCTTGGTGCGACTCGGGCAAACCGTGCCGGACTTCAAGGTGACAACACTTGACGGGCAGACGATTGATATCAAAGATTGCCGCGGGAAAATCGTCCTGCTTAATTTCTTCGCGACCTGGTGCGGACCGTGCCTGCAGGAACTGCCGCGCATCGAATCGGAAATCTGGCAAAAATCTAAGAACGACGAACTGATCGTTTTGGCGATTGGCCGGGAACATACCGCCGCGCAGCTGGATACTTTTCGCCAGGAGAAAAAATTTACTTTGCCGATCGCGCCCGATCCGGAACGTAAAATCTACTCATTGTTTGCCACGATTTATGTTCCGCGTATATTTCTGATTGATCGGGACGGACGGATTGTCTACTTTTCGATTGGCTATGATAAGGCCGAATTTGCCAAACTCACAAAGTTAATTGACGAAAAGATAGGGCTGGTAAAATGAAACACTTTCAACAAATAACCGACCTGACTCATCACCTGGAAAGCAATATGCCGACGTATCCGGGCGACCGGCCGGAGCCACAAATCATTACTCGTAGAGAGTCGCAATATACAATCTCGGAAATTCAGATCGGTTCGCACTTTGGCACCCATATCGATGCGCCGCGTCATTTTATGCCGGATGGGAAGACGATTGACGAATTTGCATTAAGTCGCTTCACCGGACCAGGTCTTTGCCTGTGGCGCGAATATGATAGTGCGGTGGCTCTGACTCTGACAGATGGCGAACTGGAGACGATTAGTCGGTTAAAACCCCAATGGCTGCTCGTTCACACCGGTTTCGACCGCCTTTGGGGCCAGCCGCAGTATTTTCAGGCTCATCCGTTTCTGTCAATGGAATTGACCAAGCAGTTAGTCGAATTGGAGATCGGCGGCATCGGGGTTGATTTTCCAAGCGTGGATGCCGCGGACGCCGCGGCTCATAATTATCCGGTCCATCATCTGCTGATGGAGCATGAAATCCTGATTGCCGAAAATCTCACCAACCTGCAAAATCTGCCGCAGGATTTGTTTACTCTGTGGGCCCTGCCGTTGAAAATCAAAACCGAAGGCGCTCCCGCGCGCGTCGTGGCATTTTATTAGACCAGATTAACAAGATTTACATGTTTTGTTTTTTGACAGGATTTACCGAATTATTATTTATAAAACTTATCAAGATAGAAAAGAAAGCAATAAATCAGCGTTTATCCGCGTTAATCTGCGGCAACATTTCTTAGAAAATATCTTTTAAGCCTGGTCTAAATTTCTTTTCGACTAAGACGTACGATTTCGTTGCGCATAAACATCAGAAATTTCAGACTTTCTTCCCAGTAGTAATCCGGATAAGTCCAGGGCAGTATCTTATACTTGCCGCGTTCGTAGAGCAGGGTGACTTCGCCGAAAATACCGTCGCCGCAATAAACGCGGTGCGAAAAGTTTTTGGTGGAGAACAGCACCAATTTCGACGGTTCGAGATAACCAGGGTCGAGATTGATCCGGCGGCGCCTTTGCCCGGAGTTTTGACCGGCAAATTCGGCTTCGAGTTCGTTTGTCCAGACTTTGATGCGGTGGGCATCTTCCAAGTCGATCGGCCGCCTGAAAACAAAAAACTGCTTATTCAGATTTGAACCGAATTCCGGTTCGTAATAATCCGTGAAATCACTGACAGCGAAGAGCGGCCCCTGTCCCAAGACTTCACCGAAACGCTCCCCTATTTTTTCCAGAGCTGCGGATTGCAGTTCAGCGTTTTCGGACATTATCGCGATGAATAAATGTCCGTGCGGCGCGGATTTAATCTGTCCCATCATATTCCTCGTTACTTGAGCGGTTTGTCTGGCGATTGGCGGTATTGCGATCGTTGGCCATCTGGCGCAAGGTAAAGTAATCAGCATAGCCCAGGTCGCGGGTGCGAAACGGAAAAATCGTGGCATTGGTCATCAATGGATCGAGGCCATCGCTGACATAATTCAACTCCCGGGCGCGGTTCCATTCGACGGTGCCGGGAATCGGCGAAAAAGACGCCAGCCGGGCCACAACGCCCTGATCGGCAACGAAGTTAATGCTGTCAGCGATCTGCTGCCGGGTTTGGCCGGGCAAGCCCATGATCAGATAGGTTTCCAGAGATGAACGCGCGAATCTGGCGCGCTCCAGGTTATTAATGGCTTCGATATAGGAATCGTTGCTGACTTTATTGGTGGAAGCTTTTTGAATCTCGGGCGCAGTCGATTCCAAACTCAGGCGCACGGTTTTAAATCCAGCGGCGAACATCAGTTCCGCCAGTTCGTGATTAATCGCGCGGGCAAAAAGACCGTTCGGCGAATGTAAACCGAGCTGAAAACCGGCGGCGATGACTCCTTTTAAAATCGGAACGATGTGACGGTCGCGATTAGCGAACAGGGCATCGTCGTAAAAAGCTATATGCCGGACTTTATGTTGTCCGTAGACCAGCCGGATTTCCCGGAGCACATCTTCCGGTTGGCGCTGGACGAATTTTTTATTCAGCAGGTAGGTCGCGCAATAAGTACAGCGGTTTGGACAACCGCGCGAAGTCAAAATGGCGATCGAGTTCAAGCACGGGTAAAGTTGCCACGGCAAAGCGCCGTCGTCGGTGAAATCCGGAACATTCGTATAATTCCGGCTGATTCCGAAATGTTCATCCAGCAACTGCAACGTTTTCTTCTCGCCGTAACTGCTAATCAAATGATCGGGCTTAACCGTATTGCGGGCATGTTCCGGATAAAGGCTGGCGTAGATTCCGCCCAGGATTAACGGAACATTCGGAAATCGTTCGCGCAATATAGTGACAGTTTCGACGACGCCGGGATACCAGTAGGCGATCAGCGAAGTCACCAGAATTGCATCGGGCGGCTGAACATTGGCAAGCGCTGTAATAAACTGTTCCCGGCTGGCGCCGTAAAGCCCGTAGCGCCGCGGAAATTGCGCCAGCGCCGGCGGCCTGGGAATGATGGTTTTACGATATTTGCCGCGGCCGTCTTTAAACCGATCGTTGCTGGTGTCCTGCCAACGCGGGCGATCCATCAGGTCGATGAAGTCGATCTCGTAGCCGTAATTTTGCAGGAATTTGGCGATATACAGCAGACCGAGTGGCTTCGACCACAGGTCGAAGGCCGTGAAATCGGCGATCCAGGGATTGATGAGCAGAAGACGGCGCTGCATAGGTGAAATCTAAAGAAAATCGCAGACGATAAACAACTGGAAAAAATCACCCGATTATTCAGAGTTTATATTTTGGAGTAATCGTCTGGCATCCGCCTTAATAATAAGCGATTCCGGTGTATCGGTTTTGGGTTGAATTCGTTCTATTTCAATCAAGCATCTTTTTGCTTCTTCTTTTCTTGTAGTTTCAATATATACTTCCGCCCGCCAAAAAGATAAACATAAAACAAACACCGTTGAACTTTTTCATAATCCTACTTCCTTTCTGTTTAATTAGTTTCTAACATAAACAACAGATGATTATAATAATACAATCTGTTCTCCTTTTGTTAAAATAGCATTTAAACATATGATTCTTTTATTCTACCAATTTGCCATGTAATACCATATTGTACCATTGGGTTCCTAGATATATTATACCATAAAAAATTTCTTCATCTAAAATTAGAGGATGCCCGATAATGCTCATGCCCTCTAAGGGAAATCTATAAATATACTCCACATCCGTGCCGTTATAATGGGCTATACCATCCGACATAGCAATAAATAGATCCTTTTCATTTCTACCGGTAACCTGAGTGTAAAAATTAACATTATCTATTGATAGAAAAAGCCGAAATTTTTTTTCTTGATATCTGAACACTTCACGCCCGATTACAAAATAGATTTTTCCATCGATATTACTCATGCTTGCCCAGTTAATCTCACTTTCCTTATTGGAATACATCTTAATCAGTTCATTATCTTTCACCTGATAGAATTCCACATCGCCATCGCCGGTTTCGCGATTTAACCCGTAAGAAAACACATAGACATTATCTTTTTCTTTTCTGATTCGCAGAAATTCTGAATTAAAATCGGCCTGCACGATTTTCTGCCATTTCACACCGTCATAATGCAGTACAAACCCTTTACAAATTCCACCATTACCATCATCAAAAACAACTCTACCACAGGCATAAACATCATCGGGACTGGGACCCCATATATCACAGACATTGATCGAGTGATAGGTCTCTTCAATACTATATACATAGTTTTGGGTCCATTCCACGCCATCATAATGCCATATTCCCGCTCCACGCTCAAGCCAGCCGGCGCCGCCTCCCATCCACACATCATCGGCGCTGAAACCAAATACCGTAAATCCGGAGCACCAGATCACCTCCTTGGTGTAGGTTGACCATTTTGTCCCATCATAGTGTAATAACCGGTCGTATTGGGTGCCACCGCCGCCAATCGCCCAAACGTCATCTGCCGTAGCGCCCCACACTGCACTGAGATAATTCATCGGCATATTCAGGGTATCCAATTCCCATTCATAATTGCGATTACCCGGATCTGGTTCGGATTTGATGGGATTGTCTTGACAGGAACAAAATGTTTGTACAATCACAATCGAGGCTATCAATATAACCCTGAGTGTCATTATCATTTTCAATATTTTGAAAAACCTGATAAGAAAATTACGACAAGCGGTTTCGTTTTCTCTTTCCGTCGATGAAAAGTCCCCAACCTCAGCATGGTTCTCCTTCCCTCCAACTTGCGCTGGAAAATACAGCTGGCCGATCTTGATCTTTTTCCTCATCGAGGACTCTATTACTTTCTGATGAAATATATACGAAGGGGAGGGGGATTGTCAAGATAAATTTCCAGAAATATTTAAATTCCGGTTGAACCAATATGCTCTTAAAAGACTCCGGACTTTGGGCGAAAAACGAGATTGGCCAGCAGGTTTTTCTGGCATTCCTTGAACGATTTTAACAAATTAAAGACGTTAATGATACAAAAGGAGTCGTCTTATGCAGATAAAAGTTGAATCCAATCCGCCCGAAGCCCGTCTGAATGAGCTCGGCGTACGTAACTGGCCGGTCTGGACGAAAGAAGTCTCCGTTTTTCCGTGGTTCTACGACGACCCGGAGGTCTGTTACTTCCTGGAAGGTGAAGTCGAAATCATTCCTGATGGCGCTCCGCCGGTTAAAATCCACAAAGGCGATCTGGTCACCTTTCCGCTCGGCCTGAACTGTATCTGGAAAGTAATCAAACCCGTTAAAAAACACTATCGCTTCGGTTAATGGAGATAAAAATGGACTGCAAGCAAACTCAAAACCGGAAAAATTGTAACTGCTCGTACGAACCCTGTGCACGGAAAGGCGTATGCTGCGACTGCGTGCGTTACCACCTGCGGGCACGCGAACTCCCGGCCTGTTTTTTCCCGAACGACGTCGAACGCACCTACGACCGCTGCTTCGAGAAATTCGCGGAATTAGTCCAGAGCGGACGGCTCTGAGGAGATTCTATTGCAGATTGGAGGTTGCCTGCCCGATTGGTTGCGTCAGTGGTCAGGCGGGGAGATTGGAGATTGAAAATTATCGATTGAGTATTTCAAAATTCAAATTTGATATTTCAATTTTTTATGCCAATCCACGACCATAATTATCATTGATTATTTAATCTTCCTCCGAGGCCTCTGCGCCCTCAACGGTGAAATATTCTGCATAAATATGTAAAAAATATTCGGACCGGAGCAATTTGGCTCAGAAAAGGCCTGCCTCTAATCCTCAGATTCATTAAATTCCGGCCAATGTTTATTAAAAAGGAGTTATCGTAAAATGTCAAACAGTCATGATTTTATCGAAATCGAAAACCGGTACGGGGCCCACAATTATAAGCCATTGGATGTGGTTTTAACACGCGGGCAGGGGATTTGGGTCGAGGATGTCGAGGGGAAAAAATATATGGATTTTCTGGCGGCCTATTCGGCGGTCAACCAGGGACATTGTCACCCGCGACTCGTTAAAGTCATGCAGGAGCAATGCGCCCGTCTGACACTGACCTCACGCGCTTTTCGCAATGATCAGTGGCCGTTACTGGCGAAAGACCTTTGCGAACTGACCGGCTACGAGATGGTGCTGCCGATGAATTCCGGCGCGGAAGCCGTCGAGACTGCCATCAAAGCCGCCCGCAAATGGGGCTACAAAGTCAAAGGTGTGGCGAAGGACAAAGCCGAGATCATCGTCTGCTCGGGCAATTTCCACGGCCGGACGACGACCATCATTTCATTCAGTACCGATGAACAATATAAAGACGGATTTGGGCCGCTGACGCCCGGCTTCGTGGTCATTAATTACGGTTCGGTCGATGAACTGCGTCAAGCCGTCAATTCCAATACGGTTGCCTTTTTGGTTGAACCGATTCAGGGCGAAAGTGGCGTCGTAGTCCCGCCGGACGGTTTTCTGCACAGGGCGGCCGAAATTTGTCGTGAGAATAATGTTTTACTGATTGCCGACGAAATTCAGAGCGGACTCGGCCGCACCGGCAAACTCTTTGCCTTCGAACATGAGAACGTCAAACCGGATATGGTCATCATCGGCAAGGCGCTTTCAGGCGGAATGTACCCGGTTTCGGCGGTGGTGGCATCGCAGGAAATCCTGGGCGTTTTTAAACCCGGCGATCACGGCTCGACCTACGGCGGCAATCCGCTGGGCAGCGCGATCGCCTGCGAGGCTTTGAAAATTATCGTCGAAGAAAAATTACCGGAAAAATCGGCTGTGTCGGGCGCTTACCTGATGCAGCAGATAATCGGGATCAAGAGTCCGTATATCGAAAAAATCCGCGGCAAGGGTTTGTGGATCGGCATCGTTTTGAAAGCATCGGCCGGCGGAGCGCGGCGTTTTTGTGAAGCCTTGCAGGCGCGCAGCATCCTGGCCAAGGAAACCCACGAAACGGTGATTCGCCTGGCGCCGCCATTGAATATTACAAAAGCGGAAATCGACCAGGCGCTGACTATTTTACGGGAAGTTTTAACGCAGTAAATTCGGGTCGTTGATTACGGCGAAAAATATATTAATGGGCAAATTATCTACAGGAGGTTATCTTGAAAGAATCTATTAAAGGTTTGACACCGGAAAGTTTGTGGCGTTATTTTTACGAAATGAGCCAGATTCCGCGCGAATCCAAAAACGAAGCGGCCGTGATCGCCTGGATCGAGTCGGTTGCCAAAAAACTGAACCTGTCCTACAAAAAGGATGAGGTCGGCAACATTTGCATTTCCAAACCGGCCAGCCCGGGTTATGAAAACCGTACGGGAGTAGTCCTGCAAGGACATGTCGATATGGTCTGCGAAAAGAACAGCGGCACTGTGCACGATTTTCTGGAGGATCCGATAGACCTGGTGCGCGATGGCGATTATATACGGGCGAATGGCACGACTCTCGGCGCCGATAATGGGATCGGCGTAGCGGCGGCTCTGGCGGTTCTGGAAGACCAGACGCTGGCACATCCACCGATCGAAGCGCTGTTCACCATTGATGAGGAAACCGGTCTGACCGGCGCGAATTTTCTGAAACCCGGCTTCGTCAAGGGCAAAATCCTGCTGAACGGCGATTCGGAAGAAGACGGCGCGCTGTACGTCGGTTGTGCCGGCGGCAAACAGACCGATGTCGTTTTTGACATTGCCTGGGAAAAGGCGCCGCAGGATAAAGTGGCCGTGGCTCTGAAAATTTCCGGGCTGATGGGCGGACATTCCGGATTAGACATCGACCAGGGACGTGCCAATGCCATTAAGCAACTGAACCGCATCGTCTGGAAAGAAGCCGAAAAAACCTGTCTCCGGCTTTATTATCTGGACGGCGGCAGTAAACACAATGCCATACCGCGCGAAGCCACCTATCGCGCTTTAATCGCAACTGCCGATTTGGACAAACTGACCAAGGACTTCGCCGGTTATGAAACCATGCTGAACAATGAATACAAAGGCGTCGAACGCGGCGTTAAACTGACTATCGAAAGACTGGCCGATTATCCGGCACAGATTTTCACGAAAGAATTTCAGGCGCGCCTGCTGAACTGCCTGTATGCCATCCCGCACGGCGTCAAACGCATGAGCCCGTCGATTAAAGGTCTGGTGCAAACTTCCACCAATGCCGCTATCGTGCGCACGACCGAGACTCAAATCCGGATTCTGACCAGCCAGCGCAGTTCGGTCGCTTCCGAAATCGACGGCGTGGCCGATAAGGTTAAAGCCTGCGGTCTGCTGGCCGGCGCCAAAGTCACGCAGGGCGAAGGTTATCCTTCCTGGACGCCGAACATGGATTCGAAAATCCTGGCGTTGATGAAGAAGGTTTCGACCGAGCTCTTTGGGGTCGAACCGCATGTCAAAGCCATCCATGCCGGTCTGGAATGCGGCATCATCGGCGCGACCAGCGCAGGAATGGACATGATTTCGTTCGGCCCGACCATCCAGGGCGCGCATTCACCGGACGAACGCGTCGAGATCAAGACGGTCGGGAAATTCTGGCGTCTGCTGGTGGAAACCTTGAAACGCATCGAATAACTCCCGCCATGGAGTAAAATAGAAAGCCATTCGTCGCGAGGCGGGTGGCTTTTTGTTTTTAGTATCTGGTAGGGGCTCAAGATTTTGAGCCCCTACGATTATTACGCACGATATTTGTCACCTTCAGAAGGTCTCACTGGAATTTTCATTTCTATCACAATTTTTTGAATCGGCCTTCTGAAGGTGGCATTATCTGTGTTTATCTGCGTGAATCAGCGGCAGTAAATACGGAAGCAAGTAAAAGAATGTGTACTCACCTGTAGTGTTCATAATGATTAGAAGTTACACTCCACAATTGATTCAGTTTTTTACTTCTTAAGGCCAATAAATTGTTAATGCCCTCATGACTC
>Ga0172375_10007266_pt1 | contig 15212 bp, 13 predicted proteins | sample LakKiv1m_FD_114537 | JGI IMG/M metagenome (GOLD analysis project Ga0172375, IMG submission 114537) | Freshwater microbial communities from Kabuno Bay, South-Kivu, Congo - kab_092012_11.1m | ecosystem: Environmental > Aquatic > Freshwater > Lake | place: Democratic Republic of the Congo... | reverse complement strand
TATTTCTGCCACTGTTTTTGAACCTTGTCATACATCCTGACAGCGGTGTAGCGGTCAATGCAGACAACCATAGCCTTGCCCATCATTCCCCGTTCCATGAAATGCTCGACCATATCCTTAGCTATGGTTTCCAATCGTTCATCACGGGTAATCAGGTGGTATTCCTTGGCAAAGGTGCGTTCCAGTTTCTTTTCCTGCTCCTCGTCCAGTTCAGCGGCTTCAAGTAATGAAGCCATATCCTCATTAAGTTGCTGGTTGGTAAGCTGAAGTTCAGGAATCCTGTTCTCGTAGAATAGCGGTACGGTTGCGTTGTCGTCCACCGACTGCTTGAAGTTGTATACGGAAACATAATCGCCGAAAACCCGCTTGGTCTTTTCCTCGCCAATCATCAGCGGTGTCCCTGTGAACCCGATAAAGGCGGCATTAGGTAACGCACGACGCATATTCATCGCAAGGGAATCGTACTGGCTTCTGTGAGCCTCGTCATTAATCACAATCACATCTGAGCGATTGGAAAGCTCAGGATATAGGCTTCCATCCCTTGTCTGGAATTTCTGAATGAGCGTGAAAACAAAGCGATGGTCTTCGGTGAGCAATAGCCGTAAATGTTCACCGCTTTCGGCTTGGCTTTGTTTCTCAGTAACAAGTCCTGTTCCTGCAAATGTCTTGTATATCTGGTCATCCAGTTCGTTGCGGTCAGTAACAATCAGGAATGTCCAGTTTCCTTTGACCTTCCTCATCACATACTGACAGAAGAACACCATTGAATAGCTCTTCCCGCTTCCCTGTGTATGCCAGAACACGCCAAGCCTGCCATTGTTCTTGCCGATACCCTGAACCGCCTCCACGGCGTTCTTAACGCCAAGGTACTGGTGGTTCTTGGCTATTACCTTTGCCGTGCCGCCCTTGATGTCGGCATACACAATAAAATTCTCAACTATCTCAAGTAGGCGGGCAGGCTCGCAGGTTCCCTGAATCATTGTATCAAGACTTATGACACCTTTTTCTTTCTCGTCAGAAATCTTTTTCCATTCAACAAAGTGATTCCAGTCAGCGGTGATTGTCCCCATACGTGTTTCAATGCCATTACTCAGGATAATGAAAGCATTGTGCCACCAGAGCTGGGGGATGGTGTTATTCTTGTAATCACTGAGATTGTCGTCGTAAGCAGCCTTTACGCTTACGCTGGGCTTTTTGAGTTCAATGAACACCAGTGGGATGCCGTTCACAAAAGCCAGAAGGTCGCACCGCTTCTTGTACAGTTCACCCGTCACCCACATTTGCTGGGCAAGGAAGAAATCATTGCTTTTCGGGTCTTCCCAGTCAATTACCCTGACTTTCTCAGAGCATTCCTCGCCATCCTTGTTCCGCCAAGTAACGGGTACGCCTTCTTTCAGGAGCTTGTGGATATCCTGATTGGCAAGCACGGGGTTCATTGCGGAACGGTCACGGGTGATTTCGTCTATGACGGCGGTGACGGCTTCCAGTGGCAGATTCTTGTTCAGGGATTCGATAGCATTGCGAAGACGGGGGCGGAAGACAACTTCAGAAGGATTGGCACGCCCCCAGTAGCCGCCTTTACCTTTCGGAACTGGAGCAAGAGGCATTTCATCCTCACGGTAGGTTTCCTTCATGAGGTTGGCGGTCTCATAGCCCATAGAGACGAACCGCTCTATGGTCGCCCGCTCAAGTGCATCTTCTGAATCTGAATGGCTTGGCGTCACATAACCTTCCATTTGTTTATTAGTCCGCTCTTACCCAACGTCCTGAGTCATTGTAATTTACACATTTCTTCCATCCTGCTGCCTGCCAAAGAAGGTCGAAGTTAGGCTTGAGAATCTCGTCCATTGAGATGTTCATATCCTCCCAAAGCACTTCTGGTAGAGGTAATATATCTCTGTCAATCAGATGCTCGCCGCCGTCAGTCCATCTGGCTCCTACCATGAGCATCATGTCCTTCACCCCTGTCAAAGTCAGAGCCAGCAAGAAAGGTGGTTCCAATTTGCATTCACGCAATATGGAAACATAATTTGGTAATCCTTTGATAAGCGTTTCTTCAAAACCTGTACTTGGGATATATCTCGTTCCGTCTCGATGGGAGCCGAATATACGTGATGTTACAACCTCAATTATGCCATTGCGGAAAACAAGGACATAACTTGAAGCCGTTTTGTCTCCCTGCTCAGTAGTGTCAACGCTGTAAGTCATAAACCCGTCGTAATTTAACTGATGACTCCATCCGCTTGCTCTCAAAGGTGGCAGCTTGGCTGGTTCGCTGCTCAATTTTACAACATCTATGGTCAAAGAGCGGTCAAAGGCGGCAACAGGGATAATATGAATAATGGTTTTCGGTTCATTTACCATTGGCACGGGCAAATCATTGGCTCCCACTTTTGCCACCCTATCAAACCGAAATGCTCTTATACGCTCCGATATTTCGTCGGACATCAAAAACGCAGACCGTATTTGTCCAACATCCAGTTGATACTTCCCCTTGTTGTTTCTGGCAAAGAAGCGGGAAAGATTGCTGAAAGTCACCATGTGAGGAGCATTCCAGCTGCGAGGTACACGCACTAACAAGACTGCCCCATTCTTGTTGTCAGTTACAGCTTTTATACGAACATCCGTGATACGAGGAGATAGACCGTCCCTGATGATATTGTCCAGTGTAAGAATCAGAGTATTGTCGTTGAGGATAGAAAGCCACTTTATTTCAGAAGGAATGCCTGTTGGCTTGCCGTCGCCATCACGCTCTTCGACAACCCCATAGACAATATCTCCACCCGAAGTATTTGCAAGGGATGATACATCGGCGAGAAATTCTTTCTTCCAATCATCGTTAAAAGTGGCTGGCAGGGTTTCCTTATAGTCGAGGGTGATTCCCTCTGCAATCTTACCGTCCACATGAGCCTGTATATCTGAGAGAGTAATGGTTTCGATGGGCTTTGGAATCATGCTACCGCCTCCGTTACTTCAATATCCAATTCTGAAACATCAACTTCGCCAGAAATCAGTTTCGGCAACAACAGGTCACGGGTTTGACGGAGATTCTGATTCCGCAGTAACAGGCTTTTAATCTCGTTAAACATTGGAACAACAGCCAGAGAGAAATTGGCTAACGTTTTCTCGTCTGGTGTCAGAATGGGCATCTGCTTAACAATCTTGGAATTTATTGCTGTGCCTATAGAAGATGTGTTTCCGAGCGTGGCATACTTGAACACATTGAGATACAGATATACGTACTCTGGGGTTATGGCATTACCATCACTGATTACAAAGTGAGCAATTGCTTCATTGGTTGTCATTTCTCCGATTGTGATGGCTAAACGACCTACAGTAAGTTTGAAGCTCATGAGAACAGTATTGTCAGGCACACGCACCATATTGAATTTATCGGCAGCTGACTGGGTTACTCGTTCTTTTGTATTGTTAATGTATACGCCTGAATTCATGTCTGATATTGAAACCCACTTCACGTCATCTACAGAACTGGAAAACCATTCGGGCTGTTTTCTTGGAGGTGTCTTTCCGATAGTAATATTGGAAACTTCCTCCATTCGCTTTACTTCCCACTCCTCTGGTATCTTGCCCAGCGGAGAATCCACCATCTTCACCTTCTTGTGATTCGGGAAGCGGAACTTGACGAACCATTCACGGTAAAGATTCTGTGCCATCTCCTCCAGAATCTTAATCCGCCGCTCGTTGTTATCAATCAGGTCATCATAGGAGGACAGCACCGCGGCAATCTTCTTCTGGGTGGGGAGAGGTGGGATGTTAACTGGAAAATCAGGAAACTTTGCAATGGGAATTCTATCAACGGTTGAGCCTGTCAATATGTTCCGAGTAATGACATCCCGCCACTCAGGGCCAAAAAAGTAGAAGTACAAGAATCTTCCGCATACTTTGGATTCATCGGTACGAATCAACGCCATTCGTCTACCAAGACAGCCACGGAATCCTTTCGGAATCATAGCATAGCGATTTAATGTGGCTTCGTAAGAGAAGACTATGTCTCCACGCCTTGGCTCAACACGTTTTGTCCAACGAGGATACTCAGCTTCGGAAATATGGCGAATATCGGAAAGGTCAAGCTGGCCTGTCTCGCCTACATTCTTAATGCCAAGGAATATGGGGCCTACCTCTGATGGTTTGGGTGTCGCATGAGGGCCATCATACAAGCCCTCATAAACTTCTTTTATCGGCACTTTACGCCACACAACCATTACTCCGCCTCCAGCAATTTCTCCACATTCTCCGCAATTCGTTCTTCAAGTCCGCGGGCTTCTTTGTTCAGCTTTTCCAGCTCCTCGTTAAGTTCTTCCAGTCGCTCCTTGAAATCAAAATCATCCTCAGCCCTGTCCGCTACACCGACATATCTTCCCGCATTCAGGCTCCAGCCCTGTTCTTCAATTTCCTTCAGTGTGGCAACCTTACACAGTCCAGCCACATCCTGATACTTGCTCTTCGGGAACTTGTCTTTCAGCATTTCCTTACTGCCATTGTCAGTCTCGACATCTTCGTCACGATACAGCCGAACGATGTTGGCAAGGAACTCTGCTTGCTCAGGCGAAAAATCCCTGTGTGCTCTGTCTATCTGGCGAAACAGGTGTCTGGCATCAATAAACAGCACCTTGTCCTTCCTGTCCGTCTTCTTCTTGCCCTTGTCGAAGAACCACAATGTGCAGGGAAGCGTTACCGTGTAGAAGAAGTTGCTTCCTATGGACACCATTACATCAACAGCCTTGTCCTCAATCAGCTTCTTTCTGATTTCCATTTCCGAGCCACGAGCATCAGAAGCGGAATTTGCCATTACAAATCCAGCACGTCCCTTCTCGTTCAGGGAGGAATAGAACAACTGAATCCAGAGGTAGTTACCGTTATCCACATTCGGCATTCCAAATGGGAACCGCTTGTCATCCTTCAGCTTGTCCTTGTCTATCTTGTCCACATTGAAAGGCGGATTTGCCATTACGAAATCAAATTTGCCAAGGGCATTGTGCGGATTCTCGTAATATGAATTGCCTTGCCTGATGTCGCCTTCCAATCCGTGAACGGCAAGGTTCATTCTGCATAACCGCACAGTTTCAGCAACCCGTTCCAAACCGCAAATGCTGATTTCATCCGAAGGATTCTTTTTCCGTTCCCTGACGAAACGTGCTGATTGAACAAACATGCCTCCAGACCCGCAAGCGGGGTCGAGCATCAAGCCGTGGAATGGCTCGATGATGTCTACAATCAGTTTAACAATTGATGTGGGCGTGAAAAATTCGCCGCCCTTCTGCCCCTCAGCCATTGCAAACGAGCCGAGAAAATACTCGTATATCTTCCCGAATACGTCGCCCTCAACGTCCATCGGAATGCTGTTGAAGGTTTTCAGCAGGGTAGAGAGCGATTTGTTTTCCATCGTGTGATAAGTTTTCGGCAGGACATCCTTCAGAGGTTCATTCTCTGCCTCAATGGATTTCATCGCCTCGTTAATGGCCTTGCCGACATTGGCGTTCTCAGGCAACTCGATAAGATACGAAAACCTCGCTTCGTCAGGCAGATAGAGGACGCCTTCCGCTTGGTAATCGGTCTTGCCAACCTTTCGCCTGCCAGTTGACTTGCCTTCGATTTTCTTCTGGGCAGCGGCGAATCTGTGGTCAGCATATTTCAGGAAGATGAGTCCGAGAACTGGAATTGCGTATTCGGAAGATTTCAGTTTGGAATTTGCCCGCAATTCATCAGCAGCATCCCAAAGTCTTGTCTCAAGTTCCGCCAGATTGCCATTGTCCTTTGCCATAAATCATTCCTTCCGCCGTATGCCAGTGTAAAAGCGATATCTGTGCAGAATAAGAAATAGCCAATTAAATGTCAGCAACGAACTCAATATGGCTAAAGGGGTTCTTGTCCCCCAGAATCGTCAATGTTATTATCAGCCGCACATGAAGTTTCTGATAGACACAAATATAGTCATTCCAATGGAGTTGTCCTCGCCGCTTGATGTGGCAATCAATACTCCATTAGCTCTGGAGTTTCATAAACTGGCGGCAAATTCGGCGAACCAGATATTTATTCATCCTTCTATTAAATATGACTTAGAGCGAGATGCGAACCGTGATAGAGCCGAAATAAGGCGACATGCACTACGCCGATTTAACGAGATTAAACCATCATCACCACCATTGTTGATAAATTCCGCAGTACTGGGGAATCCTGCCGATGGAACCAATGACTGGGTTGACAACCAATTACTTCTCTCATTGGTTTCCGATGCAGTTGATTATCTCGTAACAGAAGACGTTGATATACATCGCAAAGCCAAACAGCTTGGGAGTGGCGAGCGTGTTCTTTACTTAGCAGATGCAATTTCCATACTAAAAGATTTCTTCGATACAATACCTCCTCCGCCACCAGCAGTCCAAGCAATGCCTGCTTATCAGCTAGACGTTAATGACCCCATTTTCGATTCCCTAAAGGTTGATTATCAGCCGAAATTTGACGCTTGGTTTTCTAAGTGCAAGCGAGAACAAAGACCAACCTATGTTGTCAAGAATCCAGCCACAGGAAAGATTGCTGGATTGTGTATTGTGAAGCCTGAAACTGCTCTTCCAGACACAAGAAATGGAAAAGTATTAAAGCTCTGCACTTTCAAGGTCTCGCCCAATGAAAGTGGTAACCGTTACGGCGAGTTGCTTTTGAAAACAATCGTAGATTTCTTGGCCGAGAACCAATACGAGTATACATATTTTACTGTGTTTCCCCGACATCAGGTGCTTATTGAATTTGCGGAAGAATTCGGCTTTTACAAATCACCGTCTCTGCTACCGAGCGGGGAAATAGTCATGGTGAAAGAATTGATTGTGACTGCTGGCGACAGGGCAACCCTTTCCAGCTATGACCTGCACATCAAATACGGGCCTCGTATCACCAGCTTTGACAGAAACTCTACATTTGTCGTCCCCATAAAGCCTGTGTATCATAAAATATTATTCCCTGAATGTGAGGAACAGGCACTACTGATTCCCGACATCCGGCCATGTGGTAACAGCATAAGGAAGTCCTATATTTCTTCGTCTCGTGCTCATAGCCTCAATCATGGTGATAATATTGTCTTCTATCGCTCTGAAGATTGGCAGCGATTATCAGTGTTGGGGATTATAGACAACGTGTTGCGGTCAAATAAGCATGATGAAATCATAAGGCATGTTGGACGACAGACTGTATATACCTATTCAGAAATTGAGAAAATGTGTGAGTCAGAAGTTCTGGCGATAAACTTTCGATTGGTTAGAATGCTCGGAAATACTTTATCACTAAGAGTTCTTAGAGCTAATGGCGTATTAAATGGAGCACCGCAGTCCATAACCAAGGTTTCAGAGAAAGGAATTCAATGGCTACGTCTTCAACTGGGCATGTAATCTTGTTGTCTATTCTTCCCAAATATGCCGACGCAATTATGTCGGGACAGAAAACGGTAGAATTTAGGAAGAACGGAATTGGTAAAGGTGTGCAGTATGTCGTTGTTTATGCGTCGGCTCCTCAAAAGAGGTTGGTAGGTTATTTCGAGGTAAGCCGTGTCGAAAGGGCGTCTCCTTCGGCTATATGGAAGCGATACAAGCAGTCTGGCGTTATAGATAAAGATGCTTTCTTCAAGTATTACAGCGGACACAAGAACGCAACTTGCTTTGCAATCGGGCGGGTCTGGAAACTAAAAAGGGCAATGAGCATTGAGAGCCTGCACTTGAATTTATCCGCCCCACAATCTTTCTGTTACTTGGATTCTAAAGCATGGAATCAGGTCAAACGCCGAAAGGCTGTAAGAATACCAGCCCATAGAACCCGGACTTAACTGGCAGAAGAAAAACAAAAAAGCCTTTTGTTGGTAATGAATACCGACAAGCCATATTCTGCCAGACTCACGCCGCCGTCCGCTCTACCTTCTGAATAATATGCTGCACTTCTTCCGCTGAAACCGATTCGACAGAGAAGAACGCCTTCTGCTTTCTTTCAATCAGCCTTGCTATGTTCGGCTCCAGCTTTGAATACAAGCTTTGTGGATTCACACCAGCGTCACGGTTCATAATTCGGCTGACAAGTGGACGTGAGCAGCCAGCAACTCTTGCGATGTCGGCCAAACTCACGCCGAACAGGGTGACAAGGGCTTTCAACTTGAGCCTGTTGTCTTCGTCTGTGTCCCTCTGAATCAGGTTGCACGTCCGATTACACATAACTGATGCCGTATCGCCTCGTAACGCCGTTATAGGCTGTTCTGCGGGTATCACAGGGGCGATACCCGACAATCCTTCTGCCGTCTGTCCGCCGATTAGTAGTGTTTTCATACCCCTGTATTGCTCCAGACAGCATAATATCCAGACGGAAAATGAGGCCTATTTGGGCTGATATTCAGCCATAACTAACTGCCCTCCTGACGCAACAAAATCCTGTGTAATTATTTTTTGATATTTGTGCCTACCTTTGGAAGGGCGATTTCTGGGGAGAAATCGGCAAAAAAATATCCACTCTGCGGAGTATAATTAGGGAAAAGGTAGCAAGGAGAACATGGAAATGAACATTGTCAAAATCAGCGATTTCAACGTCGTCAGCTACCTCATTGTCCGCCATTACCGCATCCTCGCCACATCAAGAGACGGACGACGCATCCTTTTCCACTTTCAGGATACCGACGAACTACGTGATGAAGTTAACAATTTCAGATACGGCTCTGGCGACTTGGTTTCTGCCAGAGAGTTTTCAACTGCCCAATCCCGACTCAAGGACATCATCTTCGACAACCCCTGCTGAGGCACACAATGTTAACAATTCACCAGACTGACAAAAGAGAAAACCTGAATAAGGGGCAGAACACACAGGGCTTTTCGCATTTCAAGGCTTTCTTGCATTACAAGATATTAGGAATGGAGCCTCGTAATCAGGGAATAGGGAGGAATAAGGAGAATAGAGAGAATGGCACGGATTAGATGGTAGCCAGATAGATGGAGGAAATGGAAATGAGAAATGGATATGTAGTCTATTCACATGTAGGCAAGTGGAAATTAGCAATCAGGCAGGACTTCAGCAGGTTCAAGCGACCCTACTTGTTCTTCAATAGCAGGTGTTCCTGTAATCTTGGCTCTCCGCCTTACAGATTCTGTTCTCATCACTTGGAAGTGATATATCCACCGTCAAAGGGTGATATTACCTTCCTGTCACTGGAACCAAAAGGACGGGCTATTGAGATAGTCTGGCAGGGCGTTGATGGCAGCATTCAAAAGGTTCGGGACATCCTGCTGAAGTTAGGCTTTTCGACGCCTTTTCTGAGATGGCGAGGACAGAAGCAGATTGAAGTATTCGGCAATGTGACTCGGATTGAGGTGCGGTATCTGTTGATGTTCATCCGTGAATGGCTGTTTGATTCCCGTTCTGCTCACAGGCTGAAGGTGCTTTCTTGTGCAACAGACGGGAATCCTGACAAGAGGTTGTTTTTGGAGGCTGAGATAGTGAATACAACCCTGCCGCAGTTGACCAATGGCAGGACGCCCACTTACACCCTGAAGGTCTACCAGATTGATAATGGTGATGATGGTTATCATGCCAAGATTGAGCTTGTGGCGATTGCACCTCACAGGGTGTGGTTCACCACAGAGGAAGTTGAAGAAATCAAGCAAGGGATGGCGGGGCTTATTCAGGCAATTCTACTTGGTGCCGAGATGACGCCTGTGGGTCTGTATGGCAAGCAGTTGGGTACGGCATATGTCTTCAATCCTGCTAAGGGTGGACATTACGGCAGATGGCTCGATGATGCTGCCTATTGGGCTTACAGGGTGTCAAAACAAGGACACAATTCCGTGACTCTGAACAGCCTGCGGACGGCGTTTGAATTATGTGCCTGTAGGGAACTTGGAAGTTCTAACTTCTCACGGGCTGTGAAGGAATGCCCAGTGCTTGCGAAAAGTTCATTTTGTGGGCGTAACCTGCGAAAAATCTTACGCTTCCCAGTGAGAGACCCGGCGAAGGTGGCGAGAATTATGAAATTCATAGACCAGATACCCGATTACATGCCATCCGAGTTTATTTATCGGGTAATCAACAGAGGATGCTGAACCTCATTTCCATCACAGGCGGTGCCGGGAGCGTCCGGGTGACTGCTGGCGGGGTTGAAATCGGCGGCACGCAGTCTGATGCCCTACGGCGTATCCTTGAGCGTTGTAGGGCAATGTAAGCGTGTCTGGGGCGGTCTGAGCAAGGATTAGGCATCGCCACTCTTAGCCCTATGGCGTTTGCTTGTCAGGCAATAACTAAGGATGACAACTTTTTGAAAAATTTTTTCAACCAATGTGTGGAAGCCTTCCTCATTTAATCATGTCTATGAAATAGCCTACGGGCATACCGTATTATCCTGTCTATTTTCGGTAGCAACAACGAGTTGTAAAAACACCGTCAGACAGAGATAAGACAGAACCCCAGCCCTGCTTGACCAATTAATGACCAGCAATTAGTCCAAGAATTCAGTCGCTTACGGCAGAGTTGCGATGAACCCATCCAATGCACGCTTGCCACCGAACATACGGGTCAGCACCCTCATGTCCAGTTTCCATTGTCTGCACTCGTCCGCTGATGGCGTTCGGTTGAGTTTGTTATAAAGGGACAGGTATTCTCCAAGCATAAGGTCAACCGAACGCTTTTTCGCTTCCTCCATCATCTCCCCAAACGAGGTAAAATGACGACGAACTTGGTTCAGGCTTGGCAGGATATCACTCCATTGTTTTCGTTGCCGTGAGTAATCGGAACGGGTGCGTATGCCCAGATTGAGGACGGAAACCAATATGTTGTCCCGTGATACGGGTATCGTTGCTCGTGGTCGTGGTTCGCCATATGCCTGACGCACGGCTTCGCTCCACCGCCCAAAGCATTTTACATAATCCGCTACAGTTGGGTCTGTCGGTTCACGACGCTTACGCAACTGCCAAGTCGTACGGATATCTTTGCTCTGAAGGAATTCGACGAGTTCTCGTGCCGTTTTTTCTCGGCGAGGTATGTATTGTCTGGAGCGGCGGCGTTTGAGCCTGATACGCCTATTGCCACGGTATTTTATCCAAAATGCCTGAAGTGCTGGATTCATAGTATCGTCCTTTCCTTTGCGACCTGTCCATCTATGGTTTTAATATCGAACTTTTGTTACAGGCAAAAGGTGACTGGACGGTAGTAACATTGTTGCTGAGAGCGGTTTGCTTTAAGACAGCTATAAATATATAGCCCGCCAAATCAACCCCATAGGGTTAGTCGGCGATTTTTTCAGACTGCCTGAATGTCATTCGGTGGAAATGGCACTCTCTGTAACATCAACTTGCCCGAATGTTTCCCTTGTCCGTGTCTGTGTCTGACGTTAAGATTGCCGCCATGTCAAAGAACAATTCGCAGTCGAAAGCCAAAAGCAAGTTGCTCAGTGATAGAATACGAGATGAAGTGAGTAATCTGATTTACGTTGTCAGTGTCGTCTCTGCACAAAAGAATCCCCCGCAAAGCGAATGGCAGGCTGTGAATCGGCAGATGCGAACAGTTTACGCTCTGCTGGACGAAGAAGCGACACAACTCAGGCGAATTCTGCTCGGCGTGCAAAACAACGAGAATATCTTCTCCATATCTGGCAACGTTATGACAATTCAATTCAAGGGAAAGGTTGCAGCCCTTAGCATAGCAAAGCATCTGGGACTTCGTTATATCAGGGAAATTGTTAAAAACGGCTGTGAAAATGACGGTTTGACCCCAATGGAACTCATAGACCGTATACGCCCAGAGATGCTAACCATCGGCAACAACAGAGATATTGAAACAGCGTCGCTGGCGGGAGTGAGTACGGAAAAAGATCGCAACAAGGTTGATGTAAAAGACCAGTCCGAGAGTAATAAGTTGTATGATGACCCAAGAACAAAAGAAGTGCTATGGGTAAAGCAACAGGAACTGAACGATGCCGAGAAACAAGGCTGGCATGAAGATGCCAAGGAAGTTCGGGAACTATTCCGTGGTTTGGGAATCGTCAAGGTTGTCAAATCCGCTGATGGAACTATCTCGATTCGGCGAAGGTTGAATCGGCAATCTGGCAAAGTCCCGATTGACGAAACCAAAGAACGTTGTCGAACCGCCGTCGCACAGCGAATCGTTGCAGCCAAGAGGGAAATAAAAAAGTCTTTACCTGCTCTACTAATCCATCTCGATACATTCATGGTCAGTCGAGGCATGAAGTGGCGATATGACCCCAAGCCTCCGATGAAGTGGCTGACATAGAACTTCCTCCATATCTTCTTCTGTCTTGGCCGTCCGAGAATTCATCGGGCGGCTTTTTTGTTTCTTGAAATCGTGACGCCAAAAATCACGCCTCCTCATAATGGAGGGCAAACATGACCGCCATAGAACAGGCAAGAAAAGAGAGAGGTTTTACCCAAAGAACAGTTGCCGCCATAATGGGCATTAGCCTCACACGGTACAAGAGCATCGAGTTTAAGCCTCATAGGGCAACAGTTGATGAAGCCGACATTCTCAGGCTTATTCTCCGCAAACCAATCCGACACCTTTTCCCTGATTTAGTTGATGGCATATTTCGGAATCGTGACGCCGAAAATCACGCCCTAAACATTATGAAGGCAAAGAAAGAGAATCTGTATCTAAATCAAAGAGGAGGAAGAGGACAAATGAGTAAGACGAACATGTATACAGGGGCGAAAACATGGAATCCATTCAAAGGCTGCCATTTCGGGTGCAAATACTGCAAACCCAGCTTTCAAGCACAAGCCAAGCGGCAACTACATAATTGCAAACAGTGTTACGAGTTTGTTCCGCATGGACATCCGACCCGTCTCAAGAACATTCCTTCTGCAAGTATAGTCTTTGTCGCTGGCAATGGTGACATCGCATTTGCCGACCCGACCTATGTCAGACTGATAATTGAGGCCATACGGAAGCGGGGAGGCAACCAGACATTCTACCTTCAATCAAAGAGACCAGAATACATGGCACAGTTCATTGACATCTTGCCTGCCACAGTCGCCTTGGTGACGACTCTCGAAACGAACAGGGACAAAGGATATTCGGAAATATCAAAAGCCCCAGCTCCCTCAGAGAGATACCGTCAGTTCCTCGCCCTGAACTATCCTCGGAAAATTGTCACTATCGAGCCTGTTCTGGATTTCGATACGGATGTGTTCGCCGACTGGATTCTGGCGATTGAACCAGAGTACGTGTGGCTTGGGTTCAACAGCAGGCCAAAGCAGGTGATATTGCCTGAACCCCCTACAGATAAGTTGCAGGAGTTCGTGCGGATACTGGCAACGGAGGGAATTGAAGTACGAGGTAAACAACTCCGAGGACTCCCTCTGAAAGGAATCAAATAGACAAGAAAGCCTGCAAGGCTTTGTCGTGTGGCAAGAATCATCGCAGGCTTTCTGGATTCGACACGACTACAGGCAATATAGGGGTGATTTGAGGAAATAGGTATGAAAGTAGTTATAGGAGAGAAAACACGGGCTGAAATAGGGAGACGGGCAGGACAGACCCCACAACTGCTCACCGCCAAAGATATGATGGCGACCTTATCAGACGTGAAACCTGAGAATCAGCCCGAATTCGAGCAGGTGTGGTGGCCTGAAGTCCTTAGCCGCAATATCTCCGAGGTTAATGCATACTTAACCAATCTAAGAACCGAACAGCGAATCACACCGCCAGAACATAAACCAACCACAACGAGACATCCCCTGTTGATACCTAAACTGTCCGTGCCACAAGCTGCTAAAGCGATTGGAATCAGCGGCACCAATTTGCGAGTCCTTACTAAGGCAGGCTCGATTCCAGTCGTAAAAATCGGAGGAAAGTATCTGTTTTACGAGCAAGACATTGTTGACTTCATCGCCAAGCGATACGGCACCTTAAAGATTGCCCCCACAAAAAAGAAAGTCCGTGCGTTTGCCAATTTCAGAAATTCACCACTGCTGGACAAGAATGTGAAAATATGACGAGGTTATTACATAAGATACAGCGTGACAAACGGCGTGGCTATTATCTGGTAAACATCCGTATGGATGGCGTCCGCAAGTATTTCAATTTAGGAACGACGCTTGACGAGGCACGGGTTACGCTTGAAAGACTTGAGAAGGACATTGCCGCTGGAAGAATAAAGTTTGTTGAGCAAGAATTAACAACTGCAATCATTACCGACGGCAAGAAAGATATGTTCATCAAGGAACTTGCCAATAGGCATCTTGAATGGGTTCACAACAATCGTGAGCTTGGAACCTTTCGCAACCGTCGTAACTTCGTCCTTCAGTTCCTTGACTTCGTGGGCGATGTTATGGTTTGTCAGATTTCGAGGTCGAAGCTGGAAGATTTCCTGTCGTGGGCAAAGACAAATAAGAGTCGAAGCGAGAATGGTGGAAACGAGGCTCTTGCGGCAGTCAAAGCGATGTTCCGATGGGGAGAGGAAATGGAACTGATAGACCTGCCATTCAAGCGATTCCCCAAATTGACATTTGTACCGCCTGAACTTAAACGCATCAGTGACACAGATATTGTGTTGCTTCTTGTCAAAGCCTCGCCTGACTTCAGGGATTTCATTTTTTTCGGGATTGTTACAGGTCTCCGCCCGAAGGAACTGAGAAATCTGACCGTTTCCCAGATTAGGTGCACGCCTGAAGGGGTTCGGTATGTTTACATCCAGCAACACAAGACGGCAAAATCGGCACGAGTCTACAAGCCCAGAAGTGTTCCGCTGACCCCAGAGGCTGAACGCATTGTAGAACGGCAGGTAAAATCACATCCTACCTCACAATACATCTTTTTGAATGAAGACGGGAATCCTTACACAAACTGGACGCTAAGAAACAAGTTCAGGCGGTTATGCAAGAGTGTTGGGTTTCCTGAATTGATTTCGACATACGATTTAAGGCACGAATTTGCGAGCAGAAATTCGGATAACAACGTTGAAACAACGGGCTTGGCACAGTTGATGGGGCATTCAACGACAAGAACCTTGATGCGGTATGTCAAAAACACGCTGGAAGCTCACAGGAATGCCGTTAACCAAATAGAGAAAGGGCTTCTGACGGTTTTAACATCACAACGTGTCACCGTGCGGATCAAATTCACCCAGGGGCGGGCGGTTCAAAATCACCCACCTGGTTAATAATCTGACTACGAAACTTCCTTTTTGCAAGAGCGATCTTTCAGTCTGTAACTCTTGCCTG
>Ga0172375_10007263_pt1 | contig 15216 bp, 8 predicted proteins | sample LakKiv1m_FD_114537 | JGI IMG/M metagenome (GOLD analysis project Ga0172375, IMG submission 114537) | Freshwater microbial communities from Kabuno Bay, South-Kivu, Congo - kab_092012_11.1m | ecosystem: Environmental > Aquatic > Freshwater > Lake | place: Democratic Republic of the Congo... | reverse complement strand
CTGGATGCGCTTTGCGGCTGAAAACATAGTTGGCGCCCAGCGCCTCCGCCATGCGCTGCTGGTCGCACCACGGCGAGATGGAGACGCGCCGCAGCCGCGGAATGGTCTTGAGATAATCCCAGCGTTCATGCACCGCCTCGCAGCAGCCATAGCAATTCAAGCCAAAGCACGCCAACAGCGGCATTTGATACGGCAGAATGAATTCGGCGAACATCTGTGGCGAAACGCCCACCGTTTCCTGCGACTCGGCGAAGCCCCACAGATCTTTCAGGCGTGCCGGGGTGCCCGGTTGCCAGTCTGCCTGCGGCAGCTCGTGGGTGTAGGCCACCCCGCCCGAGCCGGTGTAGCCGTTGCGATTGTTGACCGCCAGCAAGCCTTCGCGTTCACACCATTGCAGGAAGCCCAGATGCTCGTCGCGCAGCCAGGCCATCAGGCGATGCAGGCCGTCCGGATTGTCGTACATGGCCAGCATGAGCTGCTCAAGGCCAATCAGTTTGATCGCCTCCCATGTCAGGCCGCACGTCCACCAACAGTTCGTGCCGCCGAGGGCGACCGGCAACAAATCGCCAAAACACTCGTTGAGTTGCGCGGCCTGCTCCATGGTTGCCGTGCGGTCCACGACGGGCCGGCGGCGCTGCAATTTTCCCAAGTCCGTGTTCAAATCCTTCACGGGCGGATCCCACACATAACTGCCGCGATTCTCGCCCTGCGTTTGTTCGATATGCACGCCAAAGTCGCCGGGATTGACGGCCCAGGGCAGGGGAAAATACGGTTCGAGCGTGTTGTCATCATTAATCTGCTCGGCCCAATAAATCTTCCGGCGCAGATCCAGTTCAATCTGGCGGGCAAACGGCGTGGTGCAGACCAAGGTGTCGTGCGGCAGCAATTCATCCCACGCGCCTTCCGGGAAACACAAGATCAGCGGGCGTTCGGGCGTCAGCGCGTTGTGGGCATACCACAGGCGCCGGCGCGCGGCCATGACCGGCAATTCGGCATACGTGCGGACGGTGCCCGCCAAGGCGCGCAGCGTGTCGCGTTCAGAGGGCAGCATGCCGCAGCGCTCAGCCGCGGCGGCGGCTGACCAGCGCGCCGACCAGCACCAACCCAAGCGCACATGCCGGTTCGGGGATCACTTCCAAGAGGGCCTCATCCACCCAAATGTCGCCCAGCTCTTCCCATTGATCCGGGATGAACGCCACGATGATGGGTTTGCCGATTTCATAGGCACCGTTGGTGACCGCTTGCTCGACCCCCGGATACCATTCCCACATGGTCCGCCCGGTGATGTTGTAGTTCGAAATGGCCAGCGCTTGGAACGAGGACGGATCAAACTCATCTTCCAGATAGCCGAAGGCATAGCAGACAATGCCGCTGTCGTTAATGCCGGGATAGGCATAGCTGCTGAATTGGTAGATGTTCCCCTCGGTGTACACCAACGCGGTGGTTTGCATCAGCGACTGCAGGTGGGGCGGATAGGGATTGTAATAGGCAAAATAGCTGCCCAGCGCGCCATTGCCCGGCCGCGGATTTGCGGCATGGGAAGCCCACGAACACAGATTCGACGGGCCGGGGCCCCACTGGTCCGGCGGATTCTGGCCCATAATCGAACCGGGGTTGTTTTCAAAACCGCCGTTGCGCAAATAGCGGAACGGGGTGGTGAAGAGCGTCACCGGCGACCACGCGCCCCAGCGCCCTTCGCTGTCGCAGTATTTCACACGCCAGGCATAGGTTTTTGCCGCGGACAGTTTGCCTTCCGGCACGCTGATATGCGTCAACGATTCGGTCGTGACGCCGCTGCTGAATTCGGGCATGAGGAAGGTGCCCTCGCTGCTGATCTGCCAGATGCTGGCGGTATGCGGACTGCCGCTGCTGGTCTGGTAGACCGAGGCGGTGAGCGTGGGCATGGTGCCGACATCCGTCGCGCCGTTGGGTGGCGCGAGATTGCTGGGCGCCTCCGGCAGCGTCCCGGCCGGGAAGTTCGTGTCAATGATCGTGGCTTTGTCGAGCCAGACATCATCTGACGCGCTCATGCCAAAGCGCACCATGATTTTCTTCCCCACTTCCGGCGCGCCGAGTGCCACGGTGTGGAACGACCCGGCGTACGGCTCCCACTGCGTCACGCCATCCAACGAGTATTCGGTGCGGTCCACCTGCACAAAGCTGTTGTAATCCACGCCGTCCGCAAGATAGCCGATCTCATAGGCGGCCAAGCCCATGTTGTTGCCGCCGCCGACCGCCCAGCTGTTGAAAATGTAGGTCTGCCCGACTTGAAACGTGCTGTCCAGCAGATCGTGGCCCATCCAGACGCCGCCCAAGTCAAGCGGCGTGTAATAGCCAAATTTCAGGCCCAGTGTCTCGCTGTTCGGTTTGGGCGCCGCGCTGTGCAGATACCAGGCGTTGTTCCCCACCCAATTGGTCGCCGGCGTGCCCATCGGGCTGGTGCTTTCTTCAAAGCCGCCGTTGGCCAGGCCGTTGAGCGGGATATTCGTCGTTTCCGTGTCGAAATAGGTGACCGGCGACCAACTGCTCCAATTGGCATTCGCGTCGCGGTACTTGACCCGCCAGTAATAGCGCGTGCCGTTGGCCAGCGTGCCGGCCGGCGGCGCATAACTGGTCAAGGCGGAAAGTGTGATGCCACTGTCGTCGGTTGGCCGCAGGAACGACGCATCCGTGCTGATCTGCCAGTCGCTGGCGTTGTGCGTGCCGCCGGCCGCGCTGAAGGCGGTGGCGCTCAAGGTCGGGTCTTTGCTGACATCCACCGCGCCGTTGACCGGCGTCACATTGGTCGGCGTGGCCGGCAGGGCTGCCAGCGGAATGTTGGTCACACTCACCACAATCTTGTCAACCCAGACATCGTCGGAATTACTGATGCCAAAGCGGACGACGATCCGGCGCCCGATCTCGGTCGCGCCCGGCCGCACGGTGTGAAACGCGCCGGCGTAGGGATCCCATTGCGTGATGCCGTTCAGCGAATAGGTCGTGCGATCAAGCTGGACGAAACTGTTGTAATTCGATTCGTCATTCAGATAGCCAATTTCGTAGGCGGCCAGGCCCATGTTGTTGCCACCGCCCACCGCCCAACTATTGAAGTTGTAGGTCTGCCCGGATTGGTAGGTGTCGGTCAACAACTCATGTGCCATCCACACGCCGCCCAAGTTGCTGGGCGTGTAATAGCCGAATTTCAAGCCCAAGGTGCCGCTGTTGGGTTTGGGCGCCGCACTGTGGTCATACCATGCGCTGTTCCCAATCCAATTGTTGGCCGGGCCACCCATCGTGCCGGTGCTCTCTTCGAAGCCGCCGTTGGTCACCGCCAAGTCCGTGCCGAACACCGTCAGGCAGGCAAAGCAGCCAAGTGTAGCAAGTACTGTCGCTGTTCTCATCACGTATCTCCCAATCATGTTAAGTACATATACTTCCCGCGCCGCGCGGGAAGTAATAACGCGGCCCATGGCCGCATGCAGCGATCCAAGATCTCCCTGGCGGCGTCTGCGCCGTACCGCCATGGCGGTAGAGTACCCCGGCTTGGCGGGGGGAGGGATTTTGCTGCGCTCAAATCCCCCGCACCCCCTTTAGCAAAGGGGGATTGCAGCACCACCGCGCCGCGCGGGAAGTAATAACGCGGCCCATGGCCACATGCAGCCAACTTAAATTCTCACGCCGCGCGAGAATTTATATGCCAGTACCAATGCGCCGGCCAGCAACCCGACTGCCAGCGGTTCGGGAACCACGGTCAGCAGGCCCGACTGGGCCGGATTGTAGCTGGCCAGTGTGTGCATGCCATCCTTCTGGCCATAGCGCACGCCGCTGGGCAACTCATTCGTGTCGTACAGGTATTTGTAGCAGTAGGCATAGACGCCCGGCGTGACGCTGATATCAATCGTCAGATTGGTCCAGAACTCATCATTCTCGCCGACGTTCAGGTTGAACGTGGCGGGCGTCCATTGCCATGCAGCGGCATCCGGCGCGGCATTGGTCGGGCCATAGCCAAGCCAGGCGCTCAAGCCGGGCGTCGGCCCGGCATTCGAGGTCACGCCGCCAATCCAGATCTGGCCGTAGACGTTCTCGGTGGCGGCCGTCTCGCTCGCAAAGGAAACTACGGTGATGGTCGGCCATTGCAGATTGCACCAGCCAATCGGCGGCGCGGGCGTCAGCACCTGAAACTGCGCGGCATCCAGCCAGACGCCGCCGGCATTGCCCGGTATGTTCGGGAAGCGCACGGCAATTTGCTTGCCCGCCGTGGAGGGCTCCGTGATATAGGTCACGCCCGGATACAACGCCCAAGCATTCGAAATCAAATATTGCGCGCGCGCCACGGCGGTAAAGGTGGCCAAATCGCCCGGCGTGGCACAGTAGCCGATCTCATAAGCGCCGTTGCTCGAACCGCCATTCGACAGCCAGGCGCTAAAGCGGTAGCCGGTGCTGGCGGTAAAATTGGTGTCCACCAATTGGGCAATCCATGTGGTGGCGAAATCGCCCGGCGAATAGTAGGCGAAATAGGTGCCGAGTGTGCCGTTATTGGGATGCGGATAGGCGGCATGCGTGACCACGCCCGGCACGCCGGCCTGCGGGCTGTACCAAAAAGTGGCGGCGCCCGTCTCAAAGCCCGGATTCTGCAGCGGCAGCGTGCCCGCGCCAAAACTGATCATGGCAAGACAAACAACACTCAGCCCAATAAAGCAACGCTTCATAGCAAACTCCACTTAAGTATGTGTACAACTACGCTCGTGTGCGGCACGCGCCGCACGCGGAGGGAACCCACCCGGCGCCGCCTACGCGGCGCCGGGTGAGCCATCAATCAACTATCAGAAACGCTTAGCGCCGACGCAGCAAGGCCAGCACGCCCAGCGCGCCGATCACCGCAACCATCGGCTCAGGCACAACTTCAACACTCACTTGATCCAGCCAGACGCCGCCCGTGTTGCCAGTATGGGGCGGGAAGCGCACGCAGAGCTCGTTGCCCGCCACACCCGCCGTGGCTTCGTACTCATTCGTGTACGGCGCCCAAGCTTCCGCAATCGCATACTGGAGCTTGGACAAGCTGACAAAGGTGCTCACATCGCCCGGCGTCGAACAATAGCCGATGTCAAGAAAGCCGTTGGCCGAGCCGCCGTTCGACATCCATGCAATCATCCGATACTTGCTACTCGCCACAAGATTCGTGCCGGTGCGCTGGCCGCACCACGTCGTGGCAAAATCGCCCGGCGAATAATAGGCGAAATAGGTGCCCAACGTGCCATTGTTCGGATGCGGATAGGTCGCGTGCATGACCACGCCCGGCACGCCGGCCTGCGGAGTGTACCAGCCGTTGGCATTGCCCGTTTCGAAACCGGGATTCTCCAATGCGTGGGCAACGAACGTGCAGCACAATGCTGCCAGACATGTCAAGACGATCTGTTTCATCTGCTCTCCTTTCCTACTTGTGGTTATGGTAACGCAAAATCAACGAGCGCACACTTGCGCCAGTGTTTGCGATTAGTGTATACTATATTACACCTTTATTCTATAACAATTTAGCGGTGGTAAATTGTTTCCATGAAAAGCATGATCCAATGCGATTCGGGCAGTATCGCGAACCTGGGCGTGCATCGCAACCCCGGTTTGGAGATTGTCTACCTGCAGGAAGGCGAATTGGCCTGGTGCATTGAGGGCCACACGGAAACCGTGTCGCATGACTCGCTTTTCTTCTCGCTGCCCTGGCAAGAGCACGGCAGCACGCGCGAATACGAACCGGGCCATCAATGGCATTATGTGCTGCTGCGCCTGGCGCGGGATTACCGCACGCCCCAGTCATCTTTTGCGTTTCATCCCGAGCTTGGCTTTGGCGCGCGCGAGGCGGAACACCTGAGCCGGGTGTTGTGCCGCACGCATCACCACAATTATCCCGTGTCAGCCCGGGCCACCTGGTTGCTGCCCACCATTGTGCGCGAGGCGCAGGAGCCCGGGCCGTGTTCGGACACGCTGGTGATCAGCTTGGTGCGCGCGTTGATTGTCGAGTTGGCGCGCTGTATTCTGGCCAGCACCGCGGCGGCGTCGCAGGCGCCGCCGGATTCCGTCAAGCGGGTCGCCGCCTTGATCGCCAAGGTGGCCGCCGCGCCCGAGGAGCCGTGGACCTTAACCTCGATGGCCCGGGCCTGCGGCTTGGGCCGGACGCAGGCCGCCGCCCTGCTCAAACACAAAACCGGCGACACCCCGATCACGTTTGTCAACCGCGCCCGGATTCAAAAAGCGCTCGCCTTGCTGCGCAACACCACCAAGAGCATCACCGACATCGCCTTCGAGTGCGGGTTCAATACCAGCCAGTATTTTGCCAAGACCTTCAAATCGTTTGTGCTGTGCGATGCGCGCACGTATCGCCGGCGGCACGACCAGTGCAGCCGGCGGTGATGCGTTCAGCGTGCAATGGTCAATGGTCAATGGTCATTTTCTGCCTTGACTTCGGTTCATTTCTGGCGTAGAAGCGGTTAAATTAACGCGCAGGCGCTGACGGCGGGATGGAAGCAAAGATTGGTCTGAAGCTCCCCACCGATCCCGCCGATGGCGGGATGGAAGCAGAGATTGAAAGGAGGCCGATGGCGTGCGTCCTTTATCTCAATCTCATTCACCCACGACGCGGGATCGTGAGGGTCTGCAGAGCGACGATGAATATCGAATATCGAACAAGGAATAGCGAAGTGCGAAGTAGCTGCGCAGCACTCTGCTTGGAGTCCCGCCGTCGGCGGGATCATTATTTGATATTCCTTGTTGGATATTCGATATTCCGCTGCATCTTCCCCCCGAACCCTGAACCCTTTATCGGCGCCGCCGCGGGAACCTGCAGAAGCTCTCCGCCGCCAAGGTGCGCATTCTACCACTGTCGCTTTGTTAACGAATTACCACGCGCAAAGTGCTATACTATCAGTATGATCTTATCTAGCAAATACCTACAAAGTTTGGCGATGGCTGGCGTGTTGGTGGCAGGGCTCATCGGCGGGCCGGTGCAGGCGGCCGTGCCGCCCTTGCTCAGCCATGAGGCGATGGGCGTCGATATCACCACCTACTTCAGTGACATTGGGCGCTTTACCACCACCATGGCCAATGACGTTACCAATTTGGGTGTGCGTTGGATCCGCAACAACTTCCGGCGCATGAACGCGGCCGACAGCATTGATTACACCAAGTTCGACCTCATCATCACCCGCGCGCGGCAACGCGGCTTGCACGTGCTGGGCCTGATCGGCACCGACAGCAAGCAGTGGTCGAGCACGATGGACTGGCAGAATGCCACCTGGCAACTGGCCTTCAGCAATCGCGTCATGGAAATCGTCTCGCACTACCAGGACCGCATTTTGTTTTGGGAAATCTGGAACGAGCCCAACTCGATGTCGGGCGTGCCCGCGGCCACCTATGGGCAGATCATCGCCATGTGCTATCGGGCCATCAAGACAAGCTATCCGCACCTGACCGTGCTGCATGCCGGCTTGTCCTGGGCATGGAACGATGCGCGCAATTATCTTTCCAATGTTTATGGCAGCGCCGCGTGCCAGGCGTATCGCGCCGCCTATGGCAACTATCCGTTTGACATCGTCGCCATTCACCCGTATGCCTGGACCAGTGATCCCGACACGTATTTTGTCACCCAAATCAACGGTTTCAAAGTCGCGATGAATGCCCGCGGCGACGGCTGGAAGCGCATCTGGATCACCGAGATGGGCTGGTCGAACACCGACAGTTCACTTGGCCTCAACAAGGGCTCGCAGACCGCCAATGATTATTATCAGGCCTTGTACTTGACCAAGGCCTATCGCATCATCAGCACCCTGACCGACCCGGCCTATCCGCAATATGGGCCCTACGTCGAGAAAATGTTCTGGTTCGCCTATGAGGACAATCCCTTTGAGGATGCGGCCCTCGGCCTGCGCGCGTTTTCCGGCTTCACGGTCACAACCCTGGGCGCCGCCAAGCCGTGCTATTATGCCTATCAGGACATCGCGCGGCATACGATGGAGAACGTCGCCCTGATCGCCGACCAGCGCACGGGTGACAGCATGACCCCGCCGGCCAACACCGTGACGCAGGCCTGCGACGACAGTCCGGTCACGCTCTGGCTGTCCACCAACGCGCCCGGCGACCATGAACTCATTCTGGACTGCGGCGCCAGCATGACCTTGCGCGAACAGACATTGCTGCACGCCGGCTGCGCCGGCCTGTCCAACGCCTTCAACACCGCGGCGTTCAGCCTTGCAACCGGCCCCGGCATCACCGGGCCGTGGAGCACGCTCTCCACGGTGGCCAATCCGGCCGGCGCCCCCGTCACCCTGTTGACCACGGCGCCGCCCGTGGATGCCCGCTGCGCGCGCCTGCTCATTTCCTCCCCGAATGCCGGCACCGACAATGTCGCCCGCCTCGCCGAATGGAAACTCTTTGCCACCCCGCTGGCCGACCCGACCGCGCCCTTCCTGCAGGATGACTTTGATGTCACCTGGGTCAACAATGTTCTCTGGCAACGCAATCCGCCCACCGGCTATGTCGAGCCGCAATTCTATCTTCTGTACGAAACCAACGGCGCCTTGCATCTGTGCGCCACCAACGCGTGGGCCGGCCCGTCGGTCTCGAGTTTTGCCCTGTTCAGCAATGCCGTCATCACGGCGCGCGTGACCATCACCGACCCGCGCAAGCTTGCCGGCGGCAACGATGAAGCCCACGCCGGCCTTGGCTTTAATTGCTTTGACGGGCATGAGTACCACCTGAATTTCTTTGCGCATGACGGCGCGCCGGACACCCCCAACATCCGCCTGCGGCGCAGCGGCGACTGGGCCACGGTCGGCGACTGCCGCACCAATCTGCCGATCAACGCCGGCGATTCGTTCGGCCTGCGCATCACGACCGGCTTTCCCACCCCCGACAGTCTCACGGTTGAAGTCGGCCGCTGGCCGTTGTCCGACGGCCTGTTGCAGTGGTCCGGTCACGACAGCTGGTCGAGTAACGGGTATATCGTCTTGGAAAACTGGCAGCTGGGCGCCTGCGCGTGGGATTTTGTGACGGTGGCGCCGTATGTCCCCGAGCCCGTCAGCGCCGGCCTGGGTGTGTTCCTGCTGCTGCTGTGCCGCGCATATTCCAAACGATGAAACGTTGGTCCGGCGTGTATGGCTGGCTGGTTGCCGCCTGTCTGGCCGCCGCGGTGCAGGCCGCGCCCCAGGTGCCGGATGAATTCTTCGGCATGGATGTCACGCCCTACTGGAATGAGGATTTGCGTTTCAGTACCCTTATGGCCGATGATCTCACCAATTGTGGCGTGCGCTGGCTGCGCCTGAACTTCCGCCGCGAGACCGGCGCCGACCTCATCAACTGGCCGGCCTATGACACCATTCTGGCCCGCGCCCATGCCCGCGGCATCGCCGTGCTCGGGCTCATCTGCTATGATGCCAAGCAATGGACCTCGACCAATGATTGGACCAGCGACGCGTGGCAGAACATGTTCAGCAACCGCGTCGCGCAGATTGTCAGCCGCTATCGCACCGCCGTCACCGCCTGGGAAATCTGGAATGAGCCGATCCGGCTTGGCACGCTCGCGCCCGCGCCCTTTGCGCGTCTGCATCTGCGCGCCTACCGGGCGGTCAAGAACATAGATCCGTCCGCCACCGTGGTCTTCGGCGCGCTGGAATGGCCGTATTACGACGCGACCAATTATTTGCAGGCGGTGTATCAAAGCTCCGCGTTCCAATCATATTACGCGGCCCACCACGCCTTTCCGTATGACGCCTTGTCCATCCATCCCTACGCGTTTGAGTACGACCCCGCCGCGTACCTGGCCGAACAAGTCGGCATTGTGCGCCAAACCATGACGGCCTGGGGCGAGCGCGCCAAACGCATCTGGATTACTGAACTTGGTTGGGCCAATACCAACGGCATGTTCGGCATCAGCCAAGGTTCGGCGTGGTCCAATGACCTTTGCCAAGCGCGCTATTTGTCCAGCGCCTATCACATCCTCGCAACGCTGACCGAGCCCGACTTTCCACAGTATGGGCCGTATGTCGCGCATTATTTTTATTTTTGCTACGAAGATCTGCCGGATTCACCGAACGTGCTGGGTGTGCGCACGTACAGCGCGACACCGGACACGGTGTTGGGTGTTGCCAAGCAAAGCTATACTGCCTACCGCACGGCCGCGCGCATGGCGCGCCAGAATCTGGCGCGCGGCGCCAGCGTTGTTGCCGCGTCGGGCGCCTTCATCCCCGGCGGCGCGGCCACGCGCATCAACGATGGCTCACTCAGCTCCGGCTGGCGCACCACCAACGCCGGTCCGCGCTATGTCATCCTCGATTTGGGCGCGTTGTGCCGCATTGACGGCCACACGCTTGTGCATGCCGAACTGGCCGGCCTGCCGCACGCCTGCAACACCCGCGCGGCGGTCATCGAAACCGCACCGGCACCGCGCGGCCCCTGGACACGCCATTACACGCTGACCAATGCTGCCGGCGCGCCGCGTTCCGTCTTGACCGGCGCCGCGCCCGCCGTGGCCCGCTACGTCAAGCTCGCGGTCACCCAGGCCGGCGCCGACACGAACGATGTTGCGCGCGTGGTCGAATGGCAGGTGTGGGGCTGCGGGCGCACGGGCACACGGTAATCCGCTTCACGCTTGTTGCGAGTCTTTGTATAATATCAGCTTGCGCTGGGGCGCGCGTTCGCGTCCGGCATTTTTTATCCCTTGGAGTTCTCCATGGCCTTGACCCCTGAATGGCGCCGCCGCATCGAACAATGGTGTGGCACCCTGAAAACCCTGACGTACCACCCGCTCGAGAAAATCAGTTTCAGCGGCACTCTCACGCGCGAGCATCTTGAACCCGCGACCGTGCCCGCCACGCACTTCAAACCGATGCCGGCCGGCACACGCTGGGGCGCGCAATGGGAATACTGCTGGTTCAAGGGCCGCGTGACGCTGCCGGCCGCCGCGCGCGGCCAGCGCATTGTGCTGCAGGCCGACGTCGGCGCCGAAGCGGCCGTGCTGGTCAACGGCGCGGAGGCCGGCGCCATTGATCACCAACACCATCACATTACTTTGACGACCAAGGGCGTGCCCGGCACGGCCTATGATCTCCTGATCGAAGGCTATGCCGGCCACGGCTCGAATCCGTGCGGCAATGGCCCGGTGCCGGACGGCGTGCTCAGCGTGCCGCCGCCCACCGCGAAGCAGCGCACCGTCGGTGCCAGCACCTTCGGCATCTGGTATGAAGACGTGTACCAGGCCTGGATGGATGCGACGACGTTGGTGCAAGTGCGCGACCATCTGGACCAGAATTCGCTGCGGGTCGCGCAGATTGACGAGGGCTTGCGCGAGTTCACCCGGCAGGTTGACCTCGAACTGCCGCGCGCGGCCATGCGGGCCACCGTGCGAGCCGGGCGCGCGGTCCTGCAGCCGCTGTTGGCCTGCACCAATGGCGCGAGCGCGCCGCTGCTGTATTGCTTTGGCCATTCGCATATCGATGTTGCCTGGCTCTGGCCCCTGCCCGAAACCGAGCGCAAATGCCGGCGCACCTTCGGCACGCAATTGGCCTTGCTGCAAGAATATCCCGAGTACATTTTCCTGCAAAGCCAGGCGCACTTGTATCAAATGGTCAAGACGCTCTATCCGGCGTTGTATGCGCGCATCAAGCGCGCGGCCCGGCGCGGCCAGTGGGCGCCGGACGGCGGCATGTGGGTCGAGCCCGACACGAACTTGGCCAGCGGCGAAAGCCTGATCCGCCAGTTCATGCACGGCAAGCGCTTTTTCAAGGAAGAGTTCGGCGTCGAAAACGAATTGATGTGGCTGCCGGACGTGTTCGGCTATTCCGGCGCCCTGCCGCAGATCATGGCCGGCTGCGCCATCAAATATTTCTCCACCCAGAAAATCTTCTGGGCCTACAACGGTGGCGATCCGTTTCCCTACAACACGTTCTACTGGGAAGGCATTGACGGTTCGCGCATCCTCGCCCATATTCACAACGACTACAACGCGCGCACCGAGCCGCGCGACCTGATCCAGCGCTGGAACGAGCGCGTGCAGAAAGATGGCATTGTCAGTCGTCTGTACCCGTTTGGCTATGGCGACGGCGGCGGCGGACCGTTGCGCGACCATCTTGAATTTCTGCGGCGCTGCCGCAATCTTGAAGGCGTGCCGCGCACCAAGCAATGCGCGCCGGTCGAGTTTTTCAAGGATGAAGAAGACCGCCAGGCGCCGCTGCCGACCTATGTCGGCGAATTGTATTTTCAGGCGCACCGCGGCACCTACACCTCGCAGGCCGCCGTCAAAAAAGGCAATCGCCAAAGCGAAATCGCCCTGCGCGAAGCCGAGTTGTGGGGCGCTATCGCCATGGCGCAGGCGTCCTTCAACTATCCGCTGGCACAAGCCGATGCGCTGTGGAAATTGACCTTGCTGAATCAATTTCACGACATTCTGCCGGGTTCGTCCATTGCGCGCGTTTACGAGGACGCCGCGCGGCAGCATGCGCAGGTACTGGCCGGGGCCGGCGCCATGGCGGATGCCGCGCGCGCCGCGCTGGCGCCCGCCGCACCGAAAGCGCTGACGGTCTTCAACGCCCTGTCGTGGGAGCGCAGCGCGCTGGTCGCATTGCCGGCGGCATGCCGCGGCGCGCAGGACGCGCAGGGCGCGCCCCTGCCGGTGCAGACCATCGCGGACACCACCTATGCGCGCGTGCCGGCTGTCCCGGCCTGCGGCTGGACCACCATTCGCGCCGCCGCGCCGGCGGCGGTCGAGAACGAACTGCGGGTGTCGGCAACGCTGCTCGAGAACGCGCATCTGTGCATTCGTCTCAATCGCGCCGGTGAATTGATCAGCATCTTCGACAAGGCCGCGCAACGCGAACTGGCGGCCGCGCCCTGCAATCGCTTTCTTCTCTATAAAGATGTGCCGGTCTGCTTCGACGCCTGGGACATCGACAGCTCATACAAAGATATGCCGATTGAAATCGGCAGCGCGGCCAAGGTCATGGTCGTGGCCAGCGGCCCGCTGCTCGGTATGCTGCGCGTGCAGCGCGCATTCAGCGGCTCGACCGTCACGCAAGATATTATTCTGCGCGCCGACCGCCGCCAGGTTGATTTCAAAACGACGGTTGACTGGCACGAGAAACACAAACTGCTCAAAGTCAGTTTCCCGGTGACGCTGCACTGCGATGAGGCCATCCACGAAATCCAATTCGGCCACGTGCGCCGGCCGACCCATGCCTCGCGTCCGTTTGACGCCGACCGTTTCGAGGTGTGCAACCACAAATGGACCGCGCTGGCCGAAGAAGCCTACGGCGTCGCCCTTCTGAATGACTGCAAGTATGGCGTGAATGTTGCGCGCAACGCGATCAACCTGACCCTGCTGAAGGCGGCGAAAATGCCGGATATGCAGGCCGATCAAGGCCGGCACGCATTCACCTACAGCTTCTATTGCTGGCAGGGCAGTTTGTTCGAGAGTGGCGTGGTGCGCGCGGCGTACGAATTAAATGTGCCGGTCACGGTGCGGCACGGCGCGGCCGCGCCCGCGTCGGTCTTCAGCGTCGATGCGCCGAACATCATCATTGAAACGGTCAAGCCGGCGGAAGACGGTTCGGGTGACCTCGTCGTGCGCTTGTACGAGTGCATGCGCACCGCCACGCCATGTCGTTTGCACACGACCCTGAATGTCGTGCAGGTGCGGGAGGCGACCATGCTGGAAGTGCCGCAGAAAAAAGTGGCGGCCCGGCCCGGCGGTGTGAAACTACGGTTCCGCCCGTTCGAGATCAAGACCTTGGTAATTTCTTTGCAACCAAGAAATTAATAATTACTGCGCGGAGATTTCCTCAAAGCGGTTTTGTTCGATGTTTTTGCGCACGTGCTCGGGCGTGAAGACATGGCCGTTCATCGCCAGGTAGACGCCGGGCGGCAGCAATTGCACTGCCGCGGCCGCAAAACCAATGTTGAATTCCGCGTCACTTGACTTGAAGCGCGCCGGCTGCATCGCGCCGGTCAACACAATCGTCTTGGCGGGAATGTCGCGCAGCGCGCCGGCGGTGGCGATCATGGTGTCGGTGCCGTGGGTAATGATCATGTAGCGGTGCGGGTCGGCGCTGATCGTGGCGCGGATGAGCTGGCGGTCCGCGGCGGTCAGGTCAAGACTGTCTTTGCGGATCAGCGAGACGACATCGTACGTAAAGGTGACGCCGGCTTCCTCGAGCACGTCCACGACGCCGGGCGCGCCGATGTGGTACTCGTTCTTGCGATCAAAATAAATCTTGTCGATCGTGCCGCCGGTGGCGTAGATGCGGATATGCAGCGGTGACGGGGGCATGTGCTCCAAAGTCGGGTTGATTGCGGCAAGTATAGCGAAATGCCGGCCGCGGCGCAAGGCCACGGCGGCAAGGAAGCAGTGCATTGGTATGCGGTGTGCTGCGGCCGGCGCAGTGCTCTTGAATGACATGCCGGATTTGGCATTGAATGTGCTCTAATTTGTGTCATTTGCAGCACAAAACCACAATATATGTAATAAACGTCATATTGTTTGGCGACAAAAAATGCAGGGGTTGACATTTCGTTCCAAATTGTGTATGATTGTTTCATTGCGACCAAGAAGTCGCCATGAGACAAACGATGAATGCAACAAATACAGAGGCCAGTGCGCCCGCGCGCACAACCCGCACCCAGAAAAGGGTGATGCGCACCCGCCATCGCCTGTTGTCGTCTGCGCTGAAATTGTGCGCGGCGCAAGGGATTGATGTGACCTCGATCGAGCAGATCACCGACGAGGCCGATCTGGGCAAAGGCACCTTCTACCGGCACTTTCAATCGAAGCAGGCGATGCTGGCGGCCTTGACGGAAGAGACCGTCGGCAAACTGGTGCAAAGCATGACGGCGGCCAAGGGCGCGGTGAAATCGCTGGAGCAGGCCTTGGAAGAATTGTTGCGCGTGCACACGGCGTTTTTCGACACGCACCCCGATGAGTATGCGGTCTTGTTTCAGAGCCGGCTGATGGTGCGCTTGGAGCGCAACACCGACCAAGCGCTGGAACAGTCGTACATGCGCTATCTGCAAGCGCTGGCGGAATGGCTGGCGCCGCATGTGCCGGAGCGGACCGAGGAGCAGACCTTGCGGCGCATCGCGTGCGCCTTGGGCAGTTTCCATGCGGGCGGCAAGGCCTTTGCCATGCTGGGCATGCCGGCGCGCGAGATTGAACGGGTGTATAATGACGTGCGCCAGGCGTTTGTGCGCACGTTGAAAGGT
>Ga0172375_10007258_pt1 | contig 15229 bp, 16 predicted proteins | sample LakKiv1m_FD_114537 | JGI IMG/M metagenome (GOLD analysis project Ga0172375, IMG submission 114537) | Freshwater microbial communities from Kabuno Bay, South-Kivu, Congo - kab_092012_11.1m | ecosystem: Environmental > Aquatic > Freshwater > Lake | place: Democratic Republic of the Congo... | reverse complement strand
GATTAAGAGTCAGTTGCTCTACCAACTGAGCTAAGCGGGCATTTGATGTGTAAGTGCTGTAATCGCTTATACTTGCGCCATCTGAGAAAATCTCGTCATACGGATAATTTTCGCTTGGTGTCCAAAAAGTGTCCAGTCGCTTTCCAAGAGTCTCCACCGCTTTAGCCGTATGGTCCGCTGAAAGGTGAGCATAACGGAGTGTCAAACTCAGATCTTTATGCCCTAGCAACTCCCTGACGGTATTTAAGTCAATGCCGCACATCACCATTTGAGACGCAAAGGTATGCCGCAGATCATGAAACCGAAACTCCTTTATCCCGGCATTTCGAAGAGCGGTCTCAAAAGATTTCCTGAAATTATACGGCTTTCCGTTTCTATTGCAAAAGATATATTCACTTTTTGAATCTTTTTTAACACCCATTAGCGCCTCTCGGCATGCATTATTGACAGGGATATACCTTTTCTCGCCATTTTTTGTCCTTAATAAGGTGATAATGCCCTTATTAAAGTCCACGTCCCGCCATTTCAGATCTGAAATCTCGCCTTTTCGCATGCCCGTATTAAGAGCAACAATCACAACGGCCTTCAATCTTTGAGAACAACAGTTCAGAAGCTTAATGATCTCATCCTTTTCAAGAAATCTCAGCCGCTTATTATCCTCCCTGAGGAACTTAACTTTACGAACGGGATTCTCAGTGGCGTATTCCCAGGCAATTGCTTTATTGAACATACACCGCAGACATGCAAGATCTCTATTAATGGTAGCCGGCGTGACGTCTTTAGATCTTTGGATTTTAAATTGTTCGATCATCATCGGAGTTATTTCATCCAAAAACCTCCCGCCGAAAAACGAGTTTAACGTTTTAAGAATAAAGAAATCCGTGCCCCTCCAGGACCGCTTATTAGGCTTTGCATATAATTCCAGATACGTCGGAGCAAAATCCTTCAGTCTTATTCGCACGCGCTTATTTACATCCAGGTACCTATTCTCAGCAATCTGCAGCCGGCGCTTCCGCAGGACATTTTCGGCCAACTTCTTGCTAGGCCCGACCTTCTCTCTTTTACGCCGGTTATGCACGTAATAATCTATAAACCAATCCTGCCCTCTTTGGAAAAGACCCATTTTTCATCACCGCCCTGTTATTTTTTTAAGTTTCTTGATTTCTTGTGCTGTCCAATAACGATAATTACTCATCAGATCACGCTTAGCTTTCGGAACTTTACCTGCGTTTTCCCAGTTATAGTAAGTCTTCCGGGAGATCCCTAATAAGCGTTCTATATCTTCAATTAAATATCGTTTTTCCATACTTGGGATAGTTTATCAGAACCCATAAAAAAATCAAGACTCTTGATCTCGTTTCGGAACACAGTGGTCGTTTATAAACTTTTCAATCGAGCTCTGCTTGAATTTCACAAGGCGGCCTACCTTGACGTATTCAATCTTCCGGAAGTTAACCCAGCTATAAAGAGTGTTAACTTTCACACCAAGTTTTTCAGCGGCTTCCTTGATATTGAGAATCTTCTCTTCAACCATAGCGCATAGGTTCAATTGTACTGATAGGCGCTCAATATGGCGTTTGCTTTTTCATAAGACTCGATAGAGCCAATATCAAACCAGTGTCCGTCGAACAAAACTCCGTAAAGCGTCTCTTTACGCGCAAGCCACGCGATAAAATCTCCGATCCGGTCAGGGTTTAAGCGTTCGATGGACAAATACTCATACAACCGAAAGCAAAATTGCGCAGGAAAATAATAAACCCCAAGACTCACAAGGCTGGATTTCGGGTTAGCGGGTTTCTCCTCGAAATCGATTATTTTCCCATCGCCGTCGATCTCAAGAACCCCAAAGCGCGTCGCCTCGGCCCGGTCTTTAAGATCATAGATCCCGATGAAAGCGGATTTCCGATGCCCGAGGCACGGAAGGAGAAAATACCCCAAAGGAAAGTCAAAGTAATTGTCGCCGCAAAGAACCAGAGAATCATCCCCTACGGCCCGGCAGGATTTGATACCAAGAGACAAATCGCTAATTGCGCCTCCCCGTTTCTCTGGATTGTTCACGCCATTATCAATAATGCGGATTTTCTTTTGATAGCTGCATCGGCTTCGCCACAAACAGAAATCTTTAAAAAAGCGGCTGTTCGAAACAATGATAATCTCCTCCACGAGCCTAAGAGAATAGAGTTTCTCCATCAAATGATCCAAAAGCGTTTTCCCATTTACTTCAAGCAGCGCCTTCGGTTTGAAGCGAGTCAGCGGATAAAGCCGAGTTCCGAATCCCGCAGCCAAAATAATGACGTTCATGATCGATTTCCTTTCTTTGGAAGAATTTTCGCGTGCGCACGGATACCATACCTTGCCTGAAACGGGATTTCAGACAAAGCAATCTCACAGAAAACCACATGCCTGATTTCAAAGACTTTCTCCGTCCTCTGCTGGATTTCGGGACCGATTCTTGAAACGGTTCCCCCATAGGACTTCCTCGGATCGCAGCGGAACCGTATTTCCACCGGATCTCCCACCTTAACTTTATTGATGTCCTTGTCCGCAATGAAAAGCTCCAGATAAAAACTTTCGGAGTCCGCAAGCTCCAGAACAAAATCCCCTTCCTTGAAGAAGTTACCGATTTGCTCATTCTGATCCGAGAGCAAAACACCGGAGAATGGCGCCTTTAGCTCAAGCGATTCCACTTTCCCTTTAAGGTAAGCGTTTTCTGCCTGAAGAGATTCATACTCCTTCTCCTTCATAGCAAGTTCTTCAGTGACTTGAGTAAGCTTCAGGTCAAGCAATTCAACCTGAACAAGCCCAATCGCACCGTTTTCAAATAAAATCGCTTTTCTCTGTTTTCCTCTCTCAAGAAACTCTTTTCTTTTCGCAAGGCGGACTTTCTCATGGCCAAGAATCTCAAGAGCTGCCCTTTTTTCTTCAAGTCTCTGCAAGAGATCAGGGTTCTCAAATCGCGCAAGACAATCACCCTGCCGAACCATGTCTCCAGTCTTAAATGAAAGCTCTTTCAATATCCCTGATGTGGTAAGCCCGAGCTTCACAAACCTTTTGGCTTTAAGAACGCCTTCCGCTTCGATGTTGCCTTCTTTGAAGAACAAAACGGCAAAGAATAAAGCAATCAAAACTGCGAAGGTCCATTTTCGGCTCCCTCTCTCAGGCATCTTCTTAAAAAGATCCGGCTCCGGAGGAATTCCACCTACTCCCGGTTTTGGACTTTCCGATTCACTCTTTTCCTTACTCATTGAGTTCTCCCTCCGCTCAAATCCATGCCGCAACTGTTGCGGGAATAGCTCTCGCCGTAAAGTACACAAATGGTATCGAGAAAATAAGGCTCACAAGAATAGGAGCTAACGGCCAAATAACATACGGAAGCGAATGAAACATGAAATATGCCACGACAACTCCGAGCGCGGTTCCCGGCCATAATTCTTTTGCGCATTGAAAAAAGGTAACCTTTGCAAAAGGGTCCTTCCTCATAGGCTTCCATCCCAGTTTCCGTAACGGGATCGAAAGAATGTCCATGGGAACATAAAGAAAATTGTTCAGAGTAATCAAAGTTGAAAGCAATATCTCGTAGAGCAATTCCCGTAGATCGGAAAGATTTCTAACCAGCACGAACTTATGAAAAAAGATCACCCCGAAAGTAAAAAAAAGAATCCCTTGAAGCAGTCGATTCGTGAAACAGCCCATAAAAATCGAATCAATCTTGAAATGGATCCATTCGCCGGTCATGCTCGAATGAGAAAGCAGGCCAAGGATCACCCACCCCAGGAAAACAAGGTCAGCCAGATAAAGATAGATCCCATAGAAAGCAAGGAATCGTGACGGAAAACTCACTTTGGGCATAAAAACAAGCGGCCAGCCTTGGAGCGTGCCTTGAGCCCAGCGTTTTGCTCTTGCTCTTGCCTCAAGGTAACTGGACGGGGACTCATCGAAAGCATGAACATCTGGGCAAAAAGCAACCCGGTAGCCCATCTGATCGAGAATGACCGTATCCCAGTTGTCGTGGGACAAAAGACCTTTAGGGAGATTTATTCCAGATAATAAACTTGCCCGCGCCAGATGATGATGCCCGAAAGAAATAGAACGTCGGAAAAGAGCCTGGATCACGGTGAAGTTAAGTTTCTGTGCAAAAAAGACTCCGATCCTTTCAAACCGGGCATACCAGGTTCTCGCATGAGCAATCCTGACAAGGCATTGAAAGATCGCGATATCCTGATTCTCGGGATGTTCCGCCTTCCTGAGAAGTTTCAGGATCGTCCAGCGGGGCACCATTCCATCTGCGTCCGCGATGTAAAGGTAATGATATTCTGGATGAGATTGAAGAAATTCCTTAATGTTCCCCTGCTTCCTTTCAACAGGTTGTTGCCTTCTCCGGTAATGGACCCGAGCGCCATATTTCTCCGAAAGTCTCCGGACAAGCTCCATTTCTACGGATTCGTATTCTTCATCCGAATCAGAAAGAATCCAGAAATCAAGATTCGGCAGCACATTGCCCGAAAAGGAGTAATCCATTCTTTCGTATAGCCCAAATTCCTCATTCCGGATCGGATAAACCAAGGCAACCGTCGGGAATGATTTCACATACACTTCTTTCAAAACGGGCTTCTTTGTGAAAACATAGGCAATGGCTAAATGGAATAAATAAGCGACATTGAAGAAGAGAAACGAAAAACCCGCTACCCAGATAAAACATACGAGCCGCGTCTCATCTGTAACAATCAGAGCCGAGGCAACAAGGTAAGTTGCGATTCCGTCCATTAAAATTACCGACGAAAGAAGAAGAAAAGCGCTCTCACCATTATTCTTCATTGTCTTCTCCCTCGGTCGGCTTAAAACAAGCACTTCGTTGAAGCTTGGCCACGAGGCCCCGGTATTCGGTTATGGCTTGCAGATGTTCAATTCTTGACTCTACAAGAGCAAGAAAAGAATCAAGAAGCTCGCCGGCTCCCTTCTCACCTGCAATGACCATTGTTTTTTCGTTCTTATAAGCCTCTTCCCTTTCACGTACTATCGTTTCACATAATTTAATCCTTTCCGAAGCAGCGCGGGCATCATGAAAAAAGCGCCGAATTTCCTTTTCGTTTTTATCTGTTTGTATCTTCCCCGCCCATTTCGTCTCCTCAACTTCATGAGCCTTCGCCTGAATCTGTGAGCCAAGTCTTCCAAAATCCCAGATATTCCAGCGCCCGAAAACCCCAAGCATCCCCCGGTTCGCATCAACAAACACATCCTGATAGATGTTCCATTTTGCCCCAACGCTGACATGCGGATAGCGGTCGGCTTCGAGGCTTTTTTTCTCGTATTCCTTTTCTTTCACTTCAAGTTGTTTCAGCTTATACAGAGGGTCATTCGCCCGTGCAGCACCAAGAAGAGATCCCATCCCGGCATGGACCTCCTGAAAATCGCTTAATGCTTCAAGCTCAAGTGATTCCTCTTCCCCGATCCCGACGGTATCCTTCAGGAAGGCAAAAAGATAATCGTAAGTTTCCTTATGCCGCACGAGGGATTCCTTGGCCTTCTGGAGAAGCGTTTCAGTCCTTAGAAATTCATAGCGGGCAATCATCTCCTTATCCGATAGAAGCTTTACCCTGTCACATCCTTGTGAAAGTTCCTTCACCGCGCCCTGCGCAATGCGGGTAAGCTCCTTTTCCTTAAGAACCTCCGCATAGAGAATTCTGACTTCAAGCTCAAGATCAAGTTTCGTCTGCTCGAGCTTCAAGGTTTCCTCTTCGACCTTTACTTTTTGCTTATTCTTCTCAGCAACCGTCTTACCGCCCTGAAAAATCGGCTGCTCAATGAGCGTATCAAAGTAAGTCACGGAGCGTTTATCGCCCGTTGATACCCCCTGGAATATCTCCGTTCCAAGTTTCGGGAAAAACTCCGCCCGTTTCGCTTTATAGAGCGCTTTTTCTTTCTCAAAACGCTCAATAGCCATTTTCACCTGCGCGTGATTTTGAAGCGTTTTCGATATCGCTTCATCCAGCGTTAAAAGACTCCCGTAATCAACAGGATCGAGTACCTGGGAGCTATAGGCAACTAACGAGTTCCCGAAGCTCGTGATAAACGCCAGCATGAATGCGATGCTTTTCATATTTCTCCACCCCTTGTCCCTATCCATAATTTCCTCTCGACATCTTTGAAAGGAGCCCTTCCTCTCACCCCTAGGGAAGGGCTCCCCTACAAAAGCGATCCTCACTTCTGCGTGAATTTTTCCGAGAGTTTTTTCACTCCTTTCTCGAATTCATCGAGTTTTGCCGGATGGATAAACATCCCGCGCGACGTTGCCTGCAGCCCTTCAATTCCGCCGAATTCGATGAAATACCGAATATCAGCACGAATTTGACCACTCACTTCGACAACAGAGAAACGGATCTCTTCGCCTCCCCGGATCGGAATGGCATAAACCCGCTCCTTGTCCACCAACGCATCCCCTTTACTTCCTTTACTCATTTTTCAATCCTCCCTTTTCTAAATTGATTCCAAAATAATCACCTGAATCGGCGTATAAGCCTCAACGGTAATCGATTGATCGACACGGACGCTTCTCAAGTCCTGAGACGCCTGATTCGTGAGATTTTGAGCCAGATTCATCCGCAATTGATCTTCAATGCTGTAGGGATCACGACTTGCGCCCCCCACAAACAAGCTCGCTCCTCCAAGAAGACTCTCCCCGATTGCCTTAAAAACTCTCAAGTCACGGTGTTTCTCCACTTTCCCTTTGATTCCGTTCGAGCCATCCTCCGATAAAGCCATCGCATGGACGCGGATTTCTCTCCCGTCCGGAAGAACCAAAAGATTAAACGAGACATTGATGCGGTCTATGGACTTAAGAACGCTCGCTTCCCCCAAAAATTGCGAATCCTTCGGAATAACGACTTGCTCCTTCCAGGAAAAATCCTTAGAAACAATGGCCAAAACGGGCGCATTAACATTAAAGCTAAAAACACGATCTAGCAGAAAGGCAGGCACCTTCGTCCCCGAGGGTAATCCAAGAGGCCTTTCCTCCCGGCTCCCCTTTCTCTCACGGGATTGCTCCACCGCTTTCTCCTCCTTGAAGACATAAACCGCGATGTCGCTAGAGTATTTCCTTTTTCCCGCCGATGATTTTTCTCTTCTCATTTCAACAACTGGTTTCTCGTTCTGATCTCTTCTTGCCACGTCAATCGCACGGTCCATGGTCGCTCTCGTCACAATCTCGCGCTTCAACTCAGGCTCAGAAGCGTTTTTGGGCGTTCTCTTAGATTTCTTGGGCAAAAAGACAACGAGCAATAACAGCGGCACCAAAACAACGGCAGTCCAGCGAACCCATGGCTTACCGAAGAAATCCTGAACCAATAACTTTTTCTTCTCAGCAGGCTTGAGGTCATCAAGGTATTGAGCTTCCGGAAGAGGCGGCATCTTTTCCTCTTTTTTGCGTTCCACTTTCTTCTTTTCTAATTCTTCAGGCATGTGAAATCTCTCCTTATTCAAACCACGGGAATCCGGTAATTTCTATCGCGCGCCCACGATTCACATCCACATTCTGCCTGCCGGTTGGCGGTACTGCGTTCTGCGGAATATCCTCAAATATGCGGAAGAACGGCTTTTCATTCTTCCCGAGTGCCCGATAGTCAAAAGCAATAACTCCATAGACATAGCTGTCCGGCGCTATCACATCAGGGAGAGAAAGTTCCGATGGGAATTCAACTGTCCCGGTTTGCTGTTTGCGCAAAAGCTTTCTCTCTTCCTTAATAACCCCAACCATAGCTCTGCCCGCTCGGTATGGGCTCTGGGAATAATTAAGGATCGAGAAGCGCAGATAGGCCTTGTCTCCGACTTGCGATAGAGACAGAAGATTGACCTGGATATTTTCCTTTGCCGAGGACGCTTTAAGCGGTATCGTTCTGGCTTCTGAAGCGATTTTTTCTTTCAGCTTCACTTCAGCTATTTCCTCCGCTTTTTTCTCAAGTTTTTCTTCTTTTCCCTTGTAAGATTTCTCGAGTTCCTCAGTCTTCTCTTCAACCTTCTTCTCAAATGCGTTCTCGACAAGCATCTCGTCATCCTGCGGCAACCTGAAATCGAGCACAAAATCAGCCGTATCCGGAGGCCCTACGGAAACATCAAAAGCGAGACGTCCTGACTCCGTCACTATGACAAGGTTTGTCTTGGCGTCCCGCTCATCCGTAATCGGCTTCACAAGAACTTGTTTCTCATAAACCCCAACTTTAAAAAGTTCCTGATCGCCCACAAACACTTTGAGCGCCTTCTCCGGCAGGTCTATGGTGGAAACATATCCCAAGGCAGTCTGAAGACGATAGACAACCGTAGAGCGCATCGTCACCTTGTAAATGTTCTGCGTCGAACGCTTGAGCTTATTGAAATTCCGCCTTTCACTTACACTTTCATCATGAGATTCTATAGGTTTATCCTCTTCCGCCCGGAGAGAAACGACTGGCAAAAAAACAATCAACGCAATGACAAGCAATTCCAGAAAGCTTTTCCGGAAACTCATTTTGATTCCTCCAATTTACTAAGAACGATTTCGCGATATTCCTCCGCAAGAAGTCCTGATGGGACTGAAAAGCTTCTTGGATACTTTTTCAGAACAATCTCAGCCTTGAAAAGGTTAGACTCGCGGTAAGCGGGATTTTTATAGCTCGTAATCGTCTTAACACCAATTAATGACACGAGAGCATAATCTTCCGTCTCCCGTTCGATCTTCTCTTCTTTAAATTCAATCTGGGCATTAAGGCCCGCTTCCTTTACGCGCGCAAGCATCCCGGATTCAACAAGATCCCGCTTTGCAATCTTTTGATAGTGCACCGTCATCAGGTTCATTGCCTCCGCCATATCCCGAGCAAGCGTGTATGCGTTGAATTCAGCAAACCGCTTCATAAATGATTTGGCGAAAAAGAGAATCTCGGGTTCTGTCGGCAGATTATTGAGTTTCAAGTCCTTAATCGGTTCCGCAGCACCTACTTCATTCACCCGAATCACAAGAGGAGGCCTTTTAGCCAAAACAAACGCGCCAAACAGAGAAATGAACAAGAGAAGAAATAAAATCAGGCTGGCAAGTTTCAGGAATTCCGCTTGTGCTTCCAAATCCCCAAAAACCTCGTAATACCGCCTCCCCATCTTCTCCAATCGTTCTTGGAACCTTGTTTTCATCGCCAACCGCCTTTCATGGAGTATTTCCTCCTCTTCCACCCCTCATTTGAATCCCCGGTTGTTTCATCGCATTTGAAATTAGGGTACGCGTCGCAAAAGCAGTGCCGATTCCGATCACGGCGGAACCAAGTCCGCTTAGACTCCCGTTCCGGCTTGTGATCTGATGAGAGATCAGAGGGACAGATACAAAAAGAAGGATGAATAAAATATTAGCGGAGAATATCGCGGCAGAATTCGTCTCCTTGGGTAAGTAAATTGACGTGATATTCATCGCTGAAATCACTTTCATCAAAATCGAAAGAACAACCGTCCAGGATGAAACTGAAATCAAACTTCTCAACCAGAATCCAAGACCTTGCGAAGTTGATTTATAGACCCCGAATCCGAGAAGGATCGGCCCGAATACATATAGAAGTGAGAGGAATATGAACCTTAACCACGTAATGACTCCAAGAAGCGCTAATGCAATCGAATAGGTAATAAAATTGAGGACAGTAATCACCGAGAAGAATTTAAGAATTCCCAAGTCCTTTCCCTGCCCGATTTCTTGAAAAACGGCTTTAACGACTTCCTTAAACTCCTCCTGCGGCATTATCGCTTTTGCGAGGAGATCCATCCCATAGACAACCCAAACAAAAAAGCGCTCATAGAGAACCAGAATTCCCACCACGAGAATGACACGGATCAGCAGCCCCAAATAATCGGATTGGCCCCGAAAGGCCTCAAGGTTCTCGTGAAGGATCGCGACAATGAGCATCAGCGAGAAGATATAGAACGAAAGCCTTGATGTCGTTGCGTATGAGGAAACAAAAAGATCCGGTATTTGAAGAGCATTCGTGAAAAGAATCTGATCCACCGGCATTGCCTATCTCCCTCTACACGCTATTGATGACGCTCTGAAGATAATCCTTCGCGTCTTCCATAAATTTAAGGCGTTCCCACTCAAGCTTCTTCTCTTCCCGCGAAACCTGCTCGATTTGAGTCGCTTCAAGCTCAAGCAGTTTTGCCATGGCCTCCTGATTTTCCTGATTCAAAACAACAATATGAGACAGCGCCTGTGCCTGCAGTCTCGCAACACCCTTCGGACTCGCGTTTCCGGCCTGCTCAGAGATTGAATCAGCGACCTCCCGTGTCTTCTCACCCGCCTGCCGGATTTCCTGAGCAAAATTGAATGCGTCTACAACCTGTTTCTCCTCAAAAGGAATGTATGGCCTAACATCAGAAAACGGAATATGCCCCGTAATCGCCTCCAGAGACGCACGGATATCCTGTGCGCCTCTGGCATTCTCAAGATTTACGATATCGGATGAAATTGAGCCAAAATCCGAGAAGGCATTTGCTGTAGAGCCATAACTATCCCCAAGCACTTGCTTCAATGGATCACCGACAAAGTCCCGAATCAACTCGTCCCATCCCGAATTGAACCTCATAAGCTCAAGGTATTGCGCTTTAATCTGGTTAAATTGGTCAATAGCAAGGGCAGCGATTTGAGCAAACTGGGACTGCATCAAAGAATTCCGTAATTCGTTTAAAGCAGCGTTTGCCGCATCAAAGGTCGGATAAACCGCTTCCGCCGTCGGCACACCGACAACAAAAAGCAATACAACCATGAAAAAAGAAATCACTCTTTTCTTCATATTCCCCCCCTGGACTCTGCTATAAAAAACACGATGAGCGCCACAATAGTCAAAATCAGGCATAGCCACACAAAAGGATCCCCTCTATCCTCATACATATTTAATTCCCCCACGTTTTTCTAACACCATTTGGGAAACACTGTGCCAACCTTTGAAATATCTCAAAATCAGTCAATCCACTCTCCGTCCTCCTCAACTTCGCTTCCTCTACAAGATCAATTGCATCCGTTGTCGCAATCCAATACTCGAGAGGGCCCGGCTCAAGCTTCACAATAACCCGATGCTCATCAAACTTAATGAAAGCCTCCGAATAAAACCCCGGCTTCACTTCAAGCCCCTGAACCGCTAAAATCTCATTCGCATTGAGACCGTAGTGCTGAAGCTTTTCATAGCCTTTTTTCAGTCTGAGGATGTATTTGACTGGCGAGTTATTGATAATGACGCTTGCGATCTTCGTATCGAGAAAATCCTCGGGATTCTGAGAGATGGAGAGAACTCCTGCATTCATCTTGCGGGCAGTGCGATAAAACACCTCCACAAGCTCCGTTCCTTGTGCCTCCTTGAGAAGTCTCCAACACTCATCAAGGACAAGAAGCTTCTTGATCGACAGATTCTCAAACTTTCGCCTGAGCGCGAAGGGGATAATCAGAAGAAGGATTTCCTGAAGTTCCGGATAGTGTGAAATTTTTCGGAGGTCGAAGACGGTAAACTGCGCATCAAAGTTAAAGCTTCCCCGCCGGTTTAAAATCTTCCCATACTCACCCTCCGTATAAAGAACGAGCTCCTTGGCAAATAGATACGCAAGCCGTTTATCCTCCGCATCGCCAAAAGGATAATCACGGAGGCACTTTTCAATGTCACCCAGGAGGGGTGCATCATTTTCCTCCATCGGTCCATATATTTGGCCGATCGCCCGTTCAAGAATCATCTTCTCATTTGAAGTCCAGGCCTTGAACGGCGCAATCATCTTCTGAAGAAGTTCTTTCAAAAACTGCAGAAAAGTTGCATCCGCATCCTTCCCCACCGGGAAAAGCATCTTCTTCACAGGGAAAGGATTAAACGCATACGCTCCAGAGCACTCAACTTCAAGATACGAGCCTCCGAAAACCTGTGAAAGCTTCCTGTAGCTTCCGCCCACATCAATCACAATAACCTCATGCTCCCGGGATTCGATCAGGAAATGAAGCAAAAGGTGATTCGTCAGAAAAGATTTGCCGGAACCCGTACTTCCGAGCATGACCGCATGTTTCGCCGGAAGCTTCGAGTCGAAGAGGTCAAAGCGTAACGGCTCCCCGCAAGTCGTCCTAAGAAGCAGCCCGATTTTTTCCGTTCCCTTCCAGCTTGCCTGCAATGGAAGTAAATGGACCAACCCTTCAGATTTAACAAGAAATGCCAGAGGATTGTCACTTCCCTGAAGAGGCAACGTGGAGAGGAATAACCGGTCATGATTCATATGATCCTCAATGCCTCGGGCATCTCCAAGTCGGGGGAAAGCTCTTAAGACTTCTTGAGCTCGGCTATCCACATCAGCTCTGCATTTCCCCTTAATGAGCACGGCAAGCGAGACATAAAAAAGCTTGTCCGAAGTCCCCGCAATTTCCGTCAAAAGTTCATCAGTTTCCCCGACTCTTTCCAATGCATCATGCGACTTAGAGCGCGAATAGAATTCTTCCGCCTTGGCGAAGTTTCCCTGTTTCCTTAAATTCTTCTTCTCAGTATCCTGATCCGGCACTTCCACCGAAACCGAAAGAAGATATTCAGGGCCTAGCTCACGCTCAAAATCATTCATGACCTTGAGATCCGTCTCTTCAGGGAATTCCCGCAGATTTACCGACTTATGGAAAAAACGTCCAAGATAAAAAAACCTGTCTTCAACAATAGGCGGGGTTAACAGCAATTTCGAACGAAGTGACTCCGGATTTAAACTTTGAGTTTGCCCTTTAAGGAATCTTGCCCCATCAAACAGATTTTCCTCCGAATACGAAGGATTCAGAGTTTCATAGAGGTAATGGAGGATTTCGTCATCCCCAAGCGGTTTTATTCCGAATCCAAGGCCTTCAAATCCCGTTTTAACATCTTCCCCGACCCGCAAGAGCGCTTCTTTGGCTTTAGAAAAATCAAGCCCGGCCAGCTTTCTTGTCTTCTTACCAAAGGCTATTGACACATCCGGCACAAATGAGGAACGCGGCTTTTTCCCAAAAGGATGCAAAACCACATATAAAAAGACTTCTTTTCTAACAAAAGGATTTCTACGGCAGGATTCGAGCCTGGATTGAATAAGCTTCTTTGCAAGCGCATCACCACATCCTGCCGCCTCAGAATATTCCCTGAGAACAGCCTCATCCCCTCGCTCAACTTGAACGATAAAATGAAGCGTTACCCCTTGAGGAAGAGAATTTACAAACTTTCTGGCACGGCTCTCATAATTATCAATTTCTTCAGGACTCTCAAGAAGGATATCCTTTCCGGCAATCTTAAAGCCACAGCCAATTGCCCCTGTCACACCAATCAGGATTCCATCTTCAACAGAGTAAAGGTCAACCTGCTTCATAAAAGGCAGTCGCGCTTCCCTTTGGATGAGATCCCTGATATTAAGAAGCCCAGCTGCATTCATCGGAAAAGCTCCTTCACCATCTCCCGATTCATCTGATAACTGCGAGGGGTAAAGACGAAACGGATTAACGAAGACGTCCAATGCGGCGGTTTTCCCTTCTTATAAATCCGCAAAAAACAATACGCACAAAAAACACATCCCAGATTCAAAAAAAGATTCTTGGAAAACATAAAAACAACCAGATACACAATGACTACAAGAAACAAATCAAAGAACTCCAGTCCGAGGATCCTGTTTTTCTCCTGAATCTTCCGGTAATTCTTAACCCGTTTCATTCTTCCCTATTTCCCTTCTTTAATAAAATTGATTTCGCCTACAACAGCTAAAAGTGAGTCACATTTTGGATAAGATCCAAAATGGCGCGTGACAGCATAATCAGAGCCCCTCCCCCTGCAGCAAGCCCTCCTCGCCTCATCCCTTGCTCATCCCCAAGCGCCATAGACACTCCCGCAACCGCAACGCCAATCACAAGAACCCCCGGCCCGATTGTCCGGATAAGGAAATCCCCAATCTGCTCGAGGAAATATCCCAAGTCATCTTCAGAACTGGCTTGGGCAAAGGCACTATGCGCATTAACAAATAAAAGGAGCACCAAATTGACCGTCACATAACCTATCCGACCCATTTTTGTGTTCATGCCACATCCTCCGGTACAAATTGAGAGGAGAAGCGCTAAACCCCTTTTTTAAGAAGCAACGCTTCTATTTTTTTTCGGGTTGGCTTCTCCTCCAGAGTATTGGGCATAAACAGGGGGGGTGTTAATAGGTTTGGGAACATTTCCCCGTTCATAATATTTTTTGTGACCTTTCAAGCATCCTATCCACCGCCCGTTTTGTCCTTCCTATCCTCAAAGCAATTTCCGATGAGGAAAGCCCGAGTTTATAGCGGAGACCGCACACTAATCGCTGCTGCCGTGTCTTGCACCGCAACGCACCGGAGTCCATAAGCCGCCGCTTTTTCATATGCTCGAGATATGCCTGACTGATCTTCCTCAAAATCGATTTGCGCAATTGGCATACCCGTGCTTTCGAAACAGAAAGCCTTTCTGCAGCCTCACGAGCCGGCAGCTTCTCAAGGTAAAGCAACCGATAGCAGGCCTCCTGCCCCGGAGTAAATGAGGCTTTCTTCACCAGATGGCTAATTCTCCATTTCATAACCCGCACATTTCCGCTCTTTTCATTTTTCTCTTCCTTGCATTGCATCTCGTCGAGCGGACTTGCTTGTGAAGCGATCTTCTCTTTAACTTCAAGTTCAAAAGGGTGCAATGTCTGTCCATGCTGAGTGTCCTCAACCCGCATGAAATCCACCTCCCTAATCCGTGACCTTTTGAACCATTTCCTTTCATTTACTTCCTTACTTTTCCAATTCTCTTTATTTCCGGCAGACATCTTTCCGTCCTCGCTTTCCGCCATGCGAGGACCGGAAGACATAAAAAAAGCGGGCAACCCGAAGGATTACCCGCCCTCATAAATCAGTGCAAATACGCGATCAATTCCTCAAGAAATGAACAGGCCTCGAAGATACACTTCTTACATTGAGGAAGAGGCAAAGAAAGGAAGATGGTAGTTATGAAAGAGTCTGCGTATTTACGCAGACTTCTCCTGAAGGATAATTGGGAAGCAATTTAAAACTGGATGGTGAAGGTAAAGGCTGGAATCCTCCGGATTGCCGTGTCGAACCGTATCCATGCACGGCAATGATGGAGAAATCAGTTCGGAGGATTGTTCCTAAATCCCCGCCCCCAACTTCTTGGTTATGAGATGCGTGCTTGCGTTAAAGCTCGCGACGCTTCAGTTTGAAAGGCCTTTGTGCAAAGGCCTCTTTT
>Ga0172375_10007257_pt1 | contig 15232 bp, 13 predicted proteins | sample LakKiv1m_FD_114537 | JGI IMG/M metagenome (GOLD analysis project Ga0172375, IMG submission 114537) | Freshwater microbial communities from Kabuno Bay, South-Kivu, Congo - kab_092012_11.1m | ecosystem: Environmental > Aquatic > Freshwater > Lake | place: Democratic Republic of the Congo... | reverse complement strand
CAAATAAAAAAAGAAATAAACAATACGTATAAACAACAAGAAGAACAAAATACAAACATTACCGATAACGATAAAACCTTATACACAATTCAAATCAGCGCCCTTACAAAACCAGCCGATATGGATAATTTTAAAAAACTAAAAGGCGTTAAAGAAAATCTTTGTACCGACGGTTTTTACAGATATAATTATGGTAAATTTGAGGGAATGGTTAAAGCAAAAGAGGAAAAACAAAAAGCAATTGATATGGGATTTACTACTGCTTTTATTGTTGAGTATAACAACTTTATTTCAAAAGTCGAAAATAATGGCGAATTTACAATTCAAATAGAATCGCTGTCGGAACCGGTTAATTTAAGCCATTTTAAAGAACTAAAAGGCGTTAAAGAGCTTATCGGTAACGACCAAAAATATAAATATACTTATGGCTCTTATCAAACCGTTGACGATGCTAAACGCGATTTAAATAAAATAATTAAACAAGGATACCAAAACGCATTTGTAATTAATGTAAACAAATATAAGTAATATATTATAACAAATGATATGAAACCAATTTTTAAATATATTCTGCTCGTTGTTTTTGCTGCTTATTCAATAAATATTTTTTCACAAAATCGTTCCGAATTATCCGATAAGCAAAAGTTTAACAACGCAAAAAGATTTATTTTGTATTCGAATTACCAAGCAGCATTACCAATTTTATTGAATATTCTGCATCATGATTCTGCAAATTCAAATTACAATTATTTAGTTGGATTATGCTATTTAAATTCATCGTCCGATAAGGAAAAATCTATACCATACTTAAAATTAGCATCACAAAATATTTCAGAAAAATATAAAGGACTAAAATTTAAAGAAAAAAAAGCACCAATTAAAACTATTTTACACATTGGCGAAGCGTATCATTTTTTATATCAGTTCGATAAAGCCGAAAACTATTTTGTTAAGTACAAAGAGCTTATGTATAACAACCCAAAAGAAATTAAAATTGCCGACCATTTTATTGAAATGTGCAAAAATGGAATATTGTTATTAAAAGATTCAATTGAAATATCGGTTGAAAACGCCGGAAATACTATAAACTCAGAATACGACGAACACACACCTTGTATTTCAGCCGACGAAAAAACACTGATATTTACTTCACGGAGACGTGGTGGCACAGGAACAGACTTATGCGAAGATGGAAAATATTTTGAAGATATTTATATTTCAAATAAAATTGACAACAAGTGGACTTACCCTCGTAACATAAGTAAAAACATTAATACCGAAAAACACGAAGCAACAGTTTGTGTTTCGGCCGATGGTTTAGAGCTTTATGTTTACAAAGACGATAATGGAGATGGCAATATTTATGTGAGTTATTTTGATAAAAACGACTGGACAGTTCCACAAAAATTAGGTTCAAACATAAATACTACGAGCAACGAAACCTCAGCAACAATTTCATCAGAAGGCAACACACTTATTTTTTCGAGCGACCGAGGAAACGGCAAAGGCGGAAAAGACCTTTATATTGTTAACCGATTACCTGGCGGAGAGTGGGGATTGGCTCAAAACATGGGTAATTTAATAAATACAGATTACGACGAAGAAGGACCATTTTTACATCCCGATGGTTCAACACTTTATTTTTCATCTAAAGGGCACAATAGTATGGGTGGCTACGATTTGTTTTCGTGCGAATTAAATACTGATGGAAGCTGGGCAGCACCGGTTAATATGGGTTACCCAATTAACACCACTTCAGACGATGTTTACTTTAACATGTCGGCCGATGGTAAAAGAGCATATTATTCGTCGCTAAAAGAAGATGGTTTTGGAGGTCGCGATATTTATATTATGAACTTTTTGTCGTTGCCCGAACGCTCATCTACAGTAATAAAAGGAACTGTTTTAATGGACAAAACAAACGAAATACCGAAAAATATTGTTATTGTTGTTAAAGAAAAAGACACACAAAAGCTCGTTGGCACTTATAAACCCAACAAAGAAACAGGTAATTATATTATTATTTTACGACAAGGAAAAGATTATACTTTTACCTGCGAAACACCGGAACTTGTTTTTACTCCCGAAACCATTAGCATTCCCGATAAAAGTGCGTTTCAACTAATTAATAAACCAATAATTTTAAACCCATTGGGCATAATTAAAACCAAACAATAGCACAAACAAACATCAAGTATAACATTATAACATATAGCAAAATATTTTATGACAATAACTTTTAGAGATGTTCCACGACCAAGCGACTGTGCAGCAGTAAAGAATATAATTGAGTCGTCGGGTTTTTTTTACGCTCACGAAATAGATGTAGCGGTTGAGTTGCTTGAAATTAGATTAAGCGAAGGTGAAAACAGCGACTATAAATTTATTTTTGCCGAGTTAAATAACGAAGTTGTTGGTTATGCATGTTATGGGCAAATTGCTTGCACAAAATCGAGTTTCGACTTATACTGGATTGCAATTAACAATAATCAAAGAGGTAATGGTATCGGCAAAAAGATATTATCAGAAATGTATAATAAAATAAAAGTTTTAGGTGGAACAGCAGTTTATGCCGAAACGTCAGAACGCGATTTATATATACCAACACGTAAATTTTACGAAAATTGTGGATATATAAAAGAAGCTGTTATTAAAGATTTTTACGACAAAGGCGATAGTAAAGCTATTTACGTGTATTATTTATAGTTTATTATTCGTCCCTGTTTTTTATAATTAAAATTAATGCCTTTAAGTCGATAAGTTTAAAAATAAAGGCAATTAAAATACCCGTAACTCCAATAAGAACAAAACCAAAAAACCAATTTGTAAATGTTGAAGTTATTAGAAATGTAATGCCAATAAGCACTACAACAAAAACAGAAACAAAAATCAAAAATTTATAATTAATTTTAAAATCAAAAATTTTGTTAGCAATAATAATTTGAGCTATAGCCATAAATGCTTGAGTTGTAACACTCGACATTGCCGACCCAAATGCTTTAAAATGAGGAATTAGCAAAAAGTTTAGAACAATATTCGTTAGCATACCAAATGCAGCCATTATATTAAGTTGCTTTAAACTACCATTAGCAGTTAACAAAGTACCATAAATATAAGTTGTTGAAATAGCAATTAAACCGGGAATAATACACGAAAATATTTTTGCCGAATAAACCAAATTGTTCCCGTGATATAAAAGTTTCATAAGCGATTCGGAATAAAAAATAGCACCAACAACAAAAATAATAACCGGAATAATTATCAGTTTATATGATAGTTGCACAAGTTGCAAAACAGGTTCTTTATGCTTTAACATTTTCGAAAATATGGGTAGCAACAAGCCGGCAAACAAAAAAGCAATCATCGAAGCAGCGTCTAATATCCTGTACGATTGTGCATAAACACCGGCTTCGGCGTCGCCATCGGGAAGCAAACGCTCGAGCATTACCGAGTCTATACGGTTATAAAAAGCCATCAATAAGATAAGTAAAGCAAACGGATAGCTTTGTTTTAAAAAAACAATAAAAAACGATAAGTCGAAGTGCAACTTTAAAAATCCGGCTTTACGCAATACAATAATAAAAGTAATAAAAGCAGTTATGGCATAAGCTACGGTTTGCGAATAAACAAACCATTCGATTTTAAAATGTGTAGAAGTAATATTTCCCCAAAGCAAAAAGCTACATATAATTATCATTAATAAACGGTCGAGAATCGAAACAAAGCTATCGGTTTTAAACAAATGTAACCCACTTAAATTCGACCTTAGATATAAAATAAGCGATAATAAAAACTGGTTCGATATTAAGAAAAGCAATATTTTAATTTGCCTAAAATCGTATTTTATAATTAAAGCAATAGCAAAGCAAATTACAGCATATAATACGGCTAATAAAAATTTCAGAACAATTACGTTTGATAAATACTTTCCTAATAGTTGATTGTTTTGAGCAATGTTTTTGTTGTTGTAATTTGTTATTCCTAAATCTAATAAGATGTTAAGTATTAAACTAAAATTAAAAAGTGCAAAATAAAAACCATATTCCGATGTACCAACTGTATTTTGAACCGAGCGGTCGATACCAAAAATCCAAAATGGTTTAACCAGCAGGTTCAAAAACAGTACTAATCCTAGGTTTGTTACAAATAATCGTTTCAAATCGAAATTTTAATTTTCAAAAATAAAAAAATAAAATAGTTTAATTAATGATTTTAAGACTATTTGAAAACAAAAAGGTTGTACGCAATTAATTTTTTTAATAAGATATAAAATTTTAATTTTGGCAAAATTTTGTAAAAAAGTTTTGGAGCAAAGCAATTTAAATTCAGTTAAGTTATTCGATTTTGTTTTATTACACGTAAAGCAACTAATATACTTTACTATTATTTCGCTTGTTGTATTTACAATAATTGCAATATTACTTCCATCGAAATACCGCTCTACGGTAGTGTTATTTCCGGCAACATCAGAGTCGGTATCAAAGTCGCTACTTTCAGAAAGCCAACAAACAAAAGGTCTTTTAAATTTTGGTACAGCCGAAGAAGTTGACCAGTTTTTACAAGTATTATATTCTGATGAAATAAGAAGTAATATAATAAAAAAATATGCTCTTTTTTCGCATTACGATATAGACTCTACACAAAAATATCCTTACACTAAATTGTACAATAAATATGAAGAAAACATAAGTTTTCGCCGAACCGAATTTTTATCAATAATAATAGAAGTTTTCGATAAAGACCCAAAGTTTTCTTCCGACATAGCCAACGATATTGCCAGTTATGCCGATAGTGCAATTAATAAAATGCAACACGAAAGAGCTAAAAAAGCTTTTGAACTTGTAAGTAACGAATATTATAAAGCACTTAAAGATTTAACCGATATACAAGATACGCTAACAAGACTACGAAATTTAGGCGTTTACAATTACGAAGCCCAAAGCGAAGTTTATAGCGATGCTTATGCTCAGGCAGTTGCCAAAGGCAATAAAGCGGGCGTTCGCGACCTCGACGAAAAATTTAAAATACTTGCCCAGTACGGCGGAACTTATCAAAACTACAACGAAATGGTTACTAACGAAACCAAACGACTTAGCATGTTAAAACAAAAGTTTGCCGAAGCACAAATAGATGCACAACAAAACATTCCACATAAATTTATTGTTAGCAACGCCGAAATTCCCGAAAAAGAATATTATCCAATCAGATGGCTTATTGTTTTAGGCGGGGTATTATCTTCAGATATTTTTGGAATAATTATTTTGGCATTTATTGAATTATTAAAAAAAAAACGAAAGTTGTAAAATTTAACTTTAACATTGGAAAGTTTGAAAAACAAATAGTACTCTTTAATTATGATAATATGGAAGCAATTTTTAGAAACAAAAATATAGTAGAAACAGTTAATAAATGGAAATTCCATTTAATTGTTATTTCTATTGTTGCAATTGCTGTTGGGGTATTTATTTCGTCTCCAATAGTTATAACTCCAAAATATAAATCGTCGGCAGTGGTTTATCCTGTTAACATTTATACCTATTCAAAAGAATCGGAAACAGAGCAAATGCTACAAATTTTTAATTCAAATGATATTAAAGAACAGATGTTACAATCGTTTGATTTAGCAAAGCATTATAAAATAAGCAAACAAGACCCACAATTTTACACATATTTTTTAGACGAATATGGTAATAACGTAAGCATTAACAAAACAGAATACGAATCGGTTGAAATAACCGTTTTAGATAAAGACCCTAAAATTGCTTGCCAAATGGTCGATAGCATAATTTCGTTTTACGACAAAAAAGTTGCATCATTACACAAAAAAAAGCATTCAGAAGCTTATGTTATTAGCGAAAAAGTATTTAAACAAAAAATTTACGAACTAGATAGTTTAGAAAAACTACAGGAAAATATTAGGTTACAATACGGAATTTTAAATTATAATTCTCAAATAAATGAGGTAACAAAAGGAAATTTCGCTGGTAATAATGAAGCTAAACAATTATTTAAAAACCTACAAGAAAAAGGAATTGATTTTCAACGACTAGACTCTTTAATTTGGTATGCACGAAGGGATTACTTGTATTTTAAAAATCAAACAGAAACAGAATTAAGGGAAATTAAAAAAAGCATTTCGTACTCGCAGGTTATTTCTGAACCAATTGTTGCCGATAAAAAAGCATATCCTATTAGATGGCTTGTTGTTGCCATAACATTTGTTACCGCAATAATCTTTTCGATAATTGTTATAACAATTATCGAAAGTAAAAACAAAAAATAAAAAAACTTGTTTTACAATAAAAAAATATTTTGGGTTTATTTACTAACCCTTACGTTTATTGCTTTTAATGCATATTATATAGCTACCGAAAAATATTTTTTTGCACTAATACCGCTTGCACTTTTAATAGTAGTAGTAACAATATTTGCATTAGATAAATTGCTTTTGGGAATAGTTTTGTTTACCCCGTTATCGTTACCGCTTTTCGAAATTGTTAAAGGGCTCGATTTTAATATGTTTTTGCCTACCGAACCACTACTGTTTGGAATTCTTATCATATTTATTTTAAAACTACTTATTGATAAAAACATTGACAAACAAATTTTTAAACATCCGCTAACAATTATTATTGGAATAAATTTACTTTGGATTTTAATTTCGAGTTTAACAAGCACAATGCCTGTTGTGTCGTTAAAGTTTTTTCTTTCAAGGTTATGGTTTGTTGTTGGTTTTTATTATTTTGCAATACAGCTATTTAAAAACAAGAAAAATATAGGAATTTATTTTTGGTTATATACATTTTCGTTGCTTATTGTTATTGTTTATGCCTTTGTTAGGCAAGCTCATTTTGGCTTTTTCGACCAAGAAGCAGCAAATTATGTGGTAAACCCGCTTTACAACGACCATACGGCTTATGGTGCTGCCTTAACAATGATTATCCCAATTATGTCGGGGCTGTTGTTTTTAAAAAACTATACATATAAACAACGCATTGCTTCGTTTGTTGTGCTTTGCATATTAGTTATTGCATTAGTGTTTTCATATACCCGTGCCGCTTGGTTAAGTTTATTTTTGTCGTTAATAGTTTTAGTTATAATTGTCTTAAAAATTAAGCTCAGAACTTTTATTGTAATTACCGTAAGTTTATTGGTTGCAGTTTTTTTGTTTTGGACGCAGATTTATATGAAATTAGAAAAAAACAGACAAGATGCCTCTTCAAATTTTACAGAGCAATTACAATCAATAACAAACGTGTCAACCGATGCATCTAATAGGGAGCGGCTTAACCGTTGGAATTGTGCAATCAGAATGTATAGCGAAAAACCCATTTTTGGTTGGGGACCCGGAACATACATGTTTAAATATGCCCCATTCCAGCTATCTTACGAACGAACTGTAATAAGCACAAATTCGGGCGATTTAGGAAACGCCCATAGCGAATACCTAGGACCACTTGCAGAATCAGGGTTGCTGGGAATGTTAACTATATTATTAGTTGTTATAACAACTATTTATTATGCTATTAGAGTTTATAAAAAGACTAACGACAAAAATGTTAAAATTATCGTTCTTTCAGTACTAATAGGGCTTATAACGTATTATATACATGGAATATTAAACAATTTTCTTGATACCGATAAATTATCTGCTTTATTTTGGGGCTTTACAGCTATCATTGTTACATTCGATTTAGATTTAAAGCAAAAAGAGAAAGAATTAAAAAACATTGAAGAAAGAAAATGACTGTCGAAGAATTTTTTACATTATTTAAAGACGAACTAAATACAAACGAGAACTTAAAAGGATACTACAGGTTTTTAAATAATACCGAATTATACGAATTTAGAAAAGCATATTTTTGCCAACGGTTAGAATATGTTGCAAATAATATTGGAAACAATAAATCGGTAAAAATTTTTGACATTGGCTGTGGATATGGCACTACGGCAATATTTCTCGCACTTAATGGCTTTACGGTAGAGGGAAATACTTTAGAGTATTATTATAAGCAAATAAACACACGATTACAGTATTGGAGCAAGTATGGCGATATGTCGAAGGTTAATTTAAAATACGAAAATCTGTTCGACAGTAATTTAAAAAACAATTATTATAATTATGTTATAACAATAGACGTTTTGCATCATCTGGAACCAATAAACGATGCCCTCAAAATTATTTACTCGTCGCTATTGCCAAATGGAAAGCTTATTGCCTGTGAAGAAAACGGAAAAAATATTATTAATTCTACTCGTTTGTTTTTAAAGCGCGGCAATAAAAGAATAATCGAATTTTACGACGAAAATCTTGGTAAAAAGGTTAAAATGGGCAACGAAAATATACGAAACTTAAAAAATTGGACAAATAAGTTAAACGAAGCAGAATTAAAAATAAACAAAGATTCAATTCAATATATCAGATTTTATTTCCCATCGAAATATAAAAAACAAAGTGCAAGCGAAATTATTAATAAAGAACAGCAATTGTGGAAAACTAACAAATTTTATAAAAACTATTTTTTTCACGGATTAAACTTTGTTGCTGTTAAATAAATGAAAAAACAACTTGTAAGTTCACTTTATTCGTCGCTTAAAGTGGCATGGATGATAATAAAGGTTTATATCCCGTTTGCACTTGTATCGGCACTGCTTAAGTATTTGGGATTTTACGAGTGGGTTAGTCCGTATTTGTCTCCACTTATGCAAATAATGGGACTTCCGGGCAAGTCGGCAATTACATTAATCTCGGGTTTTTTAGGCAACGTTTATGCTGCAATAGCCACAATCCCTGCATTAGACCTATCAATTAGGCAAATAACAATTCTTGCTATTATTATTGGTTTTTCGCACAATTTAATTGTGGAAACAGGCATACTTGTAAAACTTAAATTTGCTCGAACAAAGTTTACGTTTTTCAGACTTTTTATTGGCTTATTGTCGGGTGTTTTGTTAAATCTTATTCTACCAGATAAAATTGATGGAGTTGTTGTTGCATTTTACACCAGTACAACCGAATTTAGCTGGATTACAACAATAAAATCGACACTTATTACTTGTCTTCAGTTTTCGGTTTTGATATTAGTTTTAAATATTATGTACGAATTGTTAAAACAATGGAAATATATTGTTTTTATTAAGCAAAAACTACAATCGGCATCAGGCGTTATTGGTCTTTCGGGAGGAGCCGTTGTGCCTTGGTTAGCCGGTTTTATTTTAGGAATAGTTTACGGAGCAGGAATACTTTTTCAGTTTAGCGAAAAAAAAACATTAACCCACAAAGATGCTTGTTTGGTAACGGTATTTATGGTTTTGGCTCATGCTATTATTGAAGATACGTTAGTTTTTGTATTTTTAGGTGCCAATTTTTGGCTTATATTTATTACACGAACTTTATTAGCGTTTATTGTTATGAAAATAATGTCGATAAATAATTTATATAAAAAGTTACTGTGGATTGGGTTAAATAAAGAAATTAACGAATAGATTTTGATAAAAATTTTGTTCTAAAAAGGTAAAATATCTTCTTCACTGTTTTGTTTATTATCCCACGGAAGGTCGTTTTCAATAGGTTGTTCGCTTGCAATATCAGAAGCATTTTTTGTTTGTTCCATTGGTTCAATTTTCCAAGCTTTAACGTCGGTGTACCAGCGTTCGTTATATTCTCTGCTTTCAATGTCAATACTTACTTTAACAAAAGTTTCTAAATGGCTGTTTAAATCAAATTTACTGTTCCATGCTGATATGCAAATTTTTTTTGGATATTGCGACTGAGTTTCGATTATAAAATCTTGCTTTTGCCATTCGCCCTTTGCCGATTTGCCCGATTGTAAGGGCAATATTTTGATTATTTTTCCGGTTAATTCCATTTGTTTTTTTTGTAAATTTAAAGCTATCTTTTTGTTAAAACAAAATATATTAAAATATTTGTTTAATTTTTAAATTTAATTTAGGTTTACAAAAAATATATAAAATGTTGGTCAAGGCATACGCCAGTGCTGTATATGGAATAAACGCAACAACAATAACCGTTGAGGTAAACGCAACCCAGGGAATAAAATACTATTTGGTTGGTTTGCCCGATAATGCTGTTAAAGAAAGCTTACAGCGAATAGAATCGGCGTTAAAAACCAATGGCTACAAGATGCCCGGGCAAAAAATAATTATAAATTTAGCACCTGCCGACATTCGTAAAGAAGGTTCATCGTTCGATTTGCCAATAGCAATAGGTATATTAGCGGCTTCGGGACAAATTAATTCTTCAAAAATAAAAGATTTTGTAATTATGGGTGAACTCTCTCTCGATGGAGGGTTACAGCCAATTAAAGGAGCTTTACCAATTTCAATAAAGTCGAAAGAAGAAAAATTTAAAGGACTAATTTTACCCGAACAAAATGCCCGTGAAGCTGCCGTAGTTAGCGATTTTAATGTATATGGTGTTAAAAACATTAAAGAAGTAATAGATTTTTTTAATGAAACAAAAGAGCTTGAACCAACGCTAGTTAACCCGCAAGACGAATTTTACAATAATTATACAAAATACGATATCGATTTTTCCGATGTTAAAGGACAAGAAGGTGTAAAAAGAGCATTAGAAATAGCTGCTGCCGGCGGTCACAATATAATTATGATAGGACCACCCGGAGCCGGTAAAACAATGTTAGCCAAACGAATTCCAACAATATTACCACCACTTACGCTAAACGAAGCGCTCGAAACAACAAAAATTCACTCAGTTGCCGGTAAAGTCGATAAAAACACTTCACTAATAACCCATCGTCCATTTCGCTCGCCACATCATACTATTAGCGATGTTGCCTTAGTTGGAGGCGGCACATTTCCACAACCCGGTGAAATTTCGCTTGCACATAACGGAGTTTTATTTTTAGACGAATTACCCGAATTTAAACGAACCGTTTTGGAAGTAATGAGGCAACCATTAGAAGACAGGGTTGTAACAATAAGCAGAGCAAGGTTCACTATCGAATATCCTGCAAGTTTTATGTTAATTGCATCGATGAATCCATGTCCTTGTGGGTTTTATAATCACCCCGAAAAAGAATGTGTTTGTTCGCCCGGTGTTGTGCAAAAGTATTTAAGCCGAATTTCGGGTCCTTTGCTCGACAGAATCGATATTCATTTAGAAGTAGTACCTGTTCCGTTCGAAAAAATTACAAGTCCTTATCAACTTGCCGAAACAAGCGAAAAAGTTAGAAACAGAGTAATTGCTGCACGTAAAATTCAGGAAAATAGGTTTAATGGTATAGAAGGAATTCACAGTAATTCGCAAATGAATTCGAAGCTTTTTAATAAATTTTGCAAAATAGATTCTGCGGGGTCAGAGCTATTAAAAAACGCAATGAATAAATTAGGATTGTCGGCAAGAGCTTACGACAGAATACTTAAGGTTTCGAGAACCATAGCTGACCTCGATAACGAAGAAGACATAAAAATTTATCATATAGCAGAAGCAATACAATACCGAAGTTTAGATAGAGAAGGGTGGGCGGGATAAAAATATTTTTTAAAATCAGGTTTTATGAAAAACAGTTTAGTTTTTTTATTCTTTTTTGCAATTTCAAATTACATTTACTCGCAAGGTAGCCAACCCGTTGTACTTATTTCGGGTAAAGTAGTTAACGAACGAACAATGGAACCTTTAGAAGCTCGTGTAGTTTGGGAAACGCTTCCAGATGGTGTTGAAGCCGGTATTGCACGAACTGACCCAACCAATGGTGAATATAAAATAATTTTACCTTTCGGAAAAAATTACGGATATATGGCTTTAGCCGAAGGATTTTATTCGGTAACCAAAAATTTAGATGTTCGAGATTTAAACGAATATAAAGAAATAGAAGAGCAGAACTTATATATGGCACCAGTTAAAGAGTCGCAAGTAGTTAGAATAAACAATATTTTTTTTAATAAAAAAACCGCCGAATTATTACCCGAGTCGTTTCCGGAACTTTGTCGTTTTGTAGAATTTTTAAAAATTAACAAAAAAATTAAAATTGAAATAGCCGGTCATACCGACAATAAAGGCGACCCCAACGACCTTTTAAAACTTTCGCAAGACAGAGCCCAATCGGTAGCCGATTATATAATTGCAAAAGGAATAAAAGCCGACCGCATTGTTGTAAAGGGCTATGGTAAAACCCAGCCAATGGCATTTAATAACGACGAAGACGGTCGTGAAATGAACCGACGAATTGAATTTAAAGTTCTTTCGATTGGCAAATAAATAACTACAAATCAGTATTTTAAATCAAAAACAATTTGTGAAAAATTTAATTGTGCAAACAATAAATAAAAAATATACATTTGCATTTTAATTTTATAAATATTTAGATATGTTAATTAACACTGATTAATTTCATTTTTTGAATATTTATAAGATATTTATTTTGTAAATAAATTTGGAGCTTTTAATTAAACAATTTAAAATAAAATTAAAATGAAAGTAGAAATACTAATGAAAGACCTAGAAAGGAAACACCCAGGTGAAGTGGAGTACTTACAGGCAGTAAGAGAAGTTTTAGAATCGATTGAAGAAGTTTATAACAAAAATCCTCAATTCGAATCAGCAAAAATTATTGAGCGCTTAGTTGAGCCTGATAGAATTTTAACATTCAAAATTCCATGGGTTGACGATAAAGGAAATGTTCAGGTTAATTTAGGGTATAGAGCTCAATTTAACAATGCAATTGGACCATACAAAGGCGGATTGCGTTTTCATCCATCAGTAAATATTAGCATTTTAAAGTTTTTAGGTTTCGAACAAATTTTTAAAAACTCACTTACAACACTTCCTATGGGAGGTTCTAAGGGAGGTTCCGATTTCGACCCAAAAGGAAAATCAAACGCTGAAGTAATGCGTTTTTGCCAGGGATTTATGTTAGAGCTTTATAAAATTATTGGACCCGAAACCGATGTTCCTGCTGGAGATATTGGAGTAGGTGGTCGCGAAATAGGATATTTATATGGAATGTATCGCAAACTTGCACGCGAAAACTCTGGAGTATTAACCGGAAAAGGATTAGGTTGGGGTGGTTCATTAGTACGTCCAGAAGCAACAGGATTTGGAGTAGTTTACTTTGCACAAGAAATGCTTAAAACAAAAAATACCGATTTAAAAGGTAAAACTGTTGCTATATCTGGTTTTGGAAACGTAGCATGGGGAGCCGTAACAAAAGCTTCACAATTAGGTGCAAAAGTAGTTACAATTTCTGGTCCTGATGGTTATATTTATGACGAAAAAGGTATAAGTGGCGATAAAATTGATTATATGTTAGAACTTCGCGCATCAAATAATGATGTTGTTAAACCTTATGCCGATAAATTTGGAGCTAAATTTATTCCGGGCAAACATCCATGGGAAGTTAAATGCGATGTTGCATTACCATGTGCCGTTCAGAACGAGCTTAATAAAGACGATGCAGAAAAACTTATTGCAAACGGTTGTATTTGCGTTACCGAAGGTGCAAATATGCCTTCAACACCAGAAGCAATTGAAGTATTTGCTAAAGCAAAAATTTTGTTCTCGCCAGGTAAAGCATCAAATGCAGGTGGAGTTGCAACTTCCGGATTAGAGATGTCGCAAAATGCAATGAAATTAAGCTGGACAGCCGAAGAAGTTGACAAACGCTTACACGACATTATGATTAGCATTCACGAACAATGCGTTAAATATGGTACCGAAAACGGTTATGTAAATTATGTTAAAGGTGCAAACATTGCAGGATTTTTAAAAGTTGCTAATGCAATGGTTGACCAAGGTCTTTATTAATCCTATAATATAGATAATTTAAAAAGCTCCAGACTTATTGTTTGGAGCTTTTTTCTTTTTGTTTTGTATTCAATTACAATTTTACTTATTCAAGGTTTTCAAAAAATTGATATTTTTGCAAATATTTTACCCGATAATTTTTTTTAAAAAAGAGTAAATTCAAAATAAATTTAAAACGTAGTAGCAAAAAAATGAAAGAACAAGTAAATAAAATTATAGAAGAAATAAAGTCGTTTCAAATTAATAATAAAGCTCAGCTCGAAGAATACAGGTTAAAATATTTATCAAAAAAAGGCGAAATATCTACTCTGTTCGAACAATTTAAACAAATACCAAACGAGCTAAAAAAGGAAATGGGCTTGCTTATTAACAAGCTAAAAACAGAAGCTTTAGAGAAGTTTAATAATTTTCAGAATATTAATGCCGAGTCTGAAAATAACGAAGCAAATATCGATTTAACAAAACCTGCAAATAGTATTGAGTTGGGAAGCCGACACCCATTAAGCATTATAAGAAACGAAATAATAGAAATATTTAATCGCCTTGGGTTTAACATTTCAGAAGGACCCGAAATAGAAGACGACTGGCATGTTTTTACCGCCTTAAATTTTCCGGAAGAGCACCCTGCACGCGACATGCAAGATACTTTTTTTATTGAAAAACAACCCGACATTCTTTTGCGCACCCACACCTCGTCGGTGCAAATTAGAGTGATGGAAAAGCAAAAACCTCCTATACGAATAATAATGCCGGGCAGGGTTTACCGAAACGAAGCTATATCGGCACGTGCACATTGTTTTTTTCATCAGGTAGAAGGTTTATATATCGACCACAAAGTTTCGTTTGCCGATTTAAAACAAACTTTATTGTATTTTGCTCGTGAGATGTTTGGCAGTAATACACAAATACGACTACGACCTTCGTATTTTCCTTTTACAGAGCCATCTGCCGAAATGGACATTTCGTGTAATTTATGCGGAGGCAAAGGATGTGCATTTTGTAAACATACCGGCTGGGTCGAAATTTTAGGTTGTGGAATGGTTGACCCTAACGTACTCGAAAAATGCAATATAAACAGTAATGAATACTCTGGTTATGCTTTTGGAATGGGAATAGAACGAATAACTAACTTAAAATTTCAGGTAAAAGATTTAAGAATGTTTTCGGAAAACGACTTAAGATTTTTAAGTCAGTTTTCGAATATTACATAAAGTCTAATATTTAATTTCACATACAGTTTTTAATTCTTCATTTGGTTTCATAAAATGAGAAAACATTTTCCAAAATTCTTTTTTTCTTTCCTTTAATGTAAGAACATATCTATTATTGATGATATTTTTCCGCATATAGCACTATGCACGTTCTACTGCATTTAATTCTGGACTATATGGAGGTAAAAAGAAAAATTCCAATTTTGGTTTTTGAGCTAACCATTGTTCTATCCTT
>Ga0172375_10007256_pt1 | contig 15232 bp, 18 predicted proteins | sample LakKiv1m_FD_114537 | JGI IMG/M metagenome (GOLD analysis project Ga0172375, IMG submission 114537) | Freshwater microbial communities from Kabuno Bay, South-Kivu, Congo - kab_092012_11.1m | ecosystem: Environmental > Aquatic > Freshwater > Lake | place: Democratic Republic of the Congo... | reverse complement strand
CCCGGCAAATCACCCTCTCTTTTCGCCATGAGTGCCTGCGCTACGGACTGCCGTGCATTCACTGCCAGGAGCAGGGGCAGGCGGAAGCGCTGCGTTTCCTGCGAGCCCTGCCCCACCTCAGGACCGTCCTGGCCTCGGATGTGCAGGCCGCTTACCAAGGCGACCCTGCTGCCAAGAGCCATGATGAGGTCATCTTCAGCTACCCCGGCCTCTTTGCCGTCACGGTGTATCGGGCCGCCCACCAGCTTCTGCGGCAGGGTGTGCCCCTGATGCCCCGCATCATGACGGAGTACGCCCACAGCTTAACCGGCATCGACATCCATCCCGGGGCGCAGATCGGGGAGAGCTTTTTCATCGACCACGGTACTGGGGTGGTGATCGGCGAAACCACGGAGATCGGCCACCGGGTCCGGCTTTACCAGGGGGTGACTTTGGGTGCCTTATCCCTGCCCCCGGACCAGGTGGAATCCCTGCGGAGCCAAAAGCGCCATCCCACCGTGGAAGATGACGTCATTATTTATTCCGGGGCCACCATTCTCGGGGGCAACACGGTGATCGGCACCCGGGCCGTCATCGGCGGCAACGTCTGGCTCACCGATTCGGTGCCTCCGGACACCAAGGTATTTCTGAAAAAACCGGAGCTGATTTTCCGGGGCAACCATGCCAAAGGAGCCGGGATAAAACCTGGATCAGGTGACCGATGAGCCGCATCTTTCCTCAAATTATCGACGCCGTGGGGGCCACCCCGCTGGTTCGCCTTAACTCTCTCCCCCGGGGCCTGGCCGCCACGGTGCTGGTAAAGCTGGAATCTATGAACCCCCTGGGGAGCGTCAAAGACCGCATCGGCCCGGCCATGCTCCTGGCAGCCGAAGCCGGGGGGTTGGTCCGCCCCGGCGCCCTGATTGTGGAGCCCACCAGCGGCAACACCGGCATTGCCCTGGCCTTCGCCTGCGCCGCCCGGGGTTACCGCCTTATCCTCACCATGCCCGAGACCATGAGCCTGGAAAGGCGCAAACTCCTGAAGCACCTGGGAGCCGAGGTGATTCTGACCCCTGGAAGCCAGGGCATGACCGGCGCAATGAATCGGGCCAGAGAGATTGTCGCGGAGTCTCCGGGAGCCTATATGCCCGATCAGTTCAGCAACCCGGCCAACCCCGAGGTCCATCGCCGCACCACGGCAGAGGAAATCTGGCGGGATACAGACGGGAAGGTGGACATCCTGGTGGCCGGGGTGGGTACGGGAGGCACCATCACCGGGGTGGCGGAAGTGATCAAGGCAAGGAAACCTTCCTTTCAGGCCGTGGCCGTGGAGCCCGCGGCTTCCCCGGTGCTCTCCGGCGGCCCCGCCGGCCCCCACCTGATTCAAGGCATTGGAGCCGGATTCATTCCCACGGTCTTGAACCGGAAAATCATTGACGAAGTCATCACCGTAGCCGACGAAGAGGCCCTTAAAACCGCCAGAGAAATGGCAAAACTCGAAGGCATCCTTTGCGGCATCTCCTCCGGGGCCGCGGTGTGCGCGGCGCTCAACCTGGCTCGTTCGCCGGAGAATCAGGGCAAACAGATCGTGGCCATCCTCCCAAGCACCGGCGAACGGTACCTGAGCACCAAGCTTTTTAATGACTAAGGATTTTCAGATGCCTGTCGAAGCCGTTGAGAGGCCTTGTCACCTCCCGCATCCCCCTGTCACATCATGGCGCCAGGAAACGAAAAATCATTTGCTGATTGCGAAGGGCTTGAAGCGCCGACTTCACATAGAGACTTTGGGCCTGATTGTATTCGTCTTTGGACTGGCGATAGGATGCCTGGGCGTCCGCCTCCCGTCCCTGCGCCTCCAACTCCTGGGCTTTCTTGTCCTTGGCGGCTGCTGCTGCCATCAGGCGATCCGCCTGGGCGCGGGTGTCATCGGCCAGCTTTTGGTTGATTGCCAGTTGCTGATCTTCCTGGGGGGAAAGCTCGCGCTGCGTCAGGGCCGCGGCATATTCCTTCTTGAGAAGGGTAAACAAGGAATTGGACTGCTTCACCAGGGACTTGGCCCCGGCAAGATCGCCGGCCTTTAATTTTTGTTGAGCCTGGTCCAGGAGAGAGACTGCCCGCTTATAAAGGATGGCATGGTCAGATGAAAAAGTGGGTTTGGCGGTTTGGGCCCAGCCGGTTCCCACCAGCGCCAGGACCAGGGCCAAGGCCAGTACGCAGATTCCGCAGTTGCCGCGAGACATGAACATGATAGCAGGTCACCTCAAAGAGAATTTTGTTTGGACTTACCGGTCATTCTGAGTGATTTCTGAGCCGCACTCCCGACAGAAACCGGGGTGTACTCCCACCGTCTTTTTGAGTATCTCCTGGGGATTGAGATCCTGGGCCAAGTTGCTGAGGGCCGTAAACTCAGGGTCTTCAAGCAGCCAGGGACGCAACAGGGCCAGCAGCGCGACGTGGTGGTCTTCCTCTGCCAACCCCTCGATGAGTTGGTAAAAGATAAAATTTTTCCCCTGGCGCTGTTTATCCACCCAGCCTGCCTCTTCCAAAATGCTCAGGTGTTTGGAGACGGTGGGCTGCGCGATCCCTAAGGCGGCTTGCAGTTCGCAGACGCAGCGGGGCCGATCCATCAGAAGCCGCAGGATGCGGAGGCGATTGCCGTCCGCCAGCGCTTTCAATGACTTCAGTAAAATTTTCACTTGCTCTCTCCTAAAAATACTATATTACTATATAGAAATTTAGCATTTTAAATCAAGTCCCAATTCCATATATTTCTCCATGGAGGCAAGCTATGTCCAAGGATTGTTGTCAGCCCATGGTTACCACCATGATTCTGGCCTGCTCGGGAGGCTCCAATGTGGGGCAGTTGTCCAACCAGGCAGCCATAGAGCTTACTCAGGAGGGGTTCGGCAAGCTTTCTTGCCTAGCCGGAGTAGGCGCTCACCTCAGCGGGTTCGTCCAGTCGGCCAGGGATATCGATAGGCTGGTGGTCATTGACGGCTGTGAGGTCGGCTGCGCCAAAGGGGTGCTGGCGCAGGCCGAAGTGCCGTTGCGGTCTTATTTGGTAATCACCGATCTGGGGATTGATAAGAACAAGGATATGAACCTCAAGCGAGGCGAAATTGACCGGGTCAAGGAGGCGGTGCGCCGGCTCCAGGCCCAGGCTTGACGGCGCAGGAGAAGTTTGCCAATCTCGATTCGGATCATCTTCCCAAAAACTGCGTCAGGGGGGGCTTCTATGCTGAAGGAAAACACCGTCATCACCCTCCACCCGGAAGACATGTTCTGGCTCCATGGCATCCTGCTGGATGAAGACCGGGACGCGGCCCTGGATTTTCTGGCCAATGTGATCAAAAAGAAGGCGGATGCCGCCAGCAAACCCCATTGCCGCCCGGTCTTTGAACTGGAACGGGGCAAGACCCCGGAATTTATCACCGACCGGGGTGAATGCAAGGAGATGCAAAAATGATAAGGAAATTAGGAGTATGCATGTTGATTGCCGGATTTTTACTTATTTGCGGCTGCTGAGGCGGAGCCCAGGGACTGCGGTCGAGCAGTCCCCAGTTGCAGGTTCCGGCGGATTCGCAAGCGGACCAACGGGTTTCCATCTCTCCGGCGTGCTCCTGGAAAATTGCCGGTTAAGAAGAGGCCGGAATTTATCATCTGCCAGATCGCGCCTGTAAAGGATCGATGCACTAAATTCGGAGGTTTCTCATGATCAAGACAATTCTCTGGCCCACCGATTTATCCGGGAACTCGCTGAAATCCGCCAAACACGTGGTGTCCCTGGCGGAAAAGTACCAGGCGAAAATCATCATGCTGTATGTGGCTACGGATTTGACTGCCATGTTTGGCGGCTATGCTCACGAACCGGGGGAACATCATCTCCGACATTTTCAGGAGTGGGAAGTGAAGCAGGCCAGGAGCAAGATGCAGCATATCTGCGAAACTGAACTGAAAGCCTGCCCGAATATGGAGATACGACTGGTCCAGGGCGACGCCGCCAGCGAAATTCTCAAGGCGGTTGAGACGGAAAAGGCCGATCTGGTGGTCATCACTACCCATGGCCTCAGCCATGACAAAATGGAAAAGAAAAGCCCGCTATTCGGCAGCGTCGCGGAAAAAGTCATCCGCACTTCTCCGGTGCCGGTGCATCTGGTTAATCCGTTCGGGGAATAACACGCAGCCTGAAACCGAAGTTCGCCGAAGTCTTTGGTTAATTTAAGCCTGGAGGGGCGGTGATGAGGATCATTGCCGACCCCGGTCAGCACCAGGATGCTGCGGCAATTTATTTCTTTGCGGAGGGATTAAGATGTCATCGGGGAACAAGGGGACTCCCGAGGTTCTGACCATTGCCCCGGAAGAATTTCAGCAGATGCAGAGTGCCGTGTTGGACGGTGACGGGGGTGAGGCTTTGCGCCTCCTGAAGAAATTCGTCAAACGCCTGAAGGAGCAGAAAAACCGGGGCTTAAAGTCGCACCTGGGATAGAGCTGCGTTTATCAGCTTGCTCCAAAACGGGACGTTGAGGTTATTATTGTGACTGAATGAGGATGAGCGCTTCCTTACGATCCCCGGCTTTGTGTTCCCGCCAATAGAGCCAACCTGCCACCCCTAAAAGCAGGATGTCTTCCAGGATGGCCCCCGGTCCCACCTGCCGATCCATAAAAAGGCCGCAGCCGCAATCGATTTTCAGGCCTCGCGCCAGGGTGATGAGCAACACGGCGACAAACAAGAGTGATTGGCCCAAAATCAGCAGGAGGGCGCTGCTACGGAGAACGGCTCCCACCGGGAACGGGTTAGAGAACCGGCGGCTGCGCAGGAGGCATCCCAGGATCAGGGAAACCCCGGAAACTACCTCTATCCAGGAAAGAGTTGCAGCCACCAATCCCACCAAACCCACAGGCAGCAGTTGGTAAGCCAGGACGGCTTCGGCGAACTCGTAGGGGGCCAGGTGCTTCTGAACGCCCCCATAGACGAAAAGCCCACCCAGAACTATACTCACCACCGAGGAAACGAACCGCATAACCGAGACTGACAAATTCCCTCCTATCACCATTATCGACTGGTATCCGCCGGGTACCCGGCTTCGTCCCAGGCCCGGAAGCCCCCGGTAAAGGCCAGCACCCGGGAAAAACCCGCGGCCTTCAGTTTTTTGGCCAGTTTGAGGGCGTCGTCGCAGCTTTCCTGGCTGCAGTAGACCACCAGTTCCCGCGTTTTAGCCATTTTCATCAATTCCGAAGATGGAAGCTCCACCCAGGTTTCCGGAGGAACATTCACTGACCCCTGGACGTGCAACTCCTGATATTCTTCGGCCTTGCGGGCGTCCACGAAAAGGGCCCTCTTTTCTTGCCAGATTTGGTAAGCCTGCGCCAGATCCAAAGTTTTTACTCCCTGGAATTGCACTTCCCGCCGTTCCTGGCGCTTCTGATCGAGAAGGGTAGCCAGGTTCCCCTTCAGAGAGGCCTGCACTAGAGGCCAATGAAACATTAGCCCCAGAATCACGGCCAGGTTCAGAAGGCCGACGGCCCAGGCCAGTTCCCGGCGCCACGTTACCCGAGTCATCCCCATTGCCGCTCCTTGGGGCAATTTGCCATATATTGTCTTGAGATCAAGCTTCTTCTCCTCGGTTTTACTCCGCGAGTTCGCTGGCGGGAACCGTTTCGTGCCGCTCCCGGCGTTGAAAGAGCACATAAAAGCACGGCATCAGGAACAGGGCCACGAACAGGCCCAGGGCCAGGCCGCCGATGGCCCCGGCGGCCATGGGCTGGAGCATCTCGCCGCCTTCCTCCAGGTTCAGGGCCAGGGGGATGAACCCGAAGATGATGGCCAGGGCGATCATCATCCGGGGCCGCAGGCGGATCTTGGCGGCGTTGATTACCGCCTGCAGGGGCGTGAGATTATCCTTTTGCCGCAGTTCCTCGGCAAAGGTGAGCAAGAGCACCCCTTCATTGACGGTAGCGGCCACCACGATGAGGACGCCGATAATTACCGTCGCGCCCACCGGCAACCCGGTCAGGAACAGGGTATAAACCATGCCGGCCAGACAGAAGGGCACGGACCCCAAAATCAGAGCTGGCAGCTTCAGGCTGTTGAACTGCACCGCCAGCACCACAAAGGCGAAAAACAGGGCGAAGACCAGGATGAGCAGCACGGCCCGCTGCATCTCCGCCATCATCTGGGCCTGGCCGCCAAAGGAGACTTCGTAACCCACCGGCATAGTCAGCTTGCTCATGGCCCCCTTGAGTTCGGAGAGGGCTTGACCCACGCTCACGCCACTGGCATCCCCCCGGACGATGACCTCTTTCACCTGATCTTCCCGGGCGATTTCCACCGGCCCCACCGCGGGGATCACCCGGGCCACATCCTTAAGCCGCAAATAACCGCCCTGGGCGCAGTTCAGCACCAGGTTTTCCACCTCTTGCTTGGAGGTGAAATGCTGTTCGGGAATCATCACCCGGATGTTATAGAAATAGTCGCCTTCCCGGTAGCGGGTGGCCACCTGGCCGCTGATCATCGAGCGCACCGTGGAGGCCACATCCACCGCGGAGATGCCCAGTTCCGCGGCCCGGACTCGGTCCACCTCCACTTGATACTCGGGCTTGGTCATATCCATGGACACATAGATGTTGGTGAAATGGGCCAGCCTGTTCATGGACTCCGAGGTCTTGCGAGCCAGGTCAAAGAGTTTATCCAATTCCTGGCCCTTGATCTTGACTTCGATATCCGCGTCCCCTAGTTTGCGAATGCCTTTGACCGGCGGCTGCATAACCATGGGCTTGGCCCCGGGCATGGTGATGGGCGCCAGGGTCTTTTTCAACTTGGCAATATAAGCCTTGGTGCCGATTTTCCGGGCATGGCGTGGCACCAACTGGATATCCACCTGGCCTTCATTGGCGATTTCATAGGTGGCCAAGCCCCAAACCTTACCGCCCGCCATGGTGACATAGCTTTCGATGAGGGGATCGCCGTGAAGTTTTTCTTCCACCCGGCTCAAGATCTTGCTGGTTTCCGTGAGGGCTGCGCCGGTGGGCAGCTTGACCTTTACCATGACCCGGCCGTCGTCCATGCGCGGCAGAAATTCGCTGCCCAGATAGGGGAACAAGACCACCGCGCCCACCAGCAAAAAGATAAATGATCCGATTACGGCCAGGCGTCGCCGCAGGGCCAGTTCCAGCAAGCGTCCGTAACCTTCCGTCACCCAGGCGAAGAACCGGGCAAAGCGGCCCTGCTCATGCGCTCCCACCCGCTTGCCCGTTAGCAAAGCGGTGAGCAGCGGGGTCAGGGTGATGGCCACCAGCAGGCTGATACAGACGATACCCGCGATCACCAGGATCAGTTCCCGAAAGAGAAGGCTGGTAAGCCCCGGCACCAGGAGGAAGGGCACAAAGAGGGCCAGAAAAGAGAGGGTGGCGGCCAGGATGGCGGAGCCTACCTCATTGGTGCCGATCTCAGCCACTTCTTCCGGCGGCTGCTCGGGATGGAGATGCCGCAGGCGGGTGATATTTTCCAGCACCACGATGGAGTTGTCCAGCACGACGCCGATGGCCACCACCAGGCCCCCCAGGGAAAAGATGTTGAGGGAGAACCCCATGAGCTGCATCAGGGCGAAGTTGATAATCAAGGTGATGGGGAGCGCCAACAGCATCACCAAGGCATGGCGCCAGCTCCCCAGAAATAGATAAATGATGACAATGACCAGGAGCGAGGCTTCGATGGCGGCGTTGCGCACTCCGTTCAAGGCGGCGGTGACGTAGTCCGCCTGGTTTTCCACCATCCCCATCCGGACACCGGCCGGAATGGCGGGCTTGAGCTGCTCAAGGCGCTGGTTCACCGCCCGGGCCACTTCCACGGTGTTGGCGTCCGCCTGCTTGAGGACGCTCAACTTGACGGTGGGTGTGCCGCCACGGCGCGTGATTACCCTCACTTCTTCGTGGGCGTCCTCCACCTGAGCCACGTCTTTGAGGTAGATCTTGCCGGGGCCGCTGTTGGCCAGGACTACATTACGAATATCGTCCAGGGAGCGATATTCACCCATGGTGCGGGCGATAACCTCCCTGCGGCCCACGGTCACCCGGCCGCCGAACTGTTCAATATTTTCTTCCTGAAGCCGTTTCATCACCGCCGACAGGGTGAGGCCGAATTTCTCCACTGCGTTGGGGTCCAGGTGCACCCGGACCTCCCGCTTGAGACCCCCAACAATGTCGGTGCCCGCCACCCCGGGAACCGCCTGCAACTGATACTGCAGCCAGTTTTCCGTCCAGGTGCGCAGTTTGGTCAAATCCCAGCGGTCGGAGCTGATGGTGAGCTGCACCACCGGCAGTTGAGAGGGGTCGGCTTTCATGATCAGGGGCGGATCGATGTCCTTGGGAAGCTGCCGGGCCACCCGGGCCATGGCCGCCAGGGCGTCCTGATAGGCCACGTCCACGTTGACCCCGTACTTGAAATTGGCCAACAGGGTGTACATGCCTTCGATGGAGGAGGACTCCAGGTAGTCCAGGTTGTCCACCGTGGCCATCTGGCGCTCCACCGGGTCGGCGATATTGGTGCTGATTTCCTCCGGCGTGGCGCCCCGCCAATAAATATGCACCTTGATCAGGGGATAGGTGACATCCGGGAGGAAATTCACTGGCAGCAGCATAAAGCTATAGATTCCCAAAACCACCAGGGCAACGGTGATCACCGCGGCGGCGATGCGCCGACGCACGGCGTAAGTGGTTAGCTTCATTTGCCTGCGCCTCCCTGGACCTTCACCGCCATGCCGTCTTTGAGCTTCTCGTTACCCGCGGTGACTACCGTCTCTCCTAATTGCACGCCGGAAATGATCTGCACCCGGCCCCCCGCCTCCAGGCCGGTTTTCACCACCCGGCGCTGAACCTTGCCGTCTTTGAGGACAAACGCCGCCTTCTCGCCGTTGGGCAGGACCAGCACCGCATCGCCGGGGAGCGTTACCGTTTCGGTTTCGGTCTGCAAGGTCAGCTTAAGGCGGGCGAACATACCCGCGATCAGTGCCACCGGGGGGCCAAGAGTCACTTCCACGGTGCGGGTGCGCATGCGGGTGTCCAGCTCCGGGTACACCAGGCTGACTTTTCCCTCAAAGGTCTTGCCCGGATAAGCGTCCAGTTGGACCGTAGCGGGGGTGCCCTTGAAGACTTCGGTGGCCTGAGCCTCGGGCACGGCCAGGCGGATCACCAGGCTGTGAGGGTCGTACATCTCCACCAGGGGAGCCCGGGGCGCCACAAAGTCGCCGTCTTTGGCCAGAACCTTGGAGACCACCCCGTCCCAGGGCGCCTCCACCGAGTAGTCGCCGGCCATCTCTCGGGCCTTGGCCAAAAGCGCCCGGGCGCCTTCGTATTTGGCCCGGGCGGTGTCCAACTGGGAGCCGGGCACGGCCCCGCTCTGCACCAGGATTTTGGTGCGGTTCAGCTCGGCTTGCTGCTCTTTCAACGACTCCGTTGCCGCAGTCACCTGGGCCGCAGCCGCGCCGGAGCGCCCGATGGTTACCAGCCGCTCGCCGCGCTTTACCCGGTCGCCCTCCCGGACTCGGCAATTCTGAATGGGACCTTCGCCGGGGGAGGCCAGGCGCGCCTGGCGGGTGGGGGTGGCCGAACCCGTGAGTTCCAGGGTTCGGGAGAGGGGTGCCATTTCCACTTTCTGCACGGCCACCACCGGGAGCGGTTTGACGTTAAGGTGTTCCCCTTTCCCTTTTTCCTGGCCGCCTGCAGGCCAGACGCTGAAAAAGGTCATTATTACGGCACATAAGCTTGCCAGAACCATGACCAGCTTGTTCATGAAAGATTCCCCCCCACCGCCAGTTTGAGCCGGGCCACGGCGCTGTTGAAGTCCGCCAGAGCACGGTAGTACGTGGTTTCAGTCAGCAGCAGGGCCGACTGCGAATCCAACACGTCAGTAACGGTGCCAGCCCCCAGGTTGTATTTCAGGGTTTCAATGCGCAGGCTTTCCCGGGCCTGTTCGATGGCTTTGGCCGTAGCTCTGACCCGCTCGCTGCTGGAGTCCACGTCCAGGATGGCGGTCTCCACCTCCTGGCGGACTTGCAGGTTGAGCTTGCGCAGTCGTTCCTGAGCCGCGGCCAGGGCAGAGAATTCTTCCCTCACCTTGGCGGAGATGCGGCCGCCTTCGAAAAGAGGCATGGTGAGCACCACGCCGACGTTGGCGTCCTCGTCGTAAAACGGACCACGGTTGGTTGGATTGTTGGCGCTCCGGTTATCATATACACCTATGACGCCGGTGCCCCGATAGCCATACGCCCCCACCAGATTGACGTTGGGGTAATGCCCCGCCCGGGCCACGTCCACCTTCCGGGCCTGGCTCTCTACCCTTTCTTTGGCCGCTTTAAAATCCGGGCGCTGCGAAAGGGCCCTGGGCACCAATTGCGACGGCCGGTAACCTGTCTTTTCAAAGCTGAGTTTTCCGGCAAATTTCAGTTGGGCCTTGTCGAAATCCAGGCCCATGAGGTTGGCGATGAGCCGCTTTTGAATCTCCAGAATATTAGTCTCTTTTTCCAGGCTCTGCTCCAGGTCGGCCACTCGCACCTCGGTGCGCATCAGGTCCACTCGGGCCGCCTTGGCTACTTCCACCATTTTGGCCATCTTCTTTCTCTGCTCCTGCATTGATTCCAGGGAAAAGCGCACCGAGTCGATCACCTTTTCCTGGCTGAGGATGCCGTAGTAGGTGCTGGAGAGGTTGAAAACCAGTTCATCCCGGGTCCGGGAGAGCCGGTCCTGCTCTGCCAGGCGGAACAATTCGCTCGCTTTGATTTCATTAATGATGCGCCCGCCGGTAAACAGGGGGAACTTCAGAAGAACATCGCCCCGGCTTTGCTGCCTGGAGAATAGCCTTCTTTCAGCGTTGTAGCGGGCTTCAAACACCGGACGGGGGTTGAAGTATTTGACATAGTTGCCTTCATAGGCTAACCAGGGCCACTGGGCCGCTTTGGCCTGATCCACCTTGGCTCCCGCCGCCGAGACGTCCCAGAGGGTGGCGGCCACTTCCGGATTGTTCTTCAGGGCAATCTCCAGGGAGCGCTCCAGGGTCAAAGCCTCCGGGACAGCCTCCTCCTGGGCCGGAGCGGGCTGGGATGGCGCCGGCGCAATGATACCCGTGGCCTCGGTAGTAGGCACCGGCTTGAAGGGTTCGGTGGGCTGGGTCAAAACGCAGCCAGGCAGGATGATGAGGACATATAAGATCGCCAAGATTATCGCACCATACAAAACCTGTTCCCTCCCTCCTGGGAAAATCGCTGGAATCTAAAGCACATATGCAACATCTCTTCAAGGATCGCAGGGCTCGGCAGCCTGTCGGGTTCCGGTCCCCAGATCTCTTTTCCAGCGGGGCGACCGTCGGCCTTTGCCCCCCTGGACGCCGAACATGCGCCGGTCAATGAATGTAATAAAAGCAGTCCTCTGCTCTGGCTTAAGATGTTCTTGGAAGGCCAGGCAGAACCGCAGCACCTCCTCTTCCAACTTCCCCTGAAGCGCGCTCACCTCTTTGACTTTGGCTTGCATGGCCGGCCATTCCGCGCCCTCTTTGGTCATCTCAAACAGTTCATGTCTTTTTTGGGTCAGATGGGCGCGCAGGTCCCGTACCCGGTAGCGGTGCTCGGGGAGCAGGTTTTTCAAAGCTTGTTTTTGCCCCGGCTCCAAATTAAGGGGCCCCCACATCTCCTGAAAGGGTTTTTGGGGCGCTGGCTCTCGCCAAGAACCCAAGTCCTGATAGTGCATGTAGACGTAGGTGGCCAGTCCCCCGACATTGAGCGCCAGGGAAAAAACCAGCAAACCGATCCAGAAATTACGCTTCATGCGCCACTTACTCACAGAGGGAACAGGAGATTACCCCGAGCACCCTCGGAAAAAGTTTTCCGTCCTTGGCTACCGGGTCAAATATGTGCTGCCACTCAATGAATGTGCCAGTCGTCACCCACCGCCCAGGCCGGCCGGCCGCCGGCTTCCCTGAGTTTCATGGTATGGTCGCCGCTCACCTCCATGGTCAGAAGGAAAGGCTTGTTGAGCACTGAAATCAGGGAGCCGATGACGGTCACCCGGTCTTTGGAGTTGATGGCCAGCCCGTGTTTCGCCATGTAGCTCTGGGGCGCCAGGATTGCCGTCACCGCCCCCTGAGAGGTTTTGAGCAGAGCGTGGATGCAATAATCTTTGCCGTTGCCGGCAGGTGTCTGCTCTACCCGCACCACTTCGCCGGAGACGGTGCCCACGGTCCCAGGATTGAATAAGGTGCTGTAATGGAGACGTCTGCTACTCTGCGCCCATGATGAGGATACAGAGAATATCAGGCTCAAAAGCCCGATAGCCGCAAAGCATAAGAAGACGGGCTTTTTCATGGTTCCTTTCCCTCTCGATTCTTTAAAATGCGAATACTCGTTTCTCTGCATATATAACAGCACAAAAAAACAAAACCGGCGCTCCCAGATCAATATTTTTCGGATGCTTCATTTTTCTTTCTCCATTTCCCGGCACCTTGCCGCAACCGTATTGAGCAGGGTCGCCAGGGCCTGAGAGAAAGGACTCGATTCCGGGGATTCGGCCAAAGGCAGGCCCAAGTCCCTCAGGGCTTTTATGAGAAAATTTAATTTTCTTCTATTCCTATCTGGCGGCCCCATCCCATGCCCCCGTGCTCTTTCAGGCTGGGCCATTTCCAGCCGCCCTGGGCCCAAGCCCCGGAGATGTGCGCCAGACTCCAGAAAATTGTAATTATGGCCACCAGGGAAATTGCTTTGATTTTCATAGTCTCTACATCTACGCCGTGAAGGTTGGCTTAATAACCATCATTAGCCTTTAGCTGGATGGGTCTGGACCAGGATTCCAAAAGAACCGCAGAGGGCCCGTTATTGGAAGAAACGGACCCTCTCATGGAAAGACTCCAGCTTTTCTTAGCGGTTCCTTGGACCCGCACCAGCTCCGGCCCAAGCCGGGACTCCGGCGGCATTTCGCAACTTCAGAACCTGGCCGCCTTTTTTCACTTCCCCGGCAATGATAGTTGGTTTGCCCTCGTAGGTGATCCGGGAGCCGGTGACTTCAACTTTATCTCCGGTAGCAATGGTCACGGCTTGTTTTTCCATGTACCAGCTGGGCCCCAGGTGGACCGGAATCGCCTCTTTTTCGGTCTTCAGGGTAAAATGCACCCCATAAGACATTTTCCTCCCAGGGGTGAATTTGTCTACGCTCACCACTTCCCCGCTGAGGGTTTCCACTGTTTTGGGATTATACATCCGGCTGTAAGGATCGCCGGCGCCCCAGCCGCGGCCCTGGCCACTTCCCGGCCCCATGCCGGGCTGGGCCCAGGCGGCGGTGGCTACAACCAGAGCGAAGATACTCATCAAGCTAATAGTCCTGCCGATTCTCTTCATCATGCTTCCTCCTGAGGTTAGTTTAAGGGGGACAGGATGCGGTATGCTCCGGCCTCCCCGACGCCCTTCTCCCAACCGCGAAGGTTGGGAGAAGGTGGGGAAGGGGAAAGGAGAAGGGGGCGGCGCCTTTCCCCTCTTTTAACTTACCATCGCCCACCGCGGCTCATGGCCATGCCCATGCCGCGGCCGACTCCACATCCCATACCCAGGCCGGCTTGAGGGGAGATCTTCTGGGCCTGGACCTGGAAGGCCGTGCGCTTCGTCTGAAGCTGATCTCTCAAGGTGTTGATTTCTTTTTGCTTGGCCTGAATATGATTCTGGTCTGGGGTTGGGCTCTGCCACAACGCTCTTAACTCGGTCCGCTGAACCATCATCTGCTTGCGCAGGCCGGCGGTGTCATTCATGAACTTCTGCTTGAGGTCAAAGAGTTGGCTGCTCTGCTCCGGGGTTAGGTTCGCATTCATACACCCCCAGTCGCCGCGCGCCCAGGCGGGGTTGACCGCCACTAGACTCAGCCCCAAGATCGCCAGGGCAGAAATCATCCTCCAGGTTTTTCTCAGCGAGTTTTTTTTCATGGAAAGGCCTCCATTTGGTTAGTGGTATCCGGGTATCCGGTTTAATATATAAACCCGCTGCAATACCAAAACCCGGCGCGGTACCTAAAAAAATATCGCCCTTTCCGTACACAGGTTAAACAGTCAACATGGAAATAATCTTTTGAATCCGGTTAATCGGGTAACCGATTATAAGATACTCTGTTATCCCCGGCAACTAAAAAATGCATCTGCCCCGAGACAGTTACACAGCCAAATCTCACCTGCTACATCTATCAGCCTATGGAACGAAAACCTTGAAAAATAATCTTGACAATATCCGGTTATCCGGTTATTGAAACAACATGAAAAAGGAAGCCCAACTCTTCAAATCCCTGGCGGATGAAACCCGGCTAAGGATCCTCTGGCTATTGATGGCCAGAGAAGAGCTCTGCGTCTGCGATATCATGGGGGTCCTGGGGATCACGCAATCCAAGGCCTCCCGGCATTTGCGCTATCTCTATCACCTGGGTTGGGTCACGGACCGCCGGGAGGGAGTGTGGATGAATTATCGCCTGAGTGTCCCCCCGGGCAGTCCGGAAGACAAACAGCTCAAGCTGCTGGCCGATATTTTGAGTTCCCGCCCCGAGGCCCAGGCGCTCAAAGACCGGTTGGAACAGTGGCTGGCAGGTAAAGACCAGAAGGACCGCGCCGCCGCCTGTCAGTGTTCCTGATAATTTTATGGGGTCTTTTTTAACATAAATTTATCTTGACTTATTCGGTTAACCGGTTATAAAGAAATATCATGAGAGCGGAAGCGCGCTCTTTCAAATCTCTGGCGGACGAAACCCGTCTGAAAATTCTCTGGCTCCTGTCAGGTACAGAAGAGGTCTGCGTCTGCGATGTGATCGAGGTCCTAAAGATCACCCAGTCCAAGGCCTCCCGGCACTTGCGCTATCTCTATCACCTGGGCTGGGTCACGGACCGCCGGGACGGCCTGTGGATGAATTACCGCTTAACCGTGACCTCCGGCAGCCCGAGAGAAAAGCTGCTCAAACTCCTTTCGGAAATGTTGGCACCCCAGCCCGAAGCCCAGGCGCTGCGGGGACAACTGGCACACATTCTGGAAGCCAAACAGGACTCCCAATTTGCCAGGGGGCTGAAACCGGATCGGAAGAAGTCGCCGCAAAGCCTACCTGAAACCTAAAAATTTTTTAACCTATGATACTTAATAAATCGGTTATACGGATATCAAAGAGATAGGAGCAGTTATGGCCGCTACCGTTGCCAAGCGCCTGGGCTTCGTGGAGCGCTTCCTGACCTTGTGGATTTTCCTGACCATGG
>Ga0172375_10007253_pt1 | contig 15235 bp, 11 predicted proteins | sample LakKiv1m_FD_114537 | JGI IMG/M metagenome (GOLD analysis project Ga0172375, IMG submission 114537) | Freshwater microbial communities from Kabuno Bay, South-Kivu, Congo - kab_092012_11.1m | ecosystem: Environmental > Aquatic > Freshwater > Lake | place: Democratic Republic of the Congo... | reverse complement strand
TCAAGGTCGTTCGCATTGCAAGCCCACCATGTTCCGGTTTTGTTCCGGCTCGCATCATTTCGCCGGGGTGAGCACGCAACGGAAACCGATGTCGTCGTAGCGACCGCCGGGGTCGCCTTTGTTGCGGTACGACGACTGGATGCGGTCGGGCTTGTCGTAGTACCACGACGCGCCGCGCAGGACGTGTTCTTCGCCGTCGCGGTTGTAGAGGTCTTCGCACCATTCCCACAGGTTGCCGCCGAGATCGAACAGCCCGAAGGCGTTCGCGTTGTAGTTGCCGACCGGCGAGGTGCGGGCGAACCCGTCGTCGTAGCCGCTGATGGTTTTCCAGTCCGCCGGCGCGCCGGCTTTGGATTCTTCGCCGGCGTAGTTGCCGGCGTTGCGCGGCGGCGGCCATTGATCGCCCCACGGATATTTTCCGGTGCCGACGGCGGCGTTCCATTCGGCTTCGGTCGGCAGTCGGTATTCCTGCGAGGCTTGAAGGCGGCCATCGGCGCGTTCCTTTTCGGTCAGCCATTTGCAGAACGCTTTGGCGTCCTCCCAACTGACGCCACAGACTGGATGCATCGGGGTTTGCGTGAAGCCGGGATTTTTCCATGTGTTGCCGGCGGGACTCCAGCCGTCGGCTTGGAGCGAGAACATTCCTTGCGTGGCGTCGTAACCGGTCGCACGAACGAATGCCTCGAAGTCTTGAACGCGCGTCTTCCAGATGCAGAACAAGACATGGGCGCCTCTCACGGGAACGAACTTCATTCCAAGGCTGTTGACCCCAGGCTCGCCTTTGGCTGGCTCGGTTCCGCCCAGGGCGCTCTCCAAGAACCCGGCGAATGCGCCTTCGGTGATTTTGCCGGTGAGAAAGTCCTTGGACCATTCCAGCAGTTTGCGGCCAGCCGCGTCGTCCTGCATCGGTTCGGTTGCTTTGACCAGGCGGTCGTAGAGCCGGTAGTTGAACTCGCGTCCGGTGATCTTCGGTTTCAACGCGTCAATCATGCGGGCGATCTCCGCCTTGAACGCGCTGAGCCGGGCGCGGGCGCCGGAGTCCACGGCCAACGGAATCTGCTCGGCGATCTTCGGCCCCTTGAACCACGGCTGCTGGGCAAGGCGCGGGTCGGCGCCCGGCTTGTTGCGCAACACCCAGACGCGGACGGATTCCGCGACGTAATCGCTCGCGGAACCGAGCGTGATGAAACCGCGCGCGTCCGCCTTCGCCTCCCCGCGCAATCCTTTCAAGAGGAAATGCGTGAAGACTCCGTGCCCGAGATTCGGGTCCTCGATGCTCAACTGGCCCGCGTCGCACGAGGCCAGCACCGCCTGGCCTTCCGCCGCGCCAAGCGCGTTGCGGAACGCGCTGCTCATCGCTGACTCGACGCTGCGGGTGTCCGTCACCGGGTTCTCGCGGCAGGCGTCCACCAACAGCAGCCGTTTGCCGGCCTTGGACCGGGCGAGTTGTTGCTCGACAGTGTTCAGACTGATCGCCGTCTCCTCCAACACATCGTGCAACCCGTCCGACGGCATCGTGTACGCCACGCTCGCGCGCTCGAAGCCGTGCGAGCTGAACGACACCACCAACAGATCGCGCGTGTCCTGCGAAATGCCGCGCACCGTCAACAGTGCGCGCAGGCAATCCGGCTTCGCGGCGTCACGGCGTTGCGCGCCGCCCCGGAGCAGCGCCGCGAGTTGGGCTTTTGCCGACTCGGTGGTCGGTTCGCCGGCGAGCGAGAGATAACAGTTGGCCGGCGGGATCAGTTTCAACTCGACGACGAACAGGTGCGCTTGGGCGACCGCGTCGTTGACCGCGAAGTTCAGTGGCCGCAACGAGGTGTCCTTGCTGAATTGGTTGACGCCGACGAACAACCCCGCGTTGCCGCCCGGCGCGACCGCCGCGACTGGCTCGACCGTAACACCGCGCCCGGTGTCCGCGGCGTCCGCCGTCAACGCCAGCGCGAGAGCGATGAACCAGGTTCCCTTCACGCGCCGTTTATAACGGATTCGCTGCGGTGCGTCAAATCCGGTCAAGCGCCGAGCGGCTCACCCAACCTTGTTTGCCGTCGGCCCGCTCGACGAACAACCACTCGCCGCGGTCCTCGCGAATCGCCACGCGCGCGCCTTCCGTCAGATTGAAAAGCACGGTCGCCAACGGTAAGGGTGCGGAGCGCGCCTCCGATTTCGACGCCAGCACAATCGCTTCCGGCGGCGATGATACGCGGCTAACCAACGCCGCTGTCGCCGTCGCCCAGACGCACGCTACGGCAACGGCTGCAATGATGAACCCCGTCTTCCACTTCGGCAGCCAAATGCAACCGGCCACCGCCAGCAACGTCAGCCACAACGCCACGATTTCGAGCCAGCCCCACTCCACAAGCGTGCGGCTGCGAACCGCATTCTGCAAGAAACGACGGAATGGCGGATTGAGATCGTCCATAGCGAGTCGTTGCTGCGCGAACTTCAAGTTCGCCAGAACATCCGGGTCGCGCGGCGCGAGTCGTTGCGCGCGTTCGTAGTTGAGAATGGCCAAGCCGAATTTGTCTTGCCGGAACCACGCGTTGCCGAGGTTGAAATAGACACCGGCGGATTTCGGTATGATCCTGTCGTAAGCCGATGCCGCCTCGGCGAACCGGCCGGCGTCGTAGAGCGCGTTGGCCGTCTTGAAATCATTGGCCAGCACCGGAAGCGCGAAAAAGCCAAAAGCCACCAGCAAAACGGCATGGAGTTTGTGGGAGCGACATTCCTGTCGCGACCAGTCGAGGCAAGAATGCCCCTCCCACAAAGCTCTGTCAGCAGTTCTACTGATCAGCGTTTTCCGATTCATCAATCACCTGCTCCACTTTTTGTTTCAACGATGCCACGTCCGCCGGCACACCGGCGAAACGCGCGGCGTCGCACGCCTCGAAGATCTCCCGCACCGCTGCTGGCAACTTTTGTTCGTCGGCGACCGACGCGGTGATGCCGGAAGCTGGAATGTTCAGGCGGTCACCGAGATACGTCTGCAACGCATGTTGGACTTGCTCGCAATCCGTCGCCGACACCAGCAACTTGCGGGCATTCCGCGCCGCGCGGCTCCGCCGTGCATACGCGATGTCACCGCGCAGTTTGTCGGCACGCCGTTTCCACGCCAGCGCCCCGAACAACGCAACCGCCGGCGTCGCATTCAACAGCCAGAACGTCACCGGTGAGAACGTTGCTGCCAACGGACCGGGCGCGCCCTTCAGATACACGATGTCGTGGCCAAGTTTTTCTTCCGGCCGGACGCGAAGACCGCTGCTGACAATCGCCGTCTGGCCACCGGCACCGGGCTTGACGTTGACCTGAAGCGGCGGATTCGCGGCGGTCTTGTACTGCTTCGCCACGGGATCGAAATAGCTGAGTCGAACATCGGGAAGTCGTTTCACACCGGCGCTCTTTGGGACGAGCACCTGCTGAATCACACGTTCGCCGGTCGAGTTCAGTTCGTTCTTCGAGGTCTTCGTCGTCGGATCGTAAGTCTTGAACTCGTCCAGCCCGCTGAGTTTCGGCGGCGGCACGAGATCAATGTTGCCGTTGCCGCTGACCTTGATCGTGAGCGTGATCGGGTCGCCGACGTTGACCTCACCGGGCTTGGCGGTGACTTCCAGTTTCCACTCGCCAATCGCGCCGCTGAAATCCGCTGGCCGGCCTTCGTTGGGCAACGGCAACACTTCGATCGGCACTGTGTCCAGCGTGAACGGCACCTCGGTGACCTCGACCCGCCCGAAGAACCGCTCGAACAAATCGCCGGACCGCGTGCGTTTCTCGGAAGCCAACTGTCCTTTCACGACGCACGGCCCGAACGCCAGTTTGCCCGCGCGTGTCGGCGCGATGACACCCTCGATGATGAAGACGTTGTAGCTGACGCCGCCCTCGACGTGTGTGCCGGATTTTATGTTGGGATTATACTTGTAGCCGAGACCGTCGGCTTCGTGATTGAAACTGGAGAACCCTTTCAATGGCACGTCGGAACGCGCGAAGACCAGCACGTTCAACGGGGCGACCTGTCCGAGATAGACTTGTGGCGAGGCTGTTTGCACACGCAAGGCAACTTTCTGGCTCAAGTCTGTCTGCGGCGCGCCTTTCTCGACGACGAGTTTGATCGGCTCCGTCCGGCACACCTGTCCGCCCACCGGCACTTCGATGGACGGAATGACAAACTCGCCCGTGCGCGAAGGCGTGACTTGGTAGGCCAACCCCACCGACTGGCTCATCGCGCCGTTGACAATGGACATGCTGCTGTTCACCGACGGCCCGGCAAACACCAGCCCATCCACTTTCGGCATCGCCGGCGACGGCGCGCTCTGCGTGCCTTGAATGGTGATTGTGAACGTCAGCGACTCGCCAAACCCGACCCGGTTGCGGTCCACGGTCGCCGTCACGGACACTTGGGCGAAGGCTGGAGTCGCGATGAGCAGGCAGAAGAGTATGGAGGACCACGCTCCGTCGTGGCCGAATTCCCGGCGGACGCGACGGAGCGCGTCCCTCCAAAACAAAGTTGTATCGGGCACTGGCTTCATCCTCACCAATCTTTTACTGGCGGTCCCTTCTGTTTCAAGTCTTTCATCTGCACTTCGGGGAAGAAATTCCAGTTCTGTTCGTTCTCGCGGAGGTTGTCCAGCAACGCCTTGGCCTGTTGCTTGTCGAGTTGCCCCTCGGCCTGTTGTTGTTGCTGTTGCTGCTGTTGTTGGTCCTTCGACTTCTGGTCTTGCTGCTGCTGTTGTTGCTGGTCTTGTTTCTGATCCTGCTTCTGTTGCTGGTCGTCCTTCTTCTGATCCTGTTTCTTGTCTTGCTGGTTCTGCTGTTGCTGTTGTTGTTGCTGCTTTTTCTCCAACTCTTCGATTTTCTTCTTCACGAAGTCGAGGTTGAACTTCGCGTCGGCATCCTTCGGGTCGAGCGCCAGCGCGCGCTCGTAGCTCTTGACCGCTCGTTGCCAGAGTTGTTGCGCTTGCGTTTGCTCCACCTCCCCTTGGCGGTAGCAGGCGTTGCCGAGATTGTAAGAGGCGCGCTGCTGGAGCGCGCGGTCGGGCGCGGCCAGCGCCTGCTCGAACGATGACGTTGCCGATTCGAAATCGTTATTCCGGTACGCCGTCACGCCGTCATTGTACCGCAACGGCCACTGCGCTGCCGTTGCCGCCAACACGAGACAGAGTGCGAGATTCATATCTTCCTCCGGTCAGTGACGAAACATTCGACGAGCAACAGCGCCAGCACAAGGCCGAGCGGCCACTGGAACCGCTCGAAGTATCGCTTCCGCAACTGTGTGTCCTGTTCCTTGCCTTGAAGTTGGCCGATGCCTTTGCGGTAGATCGTGTCCATCCCGAAATCGCCGGCGGCGCTCCGCACGTAGATGCCGCCCGTCTTCAGCGCGAGTTGCTTCAGCGTCTCCTCGTCGAGGCGCGACTTCACCACCGCGCCGTCCTTGTCCTTGAGGAAATCCATTTTCCCTTCCTCGCGCACGGGAATCAATTCGCCTTCCGTCGTGCCGACACCGATGGCGTAAATCTTCACACCGGCTTGCGCGGCTTCATCGGCAGCGGCGAGCGCGTCGCTCTCTGTCTGCTCGCCGTCGGTGATCAGCACAATCGCCCGGTCACGGCCTTCGCCGGCCTCGAACGCTTTCAGCGCTGTGCGGATCGCCGTGCCGATGGCCGTGCCGCCGCGCGGGATGATTCGTGGATCGGCGTCCTTCAACGTCAGGCGAAACGCCTCGTAGTCCACCGTCAACGGGCATTGTACGAACGCCGTCCCGGCGAACGCGACCAGCCCGATGCGGTCGCCACGCAAGTTCTCCAACAAATCCTGCACGGCGTATTTCGCCTGGACGAGCCGGCTCGGACGCACGTCCTCGGTCAACATGCTCTTCGACACATCGAGCAACACCGCGATGTCCACGCCGCGATATTTTACTTCGCGCCACTCGAACCCCCAGCGCGGCTGCGTCAACGCCAGCACCGCGAACAACACCGTCATCACCAACAGCGCTGCCTTCCAGCGACGCGCGACGGGGCGCACCGACTCCGCGAGTCGCTGTGCCAACGGCTGGGCTGCGAACCGTTCCAGCGCACGACGCCGGGCGCGGAACGCCCCGATGAGGAAAAGCGTCAACACCGGGATGAGCGCGAGCAGCCAAAAGAAACTTGGATGACCAAACGTCACGGCAACCTCCGCAACCGCGTGTGCTCCAGCACAACCGCCGCCAACAAGCAACCCAGCCCCGGCAACAACGCCCATGGGAATAGTTCGCGCCAGTCCTCATACACGATGGTCTCGACCTTTTGTTTCTCCATCTCATCAATCTGCGCATAAGTCTTCTTCAATGACGCCGTGTCGGCGGCGCGGAAGTATTGCCCGCCGGTTGCCGAGGCGATCTCCTTGAGCAGTCCCTCATCCAAGTCGCTTGGAGCCGCAATCGTCTGGCCGAACACATTGACGATTCGCTGCGGCGAGCCGGCGCCGATGGTGTAGATGCGGATGCGGAATTCCTTCGCCGCTTTTGCCGCCTCCATCGCCGGCGGGGTCTTGACGTTCTCGCCGCCATCGGTCAACAGGATGATCACCTTGCTCTTGGCTTTCGTGTCGCGCAGACGGTTCGACGCCGTACCGATGCCGGAGCCAATGGCAGTGTTGCCCTCGACGAGGCCGATCTTGATCCGGTCGAGATTGCGTTCGAGCCAGTCATGGTCGAGCGTCAACGGACTCGCCACGTAGGCGCGCGTGCCGAACACGACCATGCCGATACGGTCGTTGGTCCGCGCGCGGATGAACTCGCGCACCACATCCTTGACCGCGTCAATACGTGCCAGCCGTCGCCCACCCTTCTCGTAGTCCGGCGTCTGCATGCTGCCGGAGATATCGAGTACCAGCACGATGTCAATGCCTTCGGCCTTGACCTTGCTCTCGCGCCGGCCGACTTGCGGACGCGCCAGCGCGATGATGAACAACACCAACGCCGCGCCGCGCATCGCCAGCAACAGGAGCGGCCCCAGATGCGTCCACAACGACGCCGTCGCCGCGTCCACCGAGGAGAACTTCAGGCCGCCGCGCTGCGCCATTCGGCGTTCCCACCACAGCCAGAGCGGAATCACCACCAGCAGCAACAGCAGCAGCCATGGAGAGGCGAATTTCATGTTGTTGAATGTGGGAGGGGCCTTTGTGCCCCGACCGTCGCGGCACTGAGGCCGCTCCCACTCTCCTCCACAAATTTCTCCGCCGCGGCGAAGGCTCGTTGACGGTCGGTGGCGTCCGGTTGATGACGCGCGAACTTCACCAAGTCGCACTCGACAAGAAACGCGCTCAGCAACGTCATCTGTTGCGCCGGTAAATTGGCTTCGGCAAGGAACTCCTCCGTAGTGCGTTCGGGAGCGCGCAGGCCGAACCGCTCCTCGATGTAGTGTCGCACGATGTCGGAGAGTCGCGTGTAGAAAACCTCCACGGACGGATTGTCCGCGAGAAGCTGCTGGAGCGCGCGCATCGCAATCTCGTACGGCGTCAGCGGCGCGATCACCGGCGCCACAACCTCCGGCTGCCGGCGTTTCCACCACCAGAACACTGCGGCGGCAATCGCGAGCAATAGGAGCAATGCCGCCCACCACCACCAGTTGATCGGTATTGGCACCAAATCTTTGATGTCGCGGATGTCGGTTATGTCGTTCGTGTTCATTTCCAAACAAAGTGGGAGGGGCCTCAGCGCCCCGACCTCGACTTCACTGTATCAATCCTCTCTCAAACTCACACGGCCACGGCTCGGTCACCAAGTCAGGTGTATGCAGGCTCGTGGCATCCCACAACTCCGGTCGCTCGACCAACTGTTTGCGAACCGGATTCCCAGCGATGTAGTGAGCCACGTAATCAAACTGTTTACCTGACCGGATCCACGTCTCGTAATAACCGTCCTGCCATTCACAGCCGTGGGCAACAAATGCAGCGCGCGTCTTCGCGCCGACAAAGCTCATCACTGAGTGCATCAGCCTTGGCAACGTCCACCCTTCCAGCAAACCAATCAAGGCGTGCCAGTAGTCCGGCATGACCACAAACGCTGCCAGAATGATGCGTTGACTCCCGACAGCGTGCCGCAACGCCGACACAACAACGGCACGCTCTTCGACGCCAAGAACCGGCTTGGGAGGTCGGATGCACTTGGTTACGAAGTAGGCGAAACCGGCTTCGGTGCGACGATGAATACGAAGATTCGCGGAATGAGGCGCAGACGGTCGGGGCACTGAGGCCCCTCCCACATTTCTGTGTACTGACGTCATATCCGACGTCCTCGCATACGGAAGAACTTAATCAGGGGCATTATGTAGTCGGCGTCGCACCGAATCTCAACATGGTCAACGCCGGCGGAGCGAAGAGAGGTTCGCAACAACTCCAGTCGCGCCTTCACCTTCGCAGCGAAACTCTCGCGCACGGATCGGTCGAACGTGTCCACCAATGCCCGCGCGCCGGTTTCGGCGTCGCGCAGCTCGACGAGTCCAACGGCGGGCATTTCCTCTTCGCGCGGGTCGCCGAGGCTGAGGGCGACGAGGTCGTGATGCTGGCCGGTGACGCGGAGTTGTTTCTCGAAGTCGGCGTCCTGAAAATCGGAGAGGAGGAAACAGACGGCGCGGCGCGGCTGGACGCCGTTGAGGTAGTCGAGCGCAAGCGCGAGGTCGGTGCCGCGCCCCTTCGGTTGGAACGCGAGAATCTCGCGGATGACGCGCAACACGTGCCGGCGACCTTTTTTCGGCGCGACAAACTTCTCGATCTGGTCGGTGAACATGATGAGGCCGACTTTGTCGTTGTTGCGGATGGCGGAAAACGCGAGCACGGCGGCAAGTTCGGCGGCAAGTTCGTTCTTCGTCTGGCGGATGCTGCCGAATTGGCCGGAGGCGCTGACGTCCACGAGGAGCATCACGGTCAGTTCGCGCTCTTCCTTGAATTTCTTGACGTATGGATGGCCGAAACGCGCGGTGACGTTCCAGTCAATCGAGCGGACTTCGTCGCCCGGCATATACTCGCGGACTTCCTCGAACTCCATGCCGCGGCCCTTGAAGACGGAATGGTATTGGCCGCCGAGCACGTCGGTGACTTCACGGTTCGTGCGGATCTCGATCTGACGGACTTTCTTGAGGACTTCTTTGGGGATCATGGCCAATTCAAAGTGGGAGCGGCCTCAGCGCCGCGACGGTCGGGGCACTGAGGCCCCTCCCACATTCACAGTTTCTAGGGCACCGGCACCTCGTCGAAGATGCGCTTGATGATAGCCTCGCTCGTCATCTCCTCGGCTTCCGCCTCGTAACTGACGATGACGCGGTGGCGGAGGACGTCCATGCCGATAGTCTTCACGTCTTGCGGCGTGACGTAGCCGCGGCCTTGGAGGAACGCGAATGCTTTCGCGCAGAGCGTCAGGTAAATCGTCGCGCGCGGCGACGCGCCGTATTGGATGAGACCGGCGATGTCGAGCTTATAGGCTTTCGGGTCGCGCGTCGCGAAGACGATGTCAACGATGTAGTTCTTGATCTTGTCGTCCATGTAGATCGAGTCAACGATCTTGCGCGCCTTGAGAATCTGGTCCGGCGTGACGACGGGCGTGGTGACAAGTTGTTTGCCGGTTTCGGCCATGCGATCCATGATCTCGCGCTCTTCGGTCTTGCTCGGATAACCGATGGAGAGCTTGAGCATGAAACGGTCAACCTGCGCTTCGGGCAACGGATACGTGCCTTCCTGCTCGATCGGGTTCTGGGTCGCCAGCACTAGGAACGGTTCCGGCAGCTTGAAGGTTTGGTCGCCAATGGTGACTTGCCGTTCCTGCATCGCTTCGAGCAACGCGCTCTGCACCTTCGCCGGGGCGCGGTTGATTTCGTCGGCGAGGATGAGGTTGGCGAAGACGGGACCTTTCTTGATGCGGAACTCGCCGTCCTTCGGGTTGTAGATGAGCGTGCCGATCACGTCGGCGGGCAGCAGGTCAGGCGTGAACTGGAGCCGGTGAAACGATGTCTGGATCGCGGCGGAGAGTGTTTTGACCGAGAGCGTCTTCGCCAAGCCGGGCACGCCTTCGAGCAGGACGTGGCCGTCGGCGAGCAAGCCGATGAGCAATCGTTCGATGAGATATTTCTGGCCGACGATGACCTTGCTGATCTCGCCGGTGAGGGCGCGGATGAATTCGCTTTCGCGTTTGACCTGTTCATTGATGGCGGCAATACCGTGTTCCATGTTCTCTCCTGAGTTTGGTTGGGAGCAATCCTACAGACAATTTTCCGCCGGTTCAGTTCAAAAATCACTTCCGCAACTGGGCGGCTTTTTGTTCGCAGGCTCTGCAGGCGTCGAGGTCGTTCTTGAAGAGGATGTGGACTTGTCCAAGCGATTCGTAGGCGCGGGAGAGCGCGTTGCGATTTGGCTGCGGCTGGCTCTCGTGCCAAGCGATGATCTGTTTCCAGCAGTCGAGTGTCTTCTCGTAGTCTCCCCGTCGCGTATGATAACGAGCGAATGCCTCCAGATGGAACGGCTCGCCGGCGCCGGATTCGTCGGCGTGGATCTTCTGGGCGAGTTGGAGGGCGCGGAGGGCGCGGGCGGGGTCGAGAGCGCGTTCGTACAACTCGGCTGTGCGGATGAGCGCGTTGGCGCGTGCGTAACGATCATCGAGGCGGCGTTTGCGCAGATAGTCCTCGGACTCGGCAAGCTGCGCGGTGGTCTTCTTGCCGGAGCGCGCGTCGCGGGAGGCTGAGAGGAGGGACTTCTGGTTGTTGAGAACGCTTCTGGCGTAGCTGGCGAGGTCGCGGCGGATGTCGTCGAGGGCTTGGCTTTCGATGGTGTCGGGCTTGACGATGGTGAAGGTGACGGTGGCCTCGGCAAGCGGCTTGGGGTTGTTCGGTTGCCAGACGGAAACCTGCGCGGTGTGTTGGCCGGGGGTCTGGTTGAAGAGGTTGTCGCTGAAGCCGGTGGTGGTCTTGATGCCGAGCAGGCTGATGCGTTCGGGCGTCAGGTGATGATGCGTGACGCCGAAGCATTTGATGACGACGGTGAACCGTCCATCGGGGCCATCGTCAATCGAGCCGCCAATTTCGACAGTCCCCGTGTGGGTGGAGCCGTTCTTGGGGGAAACGCCGAGACGAAGGGGCGAGTCGCCGCCGATGCCGAGCAACCCTTGGGCGGCGGCGGATGTCGCGAACAGCAGGAACAAAAGCAGGCTTCTCATTCCGGCCCCCAGTCAGGATGCGGCGCCGGCACAGTGTCCTCGCCGTAAAGTTCCTTTACGAAACCGGCGCGCTCGTTCCAGAGTGGTTTAACGTCGGACGCGCTGCCGCCGAGGGCGATGACGTTGGGAATGACTCTGTCGTAGAGGCTGATGACGGAGTCGAGTTTGCCTTTGCGGTCGGTGGCGAGGTCAGCCTTCGACAAGCGGAGAAGCTCGCGGGCTGCCGTGAGGTAATCGGCGCGGGTGCCGGAGCGAAACGCGATGATGGCAAGCGTCTCGTTGATGCGGCGGCGGTAATTGTCGTATTGGCCCGCGCCCATGGCTTGCAGGGCTTCGTTGAACGCGGCGGTGGATTCGGCGTCTCTGCGGTCATCAAACAGTTTGCGGCCATATCTCTCCGCGGCGTCAATGACATAGTCGGTGGCCTTCTCGATCTCGCGCTGCTTGCGCTGTTCGTCGTCGGCGTCCTTGGTCGCGCGATTCTTCGCTGTGCTCAGCACGCCTTTGGCTTTCGTCACCGCGTCTTTGGACGAGGTGAGGTTCTGGCTGGCGCGAGCATCCTTCTCGATGTCGAAGGCGACCGAGGGCGCGTTGGGGACGGCGAGTGTGATTTTGGATTTGCCCGGCGGGACCGCCACGCGACACTTGAAGAACGCGGTGCCGGCGATGCATTCGACTTTGCTCCAGACGTGGTATGCGCGGTCGCCGACGGTAACGGTGAGATGGTAATCGCCGGCGGGGACGCCGGGGAGGTGGGCGGCGAAATCAACAGCCTCGGTGTTGTAGTGAAGCTTGCCTTCGGATTTTTCGGTGACAATGAGCTTGAGCGGAATTGGCCAGTCTTGCAGCGCGTTGGCGGCGGTCACGGTCTCCTTCAACGGCTCGACCACGGTGGCGACTTCGTTGGTGCCGACGAATTTGCCGTCGGCGTCGTACACCTCAGCGAGGATGCTGCCGACCTGCGTGCCGTCAGGCCGGCGTTCGGCGACCTTGTTCTTGAACTTGTATGTGAACGGCTCCTTGAAGTGGAACGGCGAGGCGATGACTTTGACACGAACCTTCAGCGACTTGTCCGCGCCTTCGCCGGTGATGACGCCGGTGAGTTTGACGATTGGCTCGGCGACGGGCGTGTTGCCGGCGAGCGTCCAGAGGCCGTTGGCGTTGGCGTATTCCTTGGCGGCGCCGAGCTGGTTGCGGATGCCTTGTTGGACAAGCTGGCTTTGGAGGTCGCTGCGGTTTTTCTCCGTGTTGGCAGAGCGCGCTTCGGACTCGGCCATCTGAAATCGCTCGAAACTCTCCCGCGCGTCCTCGGAGCTTTGGTAATCGCGCTGGAGGCGGGCGGTGACTTGCACGAGCGCGTTGGAGAGCATCCCGATGCTGCGCGTCTGCGGGTGTTCCTCGTTGAACCATTTCTCGACGTAGTCTTTCACGAGGCCGGGCATCGCTTGCTCGCGGGCGGTCCAGTAGGCGGCGTCCTTGTTCGTGGGCGGCGGAACGCGTTGGTCGAGCAGCGGGTTGAGGAGGTAACAGAGATTCTGGCGGCGGGCTTCGAACAGCAGCTTCTCGTCGGCGCGGAACCGTTCGTGGAAAAGCTGCGCGCGGGCGGCAGCTTTCTCGCGGGCGTTGAAGTCCTCGATCTCATCCATCAGGTTGGCGATCGTTTCGATGCGCTCGAACGGGTCGAGGCTGCCGCCATCCTTGGCCAGCCCGGCGAGTTTGAGGATGGCGTTCTCTCGACGCGTGCGCTCGGCGTCGGTAAGCGCCTTCACTTCAAGGTCCACCGGCGGGACCATCTCGCCATCGAGTTCGCCGATGTAGAACTTCAACGGCACGCGCGGGCCGAGGACTGGGTCGAACGGCGCGTCAATCTGTTCCTTGATGCCGGAGCGAATCCAGCCGGCTTTCCAGCGGTCAACTTCCTTCTGGTAGTCATCCCAGATTTTCTTTTTCTTGAGCAGTTCCTTGATGGTCTCGCGGTAGCCGCGGGAGTCCTCGATGATCTTCTGGCGCTGCTCCGGCGTGAGCACAATGGTGGGGACGCCGATCTTCTTCGTGTTCTCGTCGAGCATTCGTTGGAGGCGCGCGAGTTGAGCCTGGTCTTCGTCGGTGAATTTGTCAGGTGACACTTTTGGCGGACCGACGCGTCCGAGGTACATCATGTCGGCGAGGTCGTCGGTGAGCGGCTGGAAGATTTCGTAGCCGACCATCTCGACGCCGGTTTTGGCAATCATGAGGTAGATGAGCGCGTGGCCGCCGAGCGGCTTGGCCCAGGAGATGCCGCGTTTGAGGGCTTGCTTCTGGATCTGGTCCATCATGGCGGAGCTGGCAAGGAATTTGACGCCATGCCAGTTGCCGTGCCACGCGTCCTTCGCGGCCATGAGGTGACAGGCGCCGGGGACGCGGTAGAGGCCCTCCCAGATCATCGCGTCGATGACGGCGTTTTTGTCGCCACCTTGTTGATAGACGCGCAGGATGTTCAGCGCGGAGAGGACGTTGCCGGCGTTGGCCATGTTCTTGAAGGCGGTGGCGGCGTCCCAGTTACCGGTCCAACGGGGCATCTCGGCGGTGAGCGCGTTGCGAGAGACTTCGTACTCCATACCGAGATGCTCGAAGACAGTCGCCCAGATGCGGGCGTTGATGGCCTCGTCGGTGAACTGTTCCTTGGCGACGGCGGTTTTGAAATCAGCGTATTTCTGTGCCCAATCTTTTCTGACGTCGTCGTACGACTGGCGGAGGCGTTCGCGGAGCGATTTCTGTTCTTCCGGGCCGGGGTCGAGGTTGACGCGTCCATACTGCGCGATCTCGGTGTGGACGACGTCGCGGAGAATGCGGAGGTCCTTCTGGTGTTCGGGCGGCGCGCCCTTGATGATGAGTTCGGCGTGTTCCGGCGGCAGCGTGGCGAAGGCGTATTTGAGCGCGTAGAAACCGGAGCGCGAGAGCTTCTCGGCGGTCGCGCCGGGGAACGCGAGCTTGAGGATGGCGGCGTCGGCTTCGTTCATCCGCGTCGGTTGCAGCCACGACATCGAGCGGACGGTGGCGGTTCGCTGGATGTTCCAGAGCATGACTTGCGTCGAGAGCCGGTCGTACTCGCGCTGGGCGGCTTGGAGCAACGCGGTGGCGCTGGCGGTGCGGTCGCCGGTGCGTTTGCGCATATACTCGACCATGTCGCGCCATACGTCCTTGGCATCGTGCGGCGGCGAGCCGGGTGACTTGTGGTTGGCGCGGATTTTGGCGGCGACATCGAGGATGAGTTTGATCTGGCCGCGTTGTTCCTCGGTAAAACCGGGCCGGTCGCCGATCTTGTCGGGGAAAAGCTCATTGATCAGTTTGGCGCGCTGGGTCTCGAAGTCCATGTTGTAGTAGTCAATGGGCTTGAGGGTCTGGCCTTCGGGGATGTTGCGGAGCAGGCTGACTCCTTCCTCGAAACTGCGGAGGACATACTTGGTGCATTCGAGTTTGTTCTCGTGGTGGATGTGGAACAAGAAATTGCCGATGGCGGCGTCGAACGAATACATCCGCAGCACGTTGCCTTTGACGCCACGGAACAACTCGCTCAGGATCGAGGCGCTCTTGTCCAAGGTGACGCCGCCCTTGCCGTCGGATTTGAACTTGGTGCAGGGGTTGTTCTCGACGGCCTTGGCGAGTTCCTCGGCGGAGACTCCTTCCTTCTCCAACTCGGCGAGTTTCTTCAACACCTTGTCCTTGCCCTCGATGCTGCGCCCTTCGACCTGCTGGCGCCACGCGCCCTCGGCGACGTAGGCGTCGGGCGTGCCCGCGAGTCCGCGCAACACCTCGATCATCCGCGCGTCGAACTCGGCAACGGTCTCGGCGCCGCGCCAGTCGGGGACGCTGTTGCGGCCGCTGTGGACGCAGATGTCGCAGGCGGCCTGGCTGATCTGCCAGCGTTGCTGGAAGCGATTCTCGAACTCGGTGCGAATGTTCTGGCCCTTGAACTTCTCGTGGAGGAACTCGGTGTAAGCGGTGTGATCAACATCGCTTTTGACGCCGCTGTTCTTGTTGCCGAAATCGAGGCGCGTGAAATCAATCTTGAAGTCG
>Ga0172375_10007252_pt1 | contig 15235 bp, 13 predicted proteins | sample LakKiv1m_FD_114537 | JGI IMG/M metagenome (GOLD analysis project Ga0172375, IMG submission 114537) | Freshwater microbial communities from Kabuno Bay, South-Kivu, Congo - kab_092012_11.1m | ecosystem: Environmental > Aquatic > Freshwater > Lake | place: Democratic Republic of the Congo... | reverse complement strand
GTGAAGGCGCCGCTTCCCCCGACAACGAGGCCGGAGGTGACGTTGGCCGTGCCGCCGATGTTGACGTTGCCGGCGACGTTGAGGCGGTAGCTGCCCGGCGCGCTGGTCCCGATCCCCACGTTCGTTCCATTATCGTATATGATTGAATTTCCGACTGAAGTTCCTCCCGCTCCGAATTTGGCGACGTAGTTTTCCGTTCCGGAAATACTTCCTCCTGTTCCCGCGGTGGCTATGGGAAGATTGCCGATATAGAGGGTTGCTGATCCCGCGCCGTTCGGACTATCATCGATCAGATTGTTGGTTGAGTTGGCCCCGATGTATGTTCCACCGGTGAAATATCCCGCGCCCGTGACGTAGAGAGCCTGAAGGGGATTCGTCGTCCCGATGCCGACGTTGCCGTTACTGTCATTGATTACTAAAAACGGATCCGTGTTGTCAGAACTTTGCGTAATCGCCAGAAAACCGGGATATGCGATACTTCCCGTTTTTATATCCCACTGCTTTCCGCTCAGCCCCCAATCCAAAAGCCGCAGCGCCGCTTCGTTACCAGTGGATTCGATCGAAACCTGGTTATAGCCCGAACCGTTATAAAAAGAACCGGAACCGAAAAACGAAGTTGCTCCGCCAGACGGATCTATCGTCAAAACTCCGGTCAAATCTTCATAGAGACTGGCATAATTCGAATCGTCATACGAGAGGCGCAGATTATTGTCTGACCCGAAGATGTCCAGCTGGGCCTGCGGGCTCGACGTACCGATGCCGACATTATGAGAAAGAACGCTGGGATAAATATTCCCGCCGGAAATGGACCAAAGTCCCCCTCCGCCTCCGCCAATTGCAAAGTCGAGATCCGCAAGAACATCCTGCACATTGGTTGAAGTGGAACTGCCAAATCCGGACGTATTCACTCCCACAAGATATGCCCCCGAATCGGTGGCGCTAGTCGTTTCCCCTAGCGACGTCGTACCTCCGAAAAGCAAATTATTTGAAGAATTCAGATTCAGATTTCCGTTCAAGGTCATTCCGGCAAAAGTCGGACTGTATGTCGGATCAAAGGCAAATGAGATTGTGTTCAAGCTTCGGGTAGTTGTGATTCCGTTTGTCCCGGAAAAAATCGCGCCTTTTTTGGTTTTGATCTGTTGCCCTGCATCGCCGGTTGAAGACTGCAATTTCCAGCTGACATAATTGTCATATGTCCCTGACGGCTGATATGACCCCGCTGGCTGAAACGCGCTGGCATGCTGTCCATCGAGAAGATCGGCATTGAGGTTGGTGTTCAAGGTTCCGTTCGAAATGGAAATATTTCCACTGGCATTTCCAACGGTATAGCCGGAAAGAGAAAAAGCAGTCTGCGCCGAAAGGGCATTCATGGCCGTCCTTGCAAGCGGAACCGCTCCGATTCTTTTTCGCGGAATGAGTTCCGCGCCCTCGCCTACTCTGATTCCAAGAAAATATTTCCCCGACGCGAAATTCATTCCGGTCGGAATGGGATTCACTCCGCCGAGATAAGTCGCGAGAAGCCCGTTTTGGATTTTCACTGTTTGGATTTCTTCCCAGATCCGGGATCCTTGATCAGTGTCCGAAGGATAAGGATCCGCCTCCATCCGATCAAGGCTATAGAGCGAGAAGCGAACTTCATAATCGCCGCTCGATACCTCCCGATTATTCTCATCGAGAACATAGGCATCCACTTCGATGTCGCCGATATTTTCAAGAAGCGTTCCTGCTGTTTCGGCTAAAACAATTCCCTGGCGGCTTATGGCTGCCGATGTTTCATCGCCCGCTACAATTCCACCCATTGTCTCCTCTTCGGAACGGACCAAATTTTCTTTTTCTTCATCTGATCCATGAACAGCTACTCCGGTTTCCTTTTCATACTGGCTGATTTTTTTTCTCGCAATTATGGAATTTCTGAATGAATCAATCTTGTCCGTTCCTGCTTTCAAAGCATGGATGGTTTTAGCGACGCTCTTGTCCATTCCCGGAAAACTTTCTGAAATTTTTTCAATGGTGAAATTATACACGGTCAGGATTTTTTCCGCCGCCGCGTCTCTCCATGAAAAATAATCCGCCTCCGCAAAATTTGATGTGGCGATAACCGCTGCCAAGAAAATCATTGCCGCCACGCCTTTCCAGCTAATGAGAAAATCAAACTTCGTAATTTCAAAGGTGCCTGCTTTTGGAATTTCGCTCTTCAATTTTTCCGACAGCCTGGCGTTGTGCTCTTTTTTTCTTTCTCCTGCTTCCTCCGTAAATTCGTCCAGCCATTCTTTCGTTGTCATCCATGTTCCGCCGACTTTCTGGGCTTTCAATTTTTTCTGCCTCACAAGGTATCCAAGATACTCTCTCTTGTACTGGGAAGTCTTGGCAATCTCTGATATCAAAATCAGTTTCGGTTCATTTTCTGGCAGCGGATTGAATTTATTTTTTTCTGTTTCATTTTCCCCGGATCCCAGATTTTCGGCTGCCTCTCTTACGCCCCCGACGCTTTCCAATTTCACACCCGCTTTATCCGAAAAGCTGGGACGGGGACCGTTCTTCTCTTTTTCGCCATATAGCATCCCCATTTTACTGCGCACCTTTTCCAGTCGCTTCTTATCGCTAGCCAGCAATTCTTTGGACATAAAAAACCGCCTTTGCTTCGACGGCTTTTTTTGCTCAAAAAAACTCCTGAAATAATCTCTGATTATCTCCTGTTTCCGGTCATTGATATTTTTATTTTTCCGCCTCTTTGTTTTCATTTTCCCGAGAACGTTTTTTCCCTTACTTAAGACTTTTAACGAAATATTCTTTATTTACTTTCCCATCTTCTTTAATTGTATTTTTACCGAAAAACTCTGTCAAAGGCCTTACTGAAAATTTGGCCGTTTTTTTTATTTTTTTTAAAAGGGCGTTATTTCCGGATTTTAAGGTATTTTATCAAATTTAAAATTATCAAAATATGCCTAAAAATAAAATCCGATATTACTTTTTCTGATAGCAATATCGGATTATTTATTCTGTTTTATTTTCGACTTGTCCCCTGACTTATGTTTGAGGCTACTTATTTTCCGGAAATATTTGTTGTCAAGCTCTTTAAAAAAATATAGCCGACTTTTTTTCTTCTTTCGGTAATCCGGGCAACAATTCCAGTGCTTCTATTCTATTGCCCAGCCAAATGAATCTTTGAAAGCGCCGGCCAAAAGATCGAAAAATGAAACTTCGGGCGCCCCCGTATACACGGCATATTTATCTGAATTTATTTCACCGCCCAATTTGTCCTTCGCGGTTATCGCATAAAAATAGGTTGATGAACTATCGAGATTTTCCAAAACCGCGCTATGCTCAATCGCAAAATATTCTTCTTCGGCAACTTTCGCCGCCCCTCCGCTTTTGCCGTATTCAACAAGGCACTTGGTCGGACGCTTTGTGTTCCATCTTACGACAAGCTGCAGCTCTTTCTTTTCCTTGGTCCGGACTATCTCGCTTTGGGCGTTTTCAATGTCGAGCGGCCCAAGCGGCTCTCCGACACTCGGATAAAATGCCGTCAGTCCCCCGCCGAAAGATACTTGGGGCAGCCGGTTTTTTTCACCGCTCATTTCAGATGGATAACTTTCTTCGCCTTCTCCCAAAACCTTTCCCGCTGGCGTCGTTATCTTCGCAGATACGTCCTTTTCGTTTTTTGCATCGGATAAATAAAATTTGTACCCGAAAAATATCATGGCAAGCATACAAACTCCCAGAAAAAAGATTCTAAATTTTCTACGGATATTTTCTGATATCAAATCTTCAATTTTATTAATTCGTATATTCGTATTAATTCGTAGTTCGTAGAGAATATTACTTCGACCGCAATGCGTCCAGCGGATCAATCACGCTGGCTCTCCGCGCCGGAACCACGCCCGTGAGAAAACCGATCATCAATGAAAAACCAGCAATGAAAAAAATAAACCAAAGAGGAAAAGAAAAGAGCGCCATTGTCTGTCCGCCCAATCTCCAGGCAATCGTATTCACAATCAAATTGACTACTTCGCCGAAAACCACGCCCAGGATGATTCCGCTCAATCCTCCCAAAAGACCCATAGTGGTCGACTCGATAAGGAATATGAGCAAGATATCTTTTTCGGAAGCGCCAATTGATTTCATGATCCCAATTTCTTTCGTCCGCTCGAGCAAGGAGACTGTCATGGTATTGAACATGCCGATTGCGCTTACCAGGAGTGCCACCGCGCCAAAAAGAGCCAGGATTATTTTTATTATACTAAACATCTTGTTCACTTCATTCACGGTATCTGAAAGGGAAGAAACCTGGTAATTATTCTCTTGCAGTTTGTTTTTCACCCCCTCTAAAACATCGCTGGATCTGCTCTTCACTTTGAGTCGAGTGAAATCAACACCCGATAAGTTTCCTTCAAGACCTTCGCTATCGACATAAAAAACCGGCTCTTCACTTTCAACTATGCCTACGATTTTATAGGTTGAACTGATATCCTTTTTCTCAAATTTAGCCTTACTCCCAACTGCGGCGGTATCTTCGGCAGGAAAGAAAAGGCTGAAACTGATCGATTTGCCCATCATCTCCCCGGGCGAAAGATTGAACAGTTTTGAAAAGGACGATGAAATGACCGCGCTTCCTGGATTCTTTTCGAAATCACCGCTCCCTTCCGACATCTTTTTACCTTCCAGCTTTAAAAGCGACGGTTTCGTTATAACCGCTGTCGCATCCGTTGAAATTTCCTGAAATTTCAACTGGGCTTTGATGTCATAAGCCGAAATGACTTCTGCCACACCATCCAACCCTTCGATCTTATTGCGAGCCTGGGCGTCAAGTTTTGACTCCTTTTCCTTATCGGCGGATACATCCAGCGTCAGGAGGGAATCGGATGTCGTAATTGCCTTGAGCAGGACGTTTTGAAGTCCATAACCTAAACCCACTAAAAATAAAATGGCGGCAATTCCAATGCCCATACCCAAAACTGTGAGGGCCGTTCTGCCAGTCCTTGCTTTGAACATCCGGGTGGAAAGTTTTAGAAGGTCATTACTCTTCATAATTATCTACGAACTACTAAATTATACGAAAATACGAAGTCATATTAGGTTGACAATTCTTTTGTACTGAACACCCTTTCGAGTAAAGTGAACTAATATTCCCAATTTTAATCCAGTTACCTTTAGATAGGAATATAACTGTTTTATATCTTGCGGAGCAAAGAAATTTTTCTGTTTCAGTTCAATTGCTATTTTATCATACACAACGAAATCCAGAATATATAAACCTATTTCTTTTCCTTTATAAACCAGCTTCGCTCTGACTTGCTCCTTAAAATCAACTCTATTTTCTTTGAATATTTCAGCAATTGCCTTTTGATAATATTTTTCTTTATGTCCAAAGCCACAATGACTGAAAACATCGAACATCATTCCCATTATTTTATAGCACTCGTCGGCGTAAATTAGGTTTCTTTTTGTTTTCGCCATTTTTTTCGTATATTCGTATCTGTTCGTAGTTCGTAGAAGCTATCAAGCCGCAAATTTCGCCAGCATGATGATTTCCACTTCTCTAGCAAGCTTGTTCGCCGTTCTTTTGTCGAGACCCATTCCCCGTTCGGAAACAGGACGGTCGAGACTCTTGCAAAGTTCAACTATTGAAAGCTGGTTGTCCATTCTCAACCGTATCAGCTGAACAAACTTCTGTCTTCGCTCGTCAGTGAAATGCAATTTGAAAAAATCAATCACATATTTTGCAATCATGAGCGCCGTTTCCTCTGTTTTTTCTGTTTCCATTTTCTTCGATATTTCCATGATGTCTTTCATCCGGCCTACAATTTTTTTCACAATTCTCTTGTCCCAGTTGAGCCCTCCATCCTTTTCTTCCCCCTGCAGCAGTTTCTCAAAATCCTCAATCGACACTCTCCCGCTGATAACCTCCTGGAGTTTTCTCCGGGCAATATCCATTTGCTCTTCAGGAACATTGAACAGTATGTGAGACAAGTATTCCTGGGCTTTGAATGGAATCAGCAGCATTCCCAATTGGGAAGGAGAAAAATTCCGGAAAGACCGCATGAGCATCTGGATCTCCGGAGCGACAGTTTCTTTTTTCACTAAAACTTCGTCTTCTCCCTTGAGTACCGCTTCCTTCCTTTCTACGACTTCTTCGATCTTCGAAATTCTCCCGTCGCTCATATGCACGACCTTGTTCCCGAATGAAAGATGGTTCGGATCATGGGTGACGAGAATGATTGTTTTTTTGTCTTTTTCATTCAGCTCCCGAAGAATCGACATCACGTTGAAAGAAGCCTTGGAATCGAGATTTCCAACCGGTTCGTCGGCGATGATGATGTCGGGATTATTAAGAAGCGCTCGAGCGATAGCCACTCTTTGCCTTTGCCCACCGGAAAGTTCGACCGGAAATTTGTCAGCCTGCTCGACTATCCCGAATCTTTCCAAAAGCTCTTTCCCTCTCTTTTCCCTCTCATCAAGGCCATCACCTATGAATACTTTGGGAAGACATACATTATCCAGGATTTTGAGGGTGGATATGAGAAAAAAAGATTGGAATACCATGCCAATCTTGCGGCGATGGAATTCGACTTTTTCCTTCTTGTTGAATTTGTTTATATCCTGACCTTCAACTATAATCTCCCCGCCTGTCGGCTTTTGGAATCCGGCTAACGCATATAGAAGTGTAGATTTCCCACATCCTGAAGGACCAAAAATTATGACGTATTCCTGGGGATAAATCTTGAGATTGATATCTTCCAATGCTTTCGATTCATTGGGCTTACCCTGGTTATAGACCATGTTCAGCCCCTTTACTTCAATGGTAGTTTTTATTGATTCTTCCGCCATGTTCCTATTATATATTAAAAGTCTGGCTTTGAGGAATTCCGAGAGCTCCGCTTGAGGAAAGAAAAAGCCGGACTTTGATTCATAAGTCAAGCTTTTGAAAGAAAAAATGATTTTCTAATATTTTTTATGACTTCAATTAACCCAACCTAAAGAATTTCTCCGCGTTTTCATCAGTTATTTTCTCTATTTCATAAACCGATAAATCCTTTATATCAGCTATTTTATCGGCAATATTTCCAATGAAGGCCGGCTCGTTTCTTTTTCCCCGAAATTCTTGAGGAGCCAGAAATGGGGAATCGGAATCGAGCATGATCCTGTCAAGCGGAATCATTTTTACAGCTTCAGCCAACTTTTCTGCCCTGCCTGCCGGTTTCGGATAAGTGATATTCCCGGAAAAGGAAAAATGAACATTCGCGAGTTCCAGAAATTTTTCGGTATCGGCTTTATTTCCGCTATAGCAATGCAAGACGAATTTCATAAAGCTCAACTCTGGGGAATTTCCCGACGAATAGTCGGGAGAGGAAAGAGTTGAGCTTTTGTAAACTCCGGAAATTATTTCATATAAGTCTTCCCACGCACTTTCGGTATCCGCTACATCCGCCTTTTCCGCTCTCTCTGCAGAATTCCGGCAATGCACTATCACTGGAAGACCAAACTCCTTCGCCAAATCAATTTGCGCCAGAAATCCCCCTTTTTGATTATTTTTAATTTCCTCTAATTTTTCTTTTGTTATGTGTCCCATGCTATGCCGCCCCTGGCGAGCCTCGCCTTCGGCGGGTGTTATGTGATAATAATCCAGGCCGATCTCGCCAATAGCAACGACCTTATTATTTTTTGCAATACTTTTTAGTTCTTCAAATATATTTTCGTATTTAGGATTTGAAATTTGGGATTTATTTGGAAATTGGAATTTGGAAATTGGAAATTCTTTTTCAGCTTTGCTGAAAAAGTCAGGGTGTAAACCGACTGCCGCGAAAATATGTTCATGCTTTTCCGCGAGAGCGATGCTTTTCTTGCTCGTTTTGATATCAACTCCGATATTCACAATCTTTTTCACTCCATTATTAAAAGCCCGCTGAATCACTCCTTCGCGGTCTTCATCATAATTTTTGAAATCCAAATGGGCGTGGGTATCGATCATAAAAATATATTTTAGCAAATAACCAATGTTTCGAAAGGATCGCGTTCCGCTCTGATGTTATATCAGAGCGGGTTAGCCTGCTTGAAAAACATTGGTTGTTTGCTTTTTCCCGTAAAACTTATATCACCCTTGGGAACAAGCTACCGGTTTCCTTAATTGCGAGCGCTTTTTTGATTTTTTCCGAAGTCTCCGGCATGAACGGAACAAGCAATTCCGAAATCAAATATAAGTCCGAAACTAATTTTTTCATCACTTCTTCAAATTTTTTCTTATCGGTTTTCACCAGCTCCCACGGCTTATTTTCTTCAACAAATTTATCGTCTTCGCGCACAATCTTCCAAATATAATCCAGCGCCTGATTCAATTCAATATTTTCAAAAAAGTTTAGCAAATTTTCCTGATCCCCTTTTCTGACGGGAGTTGAGCTCCCGTCATAGTTTTTTGCCAATTTCATTATCCTTGAAACAAGATTCCCCAACCCATTCGCGAGATCCGCGTTGTATTTTTCAATTATCCGCTCCATCGTCATGTCCACATCCTCGCCAAATGTCCCCGCACTCATGAGAAGATATCGCATTCCGTCCACTCCGAATTTCTCGAGCATTTCGTCGATTGAAATGGCATTTCCCAACGTTTTGCTCATTTTTCTTCCACTGGACAGGATATGCCCGTGGGTAAAAAGAAGTTTGGGAAGCTGAATCCCGAGATGCATGAGCATAATGGGCCAGATGGTCGCGTGAACCCGCAAAATGTCTTTCCCAATGAGTTGCACATCCGCCGGCCATCTTTTGGGAACGTTGCTCGGATCCCCGTCCCATCCCAGACCGGTGAGATAATTCAGAAACGCGTCTGCCCAGACATATGTCGTGTGCTCTTTGTCGAAAGGAAGAGTCACTCCCCAGGAAACATTCTTTCGGGAGATGGAAACGTCCCGAAGCTCTTGATTTTCGAGAAACGACAGGATTTCTTTCTTATATTTTGCCGGCGCTATTTTGAATTCATCACTCTTTATTTTTTTAATCAGTTCTTTCTGGACATCACCCGACATTTTGAGGAGATAGCACTCTTCCTTTATTTTCTCGACCACGATGTCATGGTCTGGACATCTTCCGTCAACCAGATCTTTTTCGCTTTTGAACTGTTCACAGGCCACGCAATAATATCCCTCATATTCCCCTTTATATATCGCTCCCTTGTCGAAGAGCACCTGCAAAGCCTTTTGGACGGCACCTTTGTGGTTTTCGTCGGTTGTTCGGATGAAATTATCAAAATTTATATTCAGTTTCTTCCAATATTCCTCGAACTCTCCGGACATTTCATCAACAAAAAATTGCGGATTCTTTTTCGCGTCATCCGCCTTTTTTTGGATGTTGAGCCCATGTTCATCCGTTCCTGTCAGAAAATATACGCCTTCGCCTTGCGACTTATGAAACCGCGCCAGCACATCCGCCGCAATGGTCGTATAGGCATGACCGATATGCGGCTTCGCGTTGACGTAATAGATGGGAGTGGTGATGAAAAACTTTTTTTTCATAGGGAAAAATTAGAATCCGTTATATGTTGGGAATATCCAGGAAAAGATCTGCTGATAGGCAAGGCTGACGAGAAAGAATCCTCCAATAAATGAAGAAATATTCATTACCAGAGAAACAAGGGCGGATCTTAAAAATGATATTTGACCTTTTAGTATTGCCGATATGATTATTGCCTCGAGTATAACAACGAATATTTCGTCAAAAATGAGGATATTGGGAAACGCCAGCCCGGTCCCAACATGCGCAGGACTTATAAAATTATAAATCAGCAAAGCAAATACCGGATATGAAATAAAATTCGCCAATATCACAGCCCAGAAACCTTTTTGATACCTATACAATAGAATTCCTCCAACGATAATTTCAATCAGTGTGCCTGTGAGGAAATGCAAACCTAGAGTTGTCACTGGAGAAATAACCACTGATAACGGTGAGGAGTTAGCTTCGGCCATATTTGCAAAAGAAGTCAGTAGAACCAAGACATAACATGAAAAAAATAATTTCTTTTTCATTTTTTTATTTTGAATAATTATTACATAGTCGGAACCAGCTGACTTGGTATTAGATTGATGATAATGGCCGAAAAAATAATCCAACCGATTACAAATGATGACAAATTATTCCCAAAAGAAACTCCAAATGCACTCGGATAACTGATTCTTTCCTTCAAAATATTTTTGATTATTATTGCTTCGAGGATCACAACTGCTATTTCACCAACGAATAAAGCAGTTAGCGAATCAATTCCCAATTCTAGCATGGAAACAGACAGAGTCCAAGCAACTAGCAAAGGGTAGGATACGAGATTTGCTATAAACACTGCCAAAATATTCTTTTCTATCTTTCTCAAAAACACGAAATAAGCCAAAGATATTTCTATCGCGGTTCCAATAAAAAATCCTACAAGAAAGGACCCGTATCCCAAATACATAACTAACGGATTTACCAGCGATGCTGGACTAATCATCATATCGGCCTTTGCAATCTCCGGAAATCCGAGCAGAATAACAACAGGCAAAATTGATAAAAATAATATTGGCCTTACATTCTTCCTCATTTTTTTATTGAAAAATTAATCAAATACTTGGAAGCTAAACTTCCAATTGGAAGTTTAGCTTCCAAAACTATTCCAATAATATTTTTTCGAATTCTTTCTTTTCTCTCATCACCTCTACATTTTCTTTAGCAAATTTCTTATAGTCTTCACCTCCCCTGAATTCACTCATAACAACTTGTTTATCACAAAGACCGTATTTTGTTTTTCCTAAATAATCAGAATAGCTACTCCAACGGTATATTTCCGCTTTCGCAATTCCGTGCACTTCGCAGTTACAATTTACATAGGCCGAAAGATAAAAAAAAGCGTTTGGCTTGATTCGCACAGACTTGAATGTTCCCTGAAAAAGAGAGCCGGAGCGTTTATATTTTTGATTAAAATATTTCGTATACCCTGTTCCTATCCGCTGCATGAATTTTTCTATGCCCCTTTCTTTAAGTTGCTTCAAAATGAAATGATAGTGGTTTGGATTTAAACAATAGCACACTATCTCAATTATTTTTGGAAGCTTAGCTTCCAAATTATTTTTTTTGTCTTTGAAGCCTTTTTCGTAAAGGCTCCCGATCGGATCTTTACTGTTAAACTCTTTCATGCTTTTCAAAAATCTTTGGTAATCAAAATCATCCAGAAAAACTTTGCGCTTATCAACACCGCGATTATAAATGTGATAATATTCGTTTTCCACTAATTGTATTTTTCGCATTTTCTGTTTGGAAGCTAAGCTTCCAAAATTATCACAAATTCCCCCTTTATCTTTCCTTGATTATCTCTAAAGTATTTCTTTATCTCCCCAATCTCCCCCCTCACAATCTCTTCAAACATTTTCGTCAGTTCCCGGCCTACAACCAGTTTAGCATCTGGCTTGAATTTTTCCAGCAGTTCGAGGTTTTTCAAAAATCGATGCGGGGATTCGAAGTATATCACCGGGTGCTTCGCTTCCGCCACTTCCCGGAAAAAAGTTTCCCGCCCTTTCTTGTGCGGCGGAAATCCGAGAAAAGAAAACTTCGACATATTTATTCCCGCCACGCTCGCGAGAGTTGTTATCGCTGATGCACCTGGAATTGGAATAATCCTAGAGCTAAGCTCTGGGATTTCCCAGAGCTTAGCTCTAGGAGAAAGCTTCGCGATCAACTCATTTCCCGGATCAGAAATCCCCGGTGTTCCGGCATCCGAAACCAGCGCCAGATTTTTTCCGTTTTCCAAGTGTTCAATGATTTTTTCGATTCTGGAAATCTTCGAGTGATGGTGGTATGATAGAAGAGGTTTTTGAATTTCATACCGGTCGAGCATTTTTTTCGTCACCCGCGTATCCTCGCACAAAATCAAATCAACCTCTTTGAGGACTCGCAAAGCTCTCAAGGTGATGTCCTCGAGATTTCCGATAGGGGTAGCGACGATGTATAGTTTTCCAATTTCAACCATTGTAATAATACTATAAGCAAAAGAAAAATAAATAATTATAAGCGACAGAGAAAAAGTTAAAACCGGTTATTAATTTTTCCTTTTCGTTTTTCCTTCTAACTTTTTCCTTTTTAAATTATGGTATTGACTCCTCACATTCTTTCCGGCGCCGCTCTCGGCGCGAATGTTCAAAGCCCCTGGGCCGTTGCCGTATTTTCAATAATTCTTCATTTTCTTTTGGATACGCTTCCGCACGGTGACTATCTGAATAAAAAATCCCGGTTGGGGGAATTTTGGAAAGTTGCTGTTGATCTGACACTTGGTTTTGCTCTCGTTGCCGGGGCCCTCACTTTCAAGGGAATTACTGACGAAAATATGCTGAGAAATGTCGCTCTTGGTATACTTTTCTCACTTCTTCCCGACGGAACAACTTTTCTTTATATCTGGATGAAAATGAAATCCCTCAGTCCCATCAAAAAATTCCATGAAAAGCTCCACTATCATCCTGACTTTTCACCTAAACGTCAGTTCCGCTTCAAAAATAATCTTTGGGATATTCTTATCTCCTTTACGTCCCTTCTCATTCTTCTCTTGATTTAAGAAACATATTCTTATTTATATTATTCAGACATTGACGCTTCCTGGTCTTGAGGTTTTTTGGCCACAAGGTCATCGATCACTTCTCCTAACATCGTCGCGATTGGAACTGCTACTATGATTCCCATCACACCACCAAGCTTCGCTCCAATGAGAAGCGCCAGTATGACAACTACCGGATTGAGTCCGACTGCTTTTTTCATAACAAGCGGTGTTAGAACATAACCTTCGAGCTGCTGAACCAGAACAAACAGCCCCAAAACCAAAAGGCCTGTGACTGGACCATGCAGAAAACTGATCGCAACAGCGATTACGGCTGAAATTATTGGCCCGATGTAGGGAATTATTTCCAAAATCCCGGCAATAAGCGCTAAAACCAAGGCGTATGGCACTCCAATAATAAGAAGCCCGATATAATCAAGCGCGAAAATAATAAACATCAGGAACAGCTGGCCCTGCAGCCATCGTCCCATTTTGAACTGAATCCGGTCTACAAGATTGGAAATATAATCGCGATGATCTGCCGGCATGAGAGAAGCAGTGAATTTTTTGATGCCCCTTTCCTGGACAGACATATAGAAAGCAATCGAAAGGACAACGATAAATTCAAATATGCCGCCGATGAATGAGACCGTTCCGCTGAAAAGTGACGATCCGGCTTGGGAAATTTTTTCCGCGGCGCTTCCTGTGAAATTTGAAATTTGCTGCTGAAAATTATGGGAAACGGCATATTCGCGGACAATTAGAAAATATCCCGAAAGTTTTTCAACGATGGTGGGAAAATTTTCCCCAAGACCCCGAATTTCGCTTGTCAGAGGCGGAATAAGAAGTCCGACCGCCGTTCCCAGAATGGCGATAAAAAGAATATATACAACGATCACCGTGAGTGATCGCGGAATCTTTCTTTTCTGGAACCAATCCACGATCGGATCAATAGCGCTTACTATGATGATCGCCAGAAAAACCAAAAGCACTATGTCGCGTACAAGATAAAGAAACCAAAGAAGCAGCAAAATGAATATAGCGCGCAGAATTGTCCCGGATGAGATTTCGATTGTGCGGTTCATATTATTTCTCTACAAATTAAAAATTTTTGCACAAATACACAAATCAACGCGATAGTCACAACAATCTTTCATTCGACATAAAATTTGCAAGCAAATTCATTCGTATATTCGTAATTGATTCGTAGTTCGTAGATATTTATAATTTCAATATTTTTTCCAAATAACTTTTATCTTCTACCGGACCGATTATCGCCAGATTCAGCTTGCTGTTAACGAATATATCTTTCGCTACTCTCAGTATATCATCCGCTGTCACTTTATCAATATTGGCCAGTATCTTGTCCGGCGTTTCGATATTTCTCTTCGCAAGTTCTTGTCCGACGAGAAAAGAAGCTACTTCGTCAGAAGATTCTAGCAAAAGAGCAGTCCGGCCCCGCATATTGTCCTTGGCTTTTTGCAGTTCTTTTTCAGAAACTTTCCTGTCCCTAATATTTCTGATTTCACTGATGATCGTCGTTAGAGTTTTTTCAATTTTTTTCGGATCGGTGTCTACTCCGGCTCTCACCGTCAGATATCCGCTGTCGGATGAATTTTCATAGGCCGCGCTGATGTAGTATGCCAGTCCCAGCCGCTCCCGGACCGAAAGGAAAAGTCGACTGCTCATAGTCCCACCGAGAATGTTTGAAAGAAGCGAAAGAGCGAACCGGTCCGAATGGAACATATCATAAGCGCGCACACCAACAACCAGATGTGTCTGGTCTGTTTTTTTGTGCTTGATCTTGATCTGCGGCTTTTCTTGTTTTTCCCAAACTTTCGGCTTGGTATTCATTTTTCCCTTTTTCGCGCCAGAAAACATTTTGGCCACTTTTTTTGAAACATCTTCATGATCCAAATTTCCGGCAACGCAAACGACTGTATTAGGAGCAGTATAGAGCTTTTGCATATAATCGGTGAAGTCTTTTCTTTTCATACGTTCGATATTTTCCTTTGGGCCGATGATTCTCCATCCGGCCGGTTGGTCGCCATAAAGAAGTTCCTCGAACATTTCCTGGACAAGCAGCATCGGAGTATCCTCATACATATTGATCTCTTGAAGAATCACCCCCCGTTCCCGATTTATTTCTTTTTCATCCAGTTTCGAATTGAGATATATGTCACTCACAACATCGAGCGCCAGATCCAGATGCTTTGAATCGACTTTCGTATAATAAACAGTGCTTTCCTGGCCGGTGAAAGCATTGAATTCTCCGCCAACATTATCCATTGCCGAAGCGATGTCTTTCGTGTTCGGCCTTTTTTTCGTCCCCTTGAAAAACATATGCTCCAGAAAATGCGAAAGGCCGTTGTTTTTTTTATTCTCATATTTCGATCCGGCCGCCACGGCTACAACAACCGTAACTGTCTGCGTTTCTTTCATTGGCGCAGAGATAAGCCGTAAACCGTTTTTGAATGTTGTTTTTTTGAAATGCATATATTAATTTAGGAGCTTGTATAGAACAGCATAGAGATTTATGCTTAATCTATGACAGCTCGATTGATTAAAAACTCTAAACTAACGAATCGTCAAATTAACAAATTAATAGATTTCTTCATTCTGGAAGTGACAGCCAACAAAGCGGCGGGAGTTCTTAGAATACATAGACATTCAGCCGAAAGGATTTACAATCAT
>Ga0172375_10007250_pt1 | contig 15238 bp, 14 predicted proteins | sample LakKiv1m_FD_114537 | JGI IMG/M metagenome (GOLD analysis project Ga0172375, IMG submission 114537) | Freshwater microbial communities from Kabuno Bay, South-Kivu, Congo - kab_092012_11.1m | ecosystem: Environmental > Aquatic > Freshwater > Lake | place: Democratic Republic of the Congo... | reverse complement strand
TCTCTTTAACTTTCTTTAACACGCGTAAGATGTTCAGAAAGTGATCTAACACGAATCAGGAGCTTAGAATGATAAAAATTCTTATTCATTCCCGATACTCATTATTTTTTTTATCATTCTAAGCTCCTGATTCGTGTTAGATCACTTTCTGAACATCTTACGCGTGTTAAAGAAAGTTAAAGAGAAAAAAGTCGCATCATATATAGTCGTACTTTTGTTTAAATATGAAGAAAAGAATCATTGTTTTACTGGCTCTCTTCTTTTTTCTGGCTATAACAGGAATTGTCCTCATCCAGCTTTACTGGATAAGGAACGCTATTAATATCACCGACCAGCAGTTCCGTACCGATGCAAATAAAGCACTCGAAGCAGTGGTTCTCGACCTTGAAGAGCAGGAACTGATCAATAACATAATTGAGCAGATTGATGTATACTCCACAGATTCAGTGACAGCCATTGTTCCTGCAAATTCACCGCTGGCCCGTAAACTGAGAGGATACCAGCCTAATTCAGAACTACTTGAGATTTATGGCCTCGATACTGAGAATGAACCAATAACCATAACAAGCTCGGGACAGAGAATTGTTATTTCAGCAGAGGATATGAACCCGTACTCTCTGCCTGACGAAATTACAGAGACATCCCCTGAGGTGATAACTGCAGAACTGAAAGGCAGGGTGACGAATAAAATTGTATTCCTTGAAAAAATAATGGATAAAATTCTTTCAGAAACACCCGATATACAGGAGAGAATCGATCCGGAAGTTCTCAGAAAATCAATAAGGAGTTCTCTTAATAATGTAGGAATAAAACTCGATTTCGAGTTTTCAATCCGGTCAGGACGTTCAGGAATAATTTGGAAGAGTCCCGGATTTACTGATAAGCCCGGAACTAACAAGTTCATTATCCAGTTATTCCCTAATGATCCGCTTCCCGGACAGAATCAGCTTGTAGTATACTGCCTTCAGGAGCAGCAATATAAATTTGAGAGAATTGGATCTCTGGGGTTTCTTTCTCTTCTCTTTGCCATAATTCTGCTTATACTGGCAACCGGTACTTTCATAGTTATCTTCAGGCAAAAGAAAATATCCGAGATAAGGAACGACTTTATCAACAACATGACACATGAGCTGAAGACTCCTATATCCACAATATCACTTGCATCGCAGATGATGGCCGATAAATCTATTTCTGAAGAAAACAAGAATATTGATAACCTGGCCAGGGTAATCTCCGACGAAAGCATGCGTTTGAAGTTCCAGGTGGAAAAGGTACTTCAGATGGCTATTTTTGAAAAGGCAAGAATGAAGTTAAACCTTGCCGGTATGGATATCCACAAAATCCTTTACAGCGCCATAGACAATTTCTCCCTTCAGATTAAAACAACAGAAGGCAAAATTATTACAGATTTTCAGGCCGCCTCTTCTCATGCGATGGTTGATGAGATCCATTTTCTGAACGCTATCTCCAACCTTATCGATAACTCAATCAAGTATTCAGGAGGAAAGCCGGAAATTACAATTACAACCAGGAATTCGAAAAAAAATATTATAATATCTGTTGAGGATAAAGGCATAGGCATCAGCAAAATGGAACTCGGGAGAATTTTTGACAAGTTCTACCGTGTATCTTCAGGAAACCTTCATAACGTAAAAGGCTTTGGACTTGGTTTAAGTTATGTTAAAAAGGTGATCGAAGATCATAATGGCACCATAAAAGCTGACAGTCAGATTAATAAGGGCACTAAATTCATAATTTTAATCCCAAAAACCGGACTAAAATGAAAATAACAAAAGTTCTTCTTGCCGAAGATGACAGCAACCTTGGGATGCTGTTAAAGAATTACCTGACCGCAAAAAATTTTGATACTAATCTGCTTGTTAACGGTGTGCAGGCACTTGAAGAATTTCCGAGAAAGCAGTACGAACTATGCATACTCGACATTATGATGCCGGAAATGGATGGATTGACACTTGCGAAAGAAATACGGAAGATAAATCCTGCCGTACCAATTATATTCCTGACAGCCAAGAGCCAAAAGGAAGATATCCTGGAAGGATTCCGGACAGGAGCAGATGATTATATTACAAAACCTTTTTCGATGGAAGAGCTGCTATACCGTATACAGGCAATACTTAAAAGGACATCTGGTTCTGCTGTCCCAAAGAAAGAAGCGATGTACATGATTGGCAACTATACATTTGATCCGCTCAAGCAGATGCTGATAATAAGCGGCGAACCGGTAAAGCTCACCACAAAGGAAACGGAGCTCCTCGAACTGCTGTGCCGCCACAGAAATGAGATCCTTGAACGCAATTTTGCGTTGAAATCGATCTGGATAGATGATAATTATTTCAACGCACGTAGCATGGACGTTTATATAACCAGGCTGAGAAAATACCTGAAAAAAGATTCTGCCGTAAAGATCCTGAATGTCCATGGCAGAGGATATAAGCTGTTATGCTAAAAAAACACCCCGGCTTTCAGGGCCGGGGTTGGTTGCTTAGGTTAGATAATAGGATTGAAAATTCTTAATCCCCCGATTATCACACGGCTAAAATAGTATTTTTTTATTTTAAAACCATCCGGGGATAAATTTTATACTGCTTTCCTGTCCGGTCAATCGAGTTTCAGCACTGCAAGAAACGCCTGCTGAGGTACTTCCACATTACCTATCTGACGCATTCTTTTCTTGCCTTTCTTCTGTTTTTCAAGAAGTTTCCTCTTTCTTGTTATATCTCCTCCGTAGCATTTTGCTGTTACATCCTTCCTCACAGCTTTAACAGTTTCACGTGCAATTATTTTAGCGCCTATCGCCGCCTGAATTGCTATATCAAACTGCTGACGCGGAATAAGCTCCTTAAGCTTGACACACATTTTACGTCCAAAGTCGTAGGCATGACCCCTGTACATAAGAGTCGAAAGTGCATCTACCATCTCTCCGTTAAGAAGAATGTCGAGCCTTACCAGATCGGCATTCTGGTATGCAGTGTAATAGTAATCAAATGAAGCATATCCTTTCGAAATACTTTTCAGCTTGTCGTAGAAGTCAAATATAATCTCCGACAGAGGCATCTCGAATGTAAGTTCAACCCTGTCTCTTGTAAGGTAGATCTGGTTTTTCAGCACTCCCCTCCTGTCGATACAGAGGTTCATTATAGATCCAACATACTCCGAAAGTGTTATAACCTGGGCCACTATATACGGCTCTTCAATATGATCTATATAATTTATCTGAGGAAGTCCGGAAGGATTATGTACATCTACCTGCTCACCTTTGGTTGTTGTAACCCTGAAAGATACGTTAGGCACAGTCGTAATAACATCCATGTTGAATTCCCTGTCAAGCCTCTCCTGGATTACCTCCATATGAAGCAGTCCCAGGAAACCGCACCTGAAGCCAAAACCGAGTGCTGCTGATGATTCAGGGATGAATGTAAGCGATGCATCGTTAAGCTGAAGCTTCTCTATAGAGTTTCTAAGATCCTCATATTCGTCAGCATCAACAGGATACATACCCGCAAAAACCATTGGCTTCACCTCTTCAAAACCTTCTATTGCCTTGTCGCATGGATTTTCCACATGAGTAATTGTGTCTCCAACCTTTACTTCCGCCGAATTTTTGACTCCCGAAATAATATATCCCACGTCGCCTACAGCAAGAATATCCCTTGCCTCAGGCTTAAGTTTACGAACTCCTATCTCCTCAGCATTGTATTCATGATCTGTGCTTACAAACTTCACCCTGTCACCCTTACGGATAGTTCCGTTAACGATTTTGAAATAAGCTATTATACCCCTGAAAGAATTGAATATCGAATCAAATATCAGCGCCTGCAGCGGGGCATCAGGATCGCCGACTGGAGGTGGAATTTTGCTTACAATAGCTTTCAGAATGGCATCGATACCCAATCCTGTCTTTGCACTGGTTTCTATTATAGATTCGCGATCACAACCTACCAGGTCGACGATCTGATCCTTAACCTCCTCAGGCATGGCATTTGCCATATCCATCTTATTGAGGACGGGTATTATTTCCAGTTCATTATCAAGAGCTTTGTAAAGATTGGCTATTGTCTGAGCCTGTATTCCCTGTGTTGCATCAATTACCAGGAGAGCACCTTCGCATGCAGCTATTGACCTGGATACTTCATAAGAAAAATCGACATGCCCGGGGGTATCAATAAGGTTCAGAAAATATTTCTTCCCCTCCTGATGATACTCCATCTGTATTGCATGGCTTTTAATTGTTATCCCGCGTTCCCTCTCAAGATCCATATCATCCAGAACCTGGTCCTGGAATTCCCGTTCCGTAATTGTCTTTGTTTTTTCAAGCAGCCTGTCGGCCAGGGTACTTTTACCATGGTCGATGTGGGCTATGATGCAGAAGTTACGGATGTTATTCATCAGGAATCCTGGATGTCAAGTAAGGTGCAAAGGTAAGGGCGTTGCAAGCAACGCCCTTACGAAAATCTTTTGAGAAAATTACATCATTCCCGGCATACCGCCGCCCATACCCTGAGGAGGCATAGGAGGATTATCTTCCTTTTCTTCAACAATAACAGCTTCAGTTGTCAGGAACATTCCTGCGATTGATGCTGCATTTTCGAGAGCCACGCGGGTAACTTTAGCAGGATCTATAACACCTGTTGTCATCAGTTTTTCGTACTTGTTTGACTGGGCGTTATATCCATAATCGCCTTTCCCGGCTTTTACATTCTGGACTACAACGGCACCTTCCTGACCTGCATTAACTGCTATCTGGCGAAGAGGTTCCTCAATGGCACGCTTAATTATTGCAATACCGGTAGTCTGGTCTTCATTTTCACCCTCCAGTCCTTCGAGAGCTGCCGAAGCGCGGATATAAGCTACACCACCACCCGGGACAATACCTTCTTCAATAGCTGCGCGTGTTGCATGAAGTGAATCGTCAACGCGGTCTTTCTTCTCCTTCATTTCAACTTCCGAAGCAGCACCTATATAAAGAACTGCAACTCCTCCTGCGAGTTTGGCAAGGCGCTCCTGAAGCTTTTCCTTGTCATAATCGGATGTTGTTGTGGTCATCTGCTGTTTGATCTGACCTACTCTCGCCTTGATCATATCTTTTTCGCCTGAGCCGTTCACAATCGTTGTGTTCTCTTTGCTTACGGTTACCTTCTCGGCCATACCCAGCATATCAAGAGTAGCATGTTCAAGCTTGAGTCCCTTTTCTTCAGAAATAACTGTACCACCTGTAAGGATAGCAATGTCTTCCAGCATCTCTTTCCTTCTGTCGCCAAAACCTGGAGCTTTAACTGCACATACTCTCAGTGAACCGCGCAAACGGTTTACTACAAGTGTTGCAAGAGCTTCACCTTCAATATCTTCAGCAACAATTACAAGAGGCTTGCCTGTCTGAGCTGATGCTTCGAGAATGGGAAGCATATCCTTCATGGTAGAAATCTTCTTGTCGTAGATAAGTATATAAGGAGACTCGAGGTCGGCTTCCATTTTCTCTGTATTTGTTACGAAGTATGCTGAGATATATCCACGGTCGAACTGCATACCTTCCACAACTTCAACAGATGTAGATGTGCCTTTTGATTCCTCTACAGTAATAACACCTTCTTTATGAACCTTACCCATTGCCTCAGCAATAAGTTTTCCAATTTCTTCATCATCATTGGCTGAGATCCTGGCTACCTGTTCGATCTTGCCCAGATCATCGCCAACTACTTTTGCCTGTGATTTGAGATGTTTTACAACAGCTTCAACTGCCTTGTCAATGCCTCTTTTAATATCCATCGGGTTTGCACCGGCTGTGACATTCTTGAGACCTACGTTGATGATAGACTGTGCAAGAACGGTAGCAGTTGTTGTTCCGTCACCGGCTATATCGCCTGTTTTGGAAGCAACTTCCTTAACCATCTGAGCGCCCATGTTCTGATAAGGATCTTTCAGTTCTATTTCCTTGGCAACAGTAACGCCGTCTTTTGATATCTGGGGAGCTCCGAATTTCTTCTCAAGGACCACGTTACGGCCTTTTGGACCCAGGGTTACCTTTACAGCATCTGCAAGCTTGTCAACACCTTCCTTAAGGAGTGCGCGCGCATCAATATTATATTTAATCTCTTTTGCCATTTTTTTTCTTTTTATTGGTTTACAAATTATGCTATGAAAAGAATATCTGACTGAGAGATCAGGAGATAATCTTCACCGTCAATTGTGAGTTCCTGTCCGGAATACTTTCCATACAGAACTTCATCACCTTTCTTGATTTCCATTTCTTCATCTTTCTTTGCTGCACCTACAAGTACAACTTTTCCCTGACGGGGTTTTTCCTTAGCGGAATCAGGAATAATGATACCGCTGGCAGTTTTTGCTTCAGCTTCATAAGGTTTTACAAGAACCTTACCTGCCAGAATTTTACCTTTTAATTGTGCCATTGTTATTTAGTTTTATAGTTAAGAATCTTAATCGACCTGCTCTTTTACATATTTTATGCCAAAGGGATAAACATGACAATTTCAAACAAAAAGTGTCAGTTGGCGTGACAAACTGACACATTCAGGGAGTATCTCCTATAGAACACTATTTATTTGCCGGTTCTGCAGAAGGCGGAACTACCTGAGGAAGTGTTGGGATATCCTTAGTAGGAACTGCCTGATCAATGCTCGTCCTGGGATTGGCTTCTCTTGTTTTTTTGGGGATGGTTGCTGTTGCTACCAGGCTCAGTATCAATATTGAAGCTGCAAGTGTCCATGTTGCTTTTTCGAGGAAATCGGCAGTTTTGCGGATACCCATTGTCTGTCCGGCTGATGTAAAATTAGCTGCAAGCCCTCCGCCTTTTGAATTCTGCACAAGAACAATAAGTATCTGGAAAACACATGCTATAAGAACCAGAACCGACACAAAAATATATATGCCCATCTGTTATTTTTTTAACAACTCTTTTACTTTTTCAATTTGAGACGCAAAGTAACTACTTTTTTCCGGAAATTTCAAACTTAGTTTCTCATAAATATCTATCGCCCTCGAATAGTATCCCTGTGTTGTATATATCCTGGCAAGGGTTTCAGTAACAAATCCTCCCTTTTCTTCAACATAAGGAATCGAAATGTCGGTGACAGGTGTTTCATTCTTTTCCCGTCGTGGTTCTATCCTTGGATTTGCAATGATGAATTTGTCGATAAGTTCAGACTGAAGCATTTTTTTGCTCAGAGGCTCTTTAATTGTTTCTGTTTGTCCGGAAGTTTTCTCCTCCGGTTCGAGTTCAAGCAGCTCAGCCGGTTCAGGTACCGAGAATCCGGGATCCATATATATAATCTTCTCCTCAACCGAGCCTGACTCTCCATCGATTACAAGTATAGTTGCATCGTCCTCATAGAACTCTTCTGAAATAAGAATTGTCTTATCGATCCCGGGTTCGCCCTCTTCTGCAGGCAATGAATCCTTTTCTATCTCATTTATAAAATCTTCACTGTTTTTTGCCGATTCTATAACTACCTGCTGGCTATCAGGATTTTCGGCTTCAAAGACAGCGGTTTTTGGTGTTTCTGCTTGCTTAACTTCCTCTTTTGCAGTCTCTTTCTTCAGCAGATAATAAAGCACTTCCCGGTCAGCAATATGCATTGCAGATGTTCTGAGCAGGTTCTCAAACTTAACATCTGATGTATTCTGAAGTCCTTTAAGGAGAAGAAGGTATGCGCTCTGAAAATAGGGAAAAATATTAATAAGCTCGCTGACCTCTCCGATCATCGTACGATCAGCAGGTCCCGAATTTTCAATCATTCGCAGAAAATCATTTCTGTTCATTACTATTACCAGTTCACGAAAGCCCTGTTGAAGATATCTTCAACCAGAAGTTCAATTATCTTTTCGGAAAGCTCCGCCTCAACTGCGCTAAGGTCAAGCTCGCTGCTATAATCCTCATAACGCGAAAAAGTCTGCTCGTAGTTGTATTCAGGCTGGACAGCGTTTGTAAATTTAACCCTTACTGAAATTGTGAATCTGTTTGTCGCTGCCTGGGCATCAGCGCCAACGGTAAGCGGCCTTGTATTATAATCAGAGATCTCGCCTTCGAAATTAACATCCCCGACATCATTTGTAACTCCCAGGTTAGTCTGTGCCTTGCATTTGTCTATGAGGACGTCTGTCAGGTTCTGACTGAGCCCGGGCTGAACAAGGTTTGCCCTGTTCTCAAAATACTGAACGCTTACCGTTTTGACGTCGGGTGATATGCTTGCCCCCGAGAAAGAGTATTTGATCTTGCATCCATACAACAGCAATATCCCTGCGATAAGGATAAGATATGGCAGTTTCTTACAATAAGAGAGCTTCCTTATTTTACATCTCAATACCATATTCCTTTATTTTCCTGTATAACGTGCGTTCTGATATTCCAAGTTCGTGTGCTGCCAGTTTTCTTTTTCCGCTGTATTTTTCAAGAGCCTTCTTTATCATCTCCACCTCCTTATCAGAAAGCGATAAAGATTCCTCAACAATCTCCTCAGTGTCCACAATATCTTCCATGCTTTTCCTGATAATTGACTCTTCAGCCGGTTTTGTATCAGCAATATCCACTTTCGCTTCCCGGAAAAGGTTCTTGATAACCCTTGTATCTGTTTCACTGAAAGCTCCTGTATCGCCGTTCTGGATAAGATCATATACAAGCTTTTTCAGGTCATTCATATCACTTTTCATGTCGAAAAGGATCTTATACAGTATCTCCCGCTCTGAAGAAAATGATTTCTCATCATCCTTTTTTATAACAGCTGGAAGCTTAATGCCGTCATAATCGGGCAGATAAGTTTTCAAAGAAGATGCCCTTATTTCGCGTTCGCTTTCAATAACGGAGATTTGCTCGGTAATGTTCTTCAGCTGTCTTACGTTTCCGGGCCAGGAATAATTCAGAAGGATATTTCTTGCCTCATGGTCGAGTCTAATCGAAGGCATACGGTATTTTTCAGCAAAATCCACAGCAAATTTCCTGAAAAGGAGGAAGATATCATCACCTCTTTCTCTTAGCGGTGGTATTCTGACAGGTACAGTATTAAGCCTGTAAAAAAGATCTTCCCTGAACTTGCCATGATCAATTGCAGTCGGAACATCCACATTACTTGCAGCAATGACCCTTACATTTGTCTTCTGAACCTTTGATGAACCCACCCTGATGAATTCGCCGGTCTCCAGCACCCTGAGCAGCCTTACCTGTGTCGACAAAGGTAATTCTGCAACCTCATCAAGGAAGATTGTACCTCCGTCAGCTACTTCGAAATATCCTTTTCTGCTGTCGGTTGCGCCGGTGAATGAACCTTTTTCATGCCCAAAGAGCTCAGAATCGATTGTCCCTTCAGGTATTGCCCCGCAGTTTACTGCTATATAAGGACCATGTTTGCGGGCGCTGTGATTATGAATAACCTGCGGAAAAACTTCTTTTCCGGTTCCGCTTTCGCCGGTTATAAGGACAGAAAGGTCGGTAGGCGCAACCTGAACAGCTATATCGATTGCCCGGTCAAGTCCTTCGTAATTGCCTATTATCCCAAACCTTTGCTTAATATTTTGCAGATCTCTCATTAATGCTCAAAAGAATGTGCGAATTTAAGATATTTTTAAAACATTGGGAAATTCAATTTTCGTAAATTCGCAGGATGACAAAGCAACCAGTCTATCATTTCGCCGCCATTATTCCGGCACGTTATGCCTCTTCAAGGTTCCCGGGGAAGCCTCTCGTAAGGCTTGGAGATAAAACTATGGTTCAACGGGTTTATGAACAGGCAAAAAAGGCTGTCGACATGGTTTATGTCGCCACCGACGATGAAAGAATATTCAGGGCTGTCAGTGATTTTAAAGGTAAAGCCGTAATGACATCAACCGATCATTTCAGCGGCACGGATCGTTGCGCCGAGGCTGTTGAAACAATAATGCGCGAAACCGGGCAGAACATTGATGTTGTACTTAATATCCAGGGCGATGAACCCTTCATAAGTCCTGACCAGATCAACCTGCTGAAATCATGTTTCGACGACCGGAAAGTGCAGATTGCAACACTCATAAGAAAAACTGATCCGGGAGAGGACATTTTCAATCCGAACCAGGTTAAAGTAATTCTTGATAAGGATGGTAATGCAATTTATTTCAGCCGTGCTGCAATACCTTATCACAGGGGAATTGAACCATCAGAATGGTCAAAGGAAAATCCCTTTTTCAAGCATCTCGGGCTATATGCATATACAACTGAAGCACTGAAAAAAATAACTTCGCTGCCCAGGACTCCTCTTGAAATTGCTGAATCGCTTGAACAGAACAGGTGGCTTGAAAACAGTTTCAGGATAAGAACTGCAGTCACCGACCGCGAAAGCATCAGCATAGATACACCTGATGATCTGGAGCGTGCTTTACGCCATTTGAATAATTTTGTTTAGTTTTTTAATAACTTTAGCACAATTTTTGATATATACAATAAAAACGGTATAAATATGAAGAAGGGTTTACTCTTTATTATGTTTATCATTCTGACCTTCAGCCTTCAGGCACAGAAGGATACCGTTAATGTTTCACCTTACCAGGTGCAAAAAAATGCAATGGCTGATGCAACAACAACAAACATTACAATATATCCTGTTCCGATAAGGGATAACTTTTTTTCCATACGGTGCGAGAAAGAGATAACAGGCGTGAAGGTTACAAATATTATAGGACAGGACATTTATAAGATGAAGTATAATAACCCGGAAACGATAACTAAAATTATTCTTGATAATCCCAAAAGAGGGATGTATCTTGTTACAGTAATCTTAGAAGACGGTGCAAGGGTTGTAAAGAAGGTTATGATTGAGCAGGCTGAATAAGGATTATCTTTTCAGCATATAGCGGATTTTCGGGGGAATTTTCCGCAAATTAGAAATGAAATTGAAATGACCATTTACAAGTGGTAAACATTCTATTTATCAGATTGTTTAACATTTGGTAATAATTAATATTTAACAACTTCAGAACTTATCGCCATGGAAGAAGGAATTAATTTGTTCTCTATCAGGGATCTGGAAAATTTTTCGGGGATTAAGGCACATACAATAAGGATCTGGGAAAAAAGATACGGCATACTTATCCCGGAAAGAACTGATTCAAACATCAGGACCTATAATGAATCGGAGCTTAAAAAAATACTCAATGTTGCCTACCTGAACAGAAATGGCCTGAAAATATCAAAAATTGCCATACTTGACGAAGATGAGCTTACGCAGAAGGTAATGGCGTTAAGCAGCAACAATGATAATCCCGATAAGGATTTCCAGCCCGGGAAGATACTTATGACAGCTATCCGGTTCAATGAGGATCTCTTCATAGAGGCCCTGTCCCCTTTTATTAAATTCAAGGGTATCGAGGAAGCTTATTGCAGGTATCTTCATCCCCTGCTTGAAAAAGCAAGAATACTATGGCAGACAGGAAGTCTTTCAAGAGCCCAGGAACAATTTATCAGAAGCACCATAAAGCAGGTAATAATTGTTGAGGACAGCCAGCTTAAGCCATGGACAGGCAGATCAAAACCTTCTGTTGCCATGATAAACACTTCCGATAACCTCAGCGATAACAACTTCCTCTTTTATAAGTACGTTCTTAGAAAACGCGGTTTTGATGTGATATATACAGGAGGTATACTTCCTGCCTCGGAGGTCATTGAAATGTTCAAAATTAAACCATTCGATTACCTTATAGTCAATTCCAGCGGTTTTGATTTTGAAAAGAAAAAGATCGGCTATTTCAGTAACATTGGAAAGTCATTGATGATCAAAAAAATTATTTTTACTGACTTCCCTGATGAGAAAGAAAGAAAACAGCAGGAAAGACTTGCTTTCACAAAAGATCCTGCTGATTTCATAACCTTTACTGAAAACTTCAGGTAACTACCTTACCTTAACTGTTACTGATTCAATAATTTTCATTGCAGTTGTGAGAGTGCTGAGATCCGTGTAAATCTCTCCCGTTTTTCCTGAATAGTGACTATGTCCGACCGGGATCATTGTATACGATTCCTTAGGGTCTTTAGTATCTATTGCGGCTTCGTAAACAAGTGCAGGCTGGCACGACATTTTGTAGTTTTCATCATCGGGGTATTTGTCGTTAGTCCAGTATTCATTCCAATCCCAGTTCTGGTTAATCTCAAGCATAACCCTGAACCTTTCAGGAAGTTGTCTGTCTGCACGCGATGTAAGCACAAAGCTTGTAGTTGGAGTTGCTCCTGTATAAGCGTCAGGTACAGATGTTCCGGCATCCGGAACAAACAATCCGTCAGCAGCCTCAATGCCTCTCTTGTGAGCCCAGTAAGGAAGAGTTTGAGGAGCTCTCTTTTCATCGCTTATCCATTTGTTATCCTCCTGTTTTGCATATTTGAAGAACCCTGTTCCAACAGCTTTTGCAACATAAAGTGTTTGAATATATTTACCACCCTCATCTTCCAGCCAGATTGCAAAGAGAGGGTAGTAGAACGATTCTCCTCTGGTAAGGTCAACAACTATTTCAGGCCCCTTTCCTTCGGTGTTTGTTACAAGGGAGGTCTTCTCATCCTGAATCCCGGCCTGCTTTTTAAGAGAGCCTGCTGAGCAGGCACTTAATGATATTGCGGTTACTATTATTAATATTCTGTTCATGTCATAAATAATTAAAATTCTATCATAATTCCCAGAGTGGGCAGTACTGTTCCTGATGTTCCATCAATGAATTTTGGTAAATACCTTAAAGGATCAGTAGTGTCGGTAAGAGGATTTCCGGCGGCATCCGACTCCCTTATAAGTATTGCCGGCCGGTCGGCCTGGTGATTATAAACATTCTGCACATCAGCGTAAAGCATCAGTGACCAGCCTTTGAAGTAGTACTGTTTATCAACCCTGATATCGAGCTGATGGAATGATTTCAACCTGAGAGTGTTATAATTTCCGTAGTCAAGATATCCCTGTCCCTGGAGATCCCATGCAGCTTTAAGCATCGACCTGTCGACATCATACGGTGTGTAAGGCGCTCCACCCACAAATCTCCATTTAAATCCTGCATCCCAGTTGCGGTTGAACTTTTTGGTCGCAGTCAGATTGAACAGATGACGGTTGTCCCACGACGAAGGGATCCACTCAGAATTGAGATCCCTGAACTCACTCCTTACGTAGGTATACGAGAATACAAGGTTTATCTTTTTAAATTCCTTAAGCCTTCCCAGAAGTTCAAACCCATAAGCTCTTCCATCAAAAGTTGAGGTAAGCTCTTCATCGCCAAAGATCCCGTAATCAGCACTTTTGCTTGACAGGGGAACTGAATCCCTGACCGAAAAAGGGTATTTTGAATAAAATTTCATGAAACCCTCAAGGGAGATCTGTATGTTTTCATTTGGAACAAGTTCAACCCCGGCAACAATATGATCGGAACTGATATATTTCATGTTGTTGTTCTTATTCACAAATTTCTCGGTAAGAGTTGAATATCCAAGTGCTGTATAGGGAGGAAGCTGATAATACCTGCCAATGTTGAAATTCAGGTTGAACTTGTCGGTAAGAATATATGATGCTGAAAACCTTGGAGATAATTGTTGCAACGGGTTCGACAACGATGAGGAGTATGTACTGATGTCGGTTCTCAGACCAAGGGAGAGCCTCAGCCTTTGATCGAGGTAAGCATTGCTCAGCTGACCGAAGAGTCCGAATTTACCTAGTTTGAGGTTCGTCTCATAATTCAGAGTATCCAAACCTGCAGGTGTAAAAAGAAGCCGGTAAGTGGAGTTCCTGTAGTGAGCATATTCGGCACTTGCTCCAAAGTTCATCCTGAGCCCCTTATCTTTTATAATCGTCCTTTCATATCTCGATTTTATCTCACCTTCTCCCGAGAGGTAATCAAGGAGCTTGTTGGCATCAGACTTTACATTGCCTGCATATTTATATTGCGAATTATTAAGGTAATTCCTGCTTAAAACCCAGGTATCATATCCGTTTCCCCTGAAGTGCTTATAGACAAGTCCTGTGACATAGCTGTATTGTTCCTGAACAGGAATATAGTCGAGAATATAACGCTGGTACTCAGTTTCATTTGCTTTAAGGTTCAGCTTAAAGTCGTCTTTCGCTCCCAGCCCGATTAAAGTGAGTTCGTTTTTTTCATCAAGCCGTACCCTGTATTTAAACTGAAAATCGGTGTAATTAGGAAAAAAGGGAAGCTTTAGTGCTGTAAAGAGAAGTTCAAGGTACGACCTTCTGACCGACACCAGCAGACTGCTGTTTTTACCTGCAGGTCCGTCAATTGTGAGCCCCAGGTCTGAAGCGCCAAGTGTTGCCCGATACTTCATCTTATCCTTGTTGCCGTCGACAAACGTAAAGTTGAGAACCGAGCTGAGGGCATTGCCTTTTGATGCCGGAAATGCACCCGAGATAAAATCAACAGACTGGACGAAGTCAACGTTCAGAATGCCAATCGGTCCACCAGATGCTCCCTGAGTGGAAAAGTGGTTCAGATATGGAATTTCAACATTATCGACATAAAACCTGTTTTCATTCGGACCTCCTCCACGAACTATCACGTCATTCCTGAAAGCAGGCGTTGAAGCTACTCCGGGAAATGACTGGATAACCTTTGAGATATCCCTGTTTCCGCCGGGATTCTTCTCTATTTCATCTATTCCTATGATCCTTACTGAAACCGGAGTTTCGGCCTTCTTAACAAAAGGAGAGGCTTTAATCACAACCTCTCCGATATCGATTGCAAGCTCTTCAAGAGGAATTTCTATGTTCACCTGGTTGCTGTTCGTAACCAGCAGGGCCGAAGATATAAAGGGTTTATACCCTACGGATGATACCCTGAGTTCCGTATATCCTGGTTTTAATCCTGTGAACGAGAAGTTACCGTCAAAGTCAGAAACAGCTCCGATAGTTGTTCCCCATATCTGGATTGTTGCAAACGGAACACCTTCATTTGTTTTTAAATTGTAAATCCTTCCCTTTATTACCCCGGAATTTGTTTGTCCGGGAAGAACGGGAAAGAGTAAAAGTAATACCGACAGAAATATATAAATACATTTCATGGAATTATAAATTTGCCTCTTTAACAACCTGAGCTGGCAAGTTGTTCAAAGTATTCGAATATTTTTAATACTTTTTCTAAACCCTGGTGAGACCTAAAAAATATTCTCTCGCCCGTGCAAGCCTGAGGGTGCGTTGCTTAATCTCTGCTGCCTCTATCTTTGCTAACATATTTTTAGCAAAACCGGCAATTTCGCTTTTCGATG
>Ga0172375_10007249_pt1 | contig 15239 bp, 12 predicted proteins | sample LakKiv1m_FD_114537 | JGI IMG/M metagenome (GOLD analysis project Ga0172375, IMG submission 114537) | Freshwater microbial communities from Kabuno Bay, South-Kivu, Congo - kab_092012_11.1m | ecosystem: Environmental > Aquatic > Freshwater > Lake | place: Democratic Republic of the Congo... | reverse complement strand
GATGATCTCACTTCTGTCATAGCCGGAGATACGCTCAAGAGCAGGGTTGACATACTGAATGAGCCAGTCCGTGTCGGTCACGACAAAGCCTTCCGCTGCCTGTTCGATGGCTGTCGCCAGGCGCGCACGCTCTTCTTCAGCCCTCTTGCGCTCGGTGATGTCTTCGCAAACGACCAGAACCACCGGCTTCCCGTCAGCCCTCGGCATGGCGCGCGCGGTTTCTTTCACCCACAAGATGCTGCCATCCTTGCGGACTTTGCGAAACTCCCAGTGAGCCACCTGCATAGGATGCTGAAGACACAAGTTGAATTGCTGCCGGACAGCTTCTCTGTCGTCCGGATGGAATACGCTCAGGACCGGTTGCCCCACCAACTCCTCAACCACGTAGCCGAGTTCTTCGGCTCCGAACCGATTGACGGAAAGCACGGTGCCTTGTGCATCCATAGTGAAGTACATGGAAGGGTTGTCTTCGTACAAGGCTCGGAAGCGTTCTTCGCTCTGCCGCAGTGCTTCTTCAGCTCGCCTTCGCTCTCGCCGCATCTCGGCGTCGCCCAATTCCCGTCGAACGGCAGGAGCCAACCTCGGCAGATTATCCTTCATTACGTAGTCGTTGGCACCGGCCTTCATGATCGCCACAGCGGTGTCCTCCCCTATGCTTCCTGACACCACAATGAACGGAATATCGCGGCCACGCTCATGCACGAGCCCTAGGGCAGCGAAGGCATCGAATTGGGGCAGCGCGTAATCCGCTACGACTATATCCCAGTCTTCACGCTCCAGGGCTGCCCTCATCTCTGCACCCGTTTCAACTCGTTCGTGGACGGGCTTGTAACCCGCGCGCTCCAAATGGCGCACTATCAGTCCCGTGTCACTCTCGGAATCCTCGACGATCAAAACACGAAGAGTGGTATCCATGGCAGCTTCATCCCGCGGGGGGAGGCTCGTTCAGGACCAGCCAGTACAAGCCCAGCTGTTGGACAGCCTCTGCAAATTGGACGAAATCCACCGGCTTGCGAATATAGCTGTTGGCGCCGAGGTCGTAACATTCCGCCGTGTCCTGCTGCTCCCTTGAACTTGTGAGGATCACCACAGGTACCCGCTTGGTTCGGTCATCCCCTCGAATACGCTTCAGAACCTCCAGACCGTCCACCCGCGGGAGCTTCAAATCCAGGAGGATGACTGCAGGCAGCTCTGTTGGAGCCTTGCCGGCCCACTCACCCGTGCCGAAGAGATAATCCAGCGCTTCCTGCCCATCCTGGGCGACTACCAGCTCGTTGCTGATCCGACTCTTGTCGAAGGCGCGTCTGGTCAGCCCGATGTCGCTCGGATTGTCTTCAACCAGGAGTATGACTTTACTGGGCATGTGTCCTCCTAAATAGTGAAGTAAAAGGTTGCGCCCTTTTCTACCTCTGCTTCCGCCCACACTCGGCCCCCATGCCGATGGATAATGCGCTGAACTGTCGCGAGACCGACCCCGGCCCCGGGAAAGTCGGATGTTTTGTGCATGCGTCGAAACGCGCCGAACAGCTTCCTCGCGTAGGCCATATCAAAGCCTGCACCATCATCGCGGACAAAATATGTTTTTCGGCCTTCCGCCTGAGTCCAGCCGAATTCAATTCGCGCACAGGGCTGCTTGCCGGTGAACTTCCACGCGTTGCCGAGCAGATTGCTGAGCATGATCTCAAGCAGCCTCGCATCTCCATAGGCCATCGCTCCCTCTTGGATGACGAACTCAACCAGGCGCTCCGGTTCCGCTGCTTTGAGCCGGTCCGCGATGGAGCGCACGAGTGCAGAAAGATCCACCTGCTCGCGTCGCATGTCAGCGCGTGTCACCCTCGACAGATCCAGCATATCGTCAATAAGTTTGCCCATGCGCTGAGTTTCCGACCTCACGATTTCCAGGTACTGTCGGCCGCGGTTGTCGAGCCGGTCCCCACAGTCTTCCAGTAGCGCCAGGCTCCAACCATCTATGCCGCGCAGGGGCGAACGAAGGTCGTGCGAAACGGAATAGCTGAAGGCTTCCAACTCGGCGTGCGCTTTTCTAAGATCTTCTTCAGCCCGCTTGCGTTGAGTCACGTCTCGATGGATCACTAGGCTGGCCCGGTGCTTGCCCTCCCGGTCAAACCAAGCGGATGTGGATAGCTCCACGTCCAGAAGTTTCCTTTCCTTGGTGAAGCGTCTGGTTTGGTAGAGGAACCTCTCCTCGCGCATGGCGCGTTGCCATGCTTCCAGGGTGCCCTCAACCTCCTCGGGTGGAACGAAATCCAGAGGCCTGCCGAGAATTTCCTCTGGGGACCATCCATAGGTCTCCACAAAAGCGTCATTGACGAAAGTCACATTGCCCTCGTGACCATAGACGACCAGCGGCTCTGGAATAGCGGCCATCAAAGCCCGCAGGTGGGCATCGCTCTCCCAGCGGTCCGCTTCGGCCTGCTTGCGCTTAGTCACGTCGGTCATGATGCCGGTCAGGCCGACGAGCTTGCCATCTTCCCAGACTGGGCGGCTATAGGTGCACACCGTGAGCTCGGTGCCGTCTTTGGCGAACACTCGGAACTCATATGGTTCCATTTCCCCGGCCAGTGTTCGCTCAAGACTGTCCTGCAAAGGAACAACATCATCGGGGTGCACAAACCGCAGAAAGGGCTGACCTGCGACTTCGTTCGCAGTATGTCCTGATAACCGCTCTATGGCAGGACTGATGTACGTGAAACAACCCAGTGTGTTCAGCGAGAAGATTACGTCGTTGATGTTCTCTACCAAGTTGCGAAATTTTTCTTCAGAGTGCCCGAGAGCCTCCTCTGCCTGCCTCTTCTCCGCGATTTCCGCCTTCAAGGATTCGTTGGCGCCGGCCAAGTCAGCGGTACGGTCGTCTACCAACCGCTCCAACTCGGCATGGGACTTGACCAGTTCCGCCTCCGCCTTCTTGCTTTGCGTGATATCGCGAGATATTCCCAAAATTCCGATAGGTTGGCCAGCCTCGTCTCTCAAGAACGTCATCGTCATTTGTACCCAGATTGTGGAACCGTCCTTGCAATAGCACTCCACTTCTTCGGTGCGGGAGGTGTACTTCTCTCTGGGTCCGGCAGCTTCTACCGCAAGCTCCTCATAGTACGCCCTGATTACCCTTTCTCGCGATTCTGAGGTAAGGAGGTCGAGAGGGTACATGGCCATGATCTCGTCAACCGTATATCCGGCAACTTCAGTGATCGAAGGGCTCACGTAAGTGTACCGCATCTCCAAGTCAACGGTCCAGATCACGTCTTTTGCGGTTTCCACCAACGTGCGGTACAGCCGCTCTCTTTGGGCAAGCTCGTCCCCGATCCGGGTGCGATCGGCAATTCCCTGCTGAAGAATATCATGCGTCTGCAGCACTTGAGCCGAAGAGTGACAGTCATCCCCCTCCAGGCTGCCCTGATCGTCATGAGGCGTCCCCCTGCCTCGCGCCGGCTCCTCCAGGCGGGATTCCAGATCGGCGATCTTACTGTGCGCGGCCCGCAGTTCTTCGACTAGTCTCTCTTTACTCTTGTCGTACGGATTCACGGGACACTCCCGGAGCGGGTCAGTGTCGAGCAATTGCAGAATACGAAATTGTCCATTCCATAATACCACAAGGGAAATGGGGTGGTGCACAAAATCTTGGACGCTTCGAGAGCGATGCAAAAAGTACTTGCGGTTGAGGGGTGTCCGGGGTATAAGGTATGGCACGCCGACCGGTCGGTAGGTAAACCGACTGGTCGTAATAAAGAGCCGGCTTCCCCCCCTCGCCGGCTCAAACCCAACTCAGATCCAAATTAACCGGAGATTGTCCGTGCCCCCGAATCCCACTCTCGAAAAGATCAGGAAATCCCAAATCCTGGATGCCGCGATTCGCATCATGTCGGAACAAGGGGTCAACAGCGTCACGCTGGCGGACGTTGCCAGGGCCGCGGGTCTCTCCAAAGGCGGTCTTGTCCACTACTTTCCGAGCAAGGAAGTCCTGTTCAAGGACAGTTTCAGAGAGTTCTTTCACCGTATTTTCGCCCGCGGTTTGGAAACCATGAACCTGTATAGCGATCCTCTAGAAAGAGTCCTCTCATTCCAGTGGATTTACGATCGGGACGACCCCGGGGTAAAAGTGGGGTATCCCCTGCTGTTTGACGGTATGGCTCTGGCCTCGCATGACGCCGGGTACGGTTCGCTCTTCCGCGAATGGTTCGAGAGCTGGGTCCTCATGCTCAAGGTTGCTCTGAAAGAGGGCATGGATGCAGGACGGTTCACCGTGGACGACCTGGACGGGACGGCTCGGGCCGTTTCGGCAGTCTATCAAGGGATTGCGACGCGCTGGTTCCTGGATCCCGAAACTCATTCGACGGATTGGGCGGTAAGCTTTCTTCGATTGTCCGTCATTCGGCTCTTGAGACTTTAGCTAGAGAGATTGGACGTGCAGTCGGTGAGGCATCTGGGACGACTGCGATTCCGACGAACAGTGACTAACGAATTCGTTCCTGCCGGAGCGTGACGGAAGGCAGCCGCTCGTATTGCTCGCGAGAGGACGCCTCGATATGCAGAGCATCGAGCAGAGCCAAGCATTTTTGGGGATGAATCTGAACCGGAGTGGTGGGGCCCATTTCAAGAAGTGCCGCTGAGACGGACTCTCACCTACCCAACAAAGGAGGTTTAATAAATGGCAGTATTTGAAAGTACCGAGAAGATGTACGACGTGCTGGGAAGTCTCTTCAGAATGCTCATGGAGAGTCCCGATTTTGGTCCGAAGTTCCGGGAATCGGACCTTGTCATCTTTTTCAACATAAACGACCCGAACGGTGAGATCTGGATTAACAGAGACGGTGAAGTCATCTGTGGCCCTGCCGAAGTGAAGCCTACCGTGTCCATGACTCTTAGCGGCGATACCTGCCACAAGTTCTGGTTGAAGGAAGTATCCATGCCGGTGGCTCTGGCCAAGGGACTGATCAAAGTGAAAGGCCCCATGCCCAAGGTTCTGAAGTTGCTGCCATTGCTCAAGCCCGCTTACAAGGCTTATCCGGACCACGCTCGCAAACACGGCATTCTTGATTAGCATGGTGCCCGGCGCCGTCGAAACGTCGGTTTCTGGCGCCACGGAGGGCTTGGCCGGACAGTGAGCGGCAGGAACGTTGCCGCAGGTCCGGGAGGAATCCGGACAGACGCCGAGGAGACAGGATGTGACCATGGAACGAAGTCTAAAGCAGTTTGAAGAAGACAGGAAACAGGCCGCCCGAATTGCCGCGAGGCTTCTGCTGGCTTCGGGCACCACATCCCCGCGGGTTGGCGGAGTCGGGGAATGTACTATTCACATTATAGACGATGAGTGCGACATCGAAGACTTGTGTCAACAGATTGAAAGCATGGCCGATGAGAACAAGGGATGGGGTTTTTTCAAGAGAGACGCTGCCATGTTACGGGACGCGGACGCTGTGTTGGTGGTGACCTCTCTGCGGAGCTTAACGGATCCTTCGGACATCAATTGCAACATGTGCGGCAAACTCACGTGTGAATACATGCGGAAATCGGAACGCCTTCCCAGAGAGCAGGGGATAGCCTTCACCGGCCCTTTATGCACATTCCGAGCCGACAACATCGCCTATGCCGTTGACGGTATTGTATCGCTGGCCCGCAACCTCGGCATAGATTATGGCGTCTATTGGTCAGCTGGAGCGGCTGCGATGAGGATGCGAATCCTGCCAAGGGATACCGGCTTTGCCCTGGCAGTCGCGATTTCGGTCACCGAAAAATCTCCGTTCAGAGATATTCCTCTCAAGTACGACGAAAAGAACGAGCGGACCATGAATGACCGTATTATCAAAAGGCTCTGGCCGCAATTCAGGTCAATTTACAGCTAGGGGACGAATCAGGGAGGAAGCGACATGCAAAGGCGCGAAATGGATGATCTTCTTCTCGGCGGTCTGGATCGAGCGGTCGAATTGATGGCGGTCGCGGCTCACAACAGTTTCAGATTCGGCGGGAAAAACACCATAAAGATCGTAACCGCAAGCAAGGACGACATGCAGGAGATAGCCGAATATTGCTTGTCCTTAGGCGACATGTCTCCATTGGGCGCAAGAGACGGACGACACTTGATTGAATTAATGAAAGAACCGGTGGCCTTGATGATCATCGGCGATAAGCGAAGGTCCCATTTCAACTACAATTGCGGCGCGTGCGGGTACCGAAGCTGTGCCGAAATGAACGCGGCCGAAGAGGTTGAGTCACTCACAGCGAATGGCCCTAGCTGTCAGTTCAGGAACATCAATCTGAACATGGCCGCCAATTCGGCCGCGGCGATGGCGTGGCGCCTGGGATTGCACTGCCGGATGTTCAGTTCGTTCGCATTTGCCGCCAAGGCCATGGAAATAATTGAAGATGTGGACATTGTCGTAAGCGTTTCCGTCAGCGTGGCCAAACGGGATCCTTACTTCGACAGACACAAGTACTGGACACAAGAACATTGGGATGAAATCTTCGACAAAGAATTCCCGACCTTCAAGCGGGGTTTCATAGGAGCCATCGAGGAGTGAGTCGCAGCCGGCGTCACAGTGCTGAACGCGAGCCTGAATAACGCAACAGTGGTTCGGAGGGACTGATGGGATCGAAAACACACCTCAATCAGGCGATAGCGTCTCACCTTGTGGAAATCAGGGCCGATGAGATGCCTGAGCGAGAAATATTCGTATTCGAGCGTGGTTCGCACGGCCATGATGTGCTGACCTACAAAGACCTGTATGAGAATTCCAATAAGGTCGCCCGATTGCTGCTGGACAACGGGATTGGAAGCGGCGACGTCTTTGCGGTCTTCATGAGAAACTATCCCGAGTTCGCTTACTGCCTCCTGGCGGGAACAACCATTGGTGCGATCATGGTGCCGGTGGATCCGCGATCCCGCGGGGATAGGTTGAGGTTTCTTCTGAGCAACAGTAACGCAAAAGCCGTCATCGCGTCGGGTGAATGCCTGGGAGAGGTGGAACAAGTGGCGGGTGGCGTGCCCAATGTCAAGTTTGTTACCATTGCGTACCAGAGGGACCAGGATGTGCCGGTCTCGCCGGCTTTTCATGCGCTCAACGAGGCGCTGGCCGTTGATTCATGGCGGGTTGTGGAACAACAGGTCATGGATGTTCGGCATCCCATGCAGATCATCTATACCTCGGGGACCACCGGTGATCCGAAGGGCGTGATGATCCGGAATAATCGCCTCGGGGTATTCAATATACTGACCAAGCTGTGCTGGAAGTACACTAAAACCGACTGCCTTTACAACGGGCTTTCGCTGACTCACGGCAACGCTCAGGCCGTGACGTTCTTTCCTGCACTCAACATGGGCATCAAGGCGGTTTTCAGTCCAAGGTTTACGAAGAGCAGGATCTGGGACATCTGCAGGAAATACGGTTGTACGACCTTTTCACTTCTGGGGGGAATGATGGCCGGCATATACAACGAGCCCGAGAGGCCCGACGATGGTGACAATCCCGTCAAGATGGTGCTCAGCGCCGGAACCCCCGTGTCCATGTGGGAGGGCTTCGAGAAGCGCTTCGGGGTGCAGATCCTCGAATGGTACGGGGCCGTGGAAGGAGGCTTCGCTTTCAAACCTCCCGGAAAAGGCCCCATCGGGTCTTTCGGCAAGCCGGTGCCGGGAGTAATGGAGTTCAAGGTTGTTGACGACAACGACAACGAGGTCCCTGCGGGGCAGACCGGCGAGCTGATCTCCCGCATGATCCGGGGAGAGACGAAAGTGGACTATCTGGGTTTACCCGATGCCTCCCAGGAGAAGACCAAGGGCGGTTGGCTTCGTTCCGGGGACACGGTGCACAAGGACGAGCAAGGCTGGTATTACTTTGATTATCGAAAGGGCACGGAGCTTCGCAGGGCCGGCGACTTCATCCAGCCCGATTACGTCGAGGCAGTCCTGGGAAGACACCCCGCGGTGAGCGAGGTCTGCGTATATGGAATTCCAGCCGCATCGGGGGCGCCCGGAGAGAGCGATCTGGTGGCCGCTCTTTCGTCCTTCGAAGGCATGTCCCTCGATCCCGGCTCCGTCTACGAACTGTGCAAAAAGGAGCTGGAACCGAACTATATACCTTCATATCTGCAAATTGTGGCCGAGATTCCCAAGAGCATCTCCGAGAAGGCATTGGACAGGGTGCTCAAAAGCGAGTTCTCGCGCGACGGGGCCAACGTTCATTCCTATAACGACTACAGGTGATACCAACGGGGAGGTGGAGACGTGACATATCTGGACCTGAACATCGAACTCACCGACGAGCAGATCGCTCTTAAAGAGCAGGCCCACAAGTTCGCAGGGGAAGTGCTCAGACCCGCGAGCATCGAGCTGGACAAGATCGCCGATCCCGAGGACATGATCAAGAGCCCGCTTTTTTGGGACACCATGAAAAAGGGCTATGAATTGGGCTACCACAACGTGCTCATGACCGACACGTACGGCGGTCTGGGGCTCGATCCGCTGGAAGTTCACATGGTCTTGGAAGAAATGGGCTGGGGCAGCGCGGATTTCGCCATAGGAATCGGGGTGGCTTGTTTTCCTGCTTTCTTCGCGTGCATGTTGCCCAATGACATCCTGGAAGAGAAAATCATCTATCCTTTCTGCGAAAACAGGGACGCCACGGTCATAGGATGCTGGGCCATAACCGAGCCGAACCATGGCACGGATCAACTATGCCCAGGGACTGAAGGCTTTCACGACCCGGAAATCAAAGGCCAGCTCAGGGCCCGTCTTGACGGAGACGAGTGGGTAATCAACGGCCAGAAGTCCGCATGGGTATCCAACGGACCTATTGCCACCCACGCGTTGGCCTATCTCAATATAGACCCGTCCATGGGCTTGGCCGGTGGCGGCATCTGCATCATTCCCCTGGACAGGCCCGGTGTCGCCAGGGGCCGCGCTTTGAACAAGCTCGGTCAGAGAGCACTCTCTCAGGGGGAAATCTACTTCGATGACGTGAGAGTTCCGCGCGATTACATGTTGGTGGACCAGGAGAGCTACGAAGCAATGCTGGATATCACCCTCTCTACTGCCAATGCGGCAATGGGAGCTATCTTTACGGGCACCGCCCGCGCGGCCTACGAGGAGGCGCTGGCGTATTCCAAGGAGAGGGTTCAGGGAGGCAAGCTGCTTTTCGAACACCAGATCATCAAACACAAGCTGTTCAACATGTTCATGAAGGTGGAAGCCGCCCGGGCCCTGTCGCGTGCGGCCATTGTCTACAATTACAACAACACTCCTCCTTCCATCGAGTATTCCATAGCTTCAAAAGTCTTCTGTACGAATACCGCATTTGAAGTGGCCAACGACGCGGTTCAGATCTTCGGGGGCTACGGCATGAGCAAGGAATACGCGATCGAGAAGATCTTTCGAGACGCCAGGGCAGCGCTCATCGAGGATGGCGCCAACGACAGTCTGATGATCACCGGAGCACACAGACTTTGAGATTACGCTCATTCATCGTGTGGTAAATCCGGCTTGATTCAAGTCAGTTCGCTTGGGCTATTCAACAGGAGGATGAAGATGCGTGATGTATTCATTATTGGTTCGGGAATGATCCGTTTCGGCAAGTACAGCGACGAAACGGCTCGAACCATGGCCGAAAAGGCCGTTCGCCTGGCGCTTGCGGACGCAGGACTCGAGAAGAGGGATCTGCACGCGGCTTTTTTCTCCAACACCTTCTGGGGGATGTTCACTAACCAGCACTCGATACGAGGCCAGGTAGTGCTCAGAGGAATGGGCATAGACAAGATACCGGTTACCAACGTTGAGAACGCTTGCGCGGGAGCCTCTACGGCTTTGCATTTGGCATATATGGGCGTCAGGGCGGAGATGTTTGATGTCGCCATAGCAATCGGCTCTGAGAAGATCACCAGTCCCAACAAGCTTCAGTCCTTGCAGGCATATGCTTCCTGCATGGACATGGAGAATTTCGCGTCCCACGTGCAGATGATCCTGGATGTGGGCAAGTCGTTCGCCATCGCTCTCCCCGAAGACGATTCAGCCCCCGGCCAAGGAAGAAGCATCTTCATGGATGCGTATGCGATGGGCGCACGTTGGCACATGGACAGATTTGGTTCGACTCAGCGGCAATTAGCCGTGATCTCGGCAAAGAACCACTTTCATGGATCGCTCAACCCCCTTGCTCAATATCAGAAACCCATGACAATCGAAGAGGTTCTGGCGGACCCTCCCGTCGCGTACCCCCTGACCAGGGCCATGTGTGCGCCGGTAGGTGACGGCGCGGCCGCAGCAATAGTATGTTCCGATGCCTTCCTGAGAAAACTCGATGGAGCCCGTCCGATCAAGATACTGGCATCCATACTGGGCCAGGGGAGCGACAGGGACCTCGACGGAGTAGACATTGGCGAACGTTTGTCAAAACAGGCCTACGAATTTAGCGGCCTGGGACCGGAAGACATTGACATGGCCGAATTGCACGACGCCACTGCATACGGTGAACTCCATCAGACCGAGGCCATGGGGTTTTGCCGTCCAGGGGAAGGGGGACCTTTCGCCGAGTCCGGGGCCACAAGACTGGGCGGCGACAAACCGATCAACACATCGGGTGGACTGGAATGCCGAGGTCATCCAATAGGCGCTTCAGGATTGGCCCAGATCTTTGAGTTGGTGACCCAGCTTCGAGGTGAGGCAGGACAACGTCAGGTTGAAGGAGCCAAGACTGCTCTCGCCGAGAACGGCGGCGGCAACATCGGGCTCGAGGAAGCGGCCATGTGCATACACATCTTGCAGAAAATGTGATGCAGTAGTTCCTGCGGAGGCTTTATTTTTTGCATCGGTAATGCTTTGAAATTACTGGCAAGCCTCAAGCATTGCCCGCGTAAGTGCGTGTAATCACAAGGCGGTGTTCCGACGGTCTGTCTGCCCGTCGTTCCCAGAAATCGCTTGACAAGCAGGGATGCCGGGAGTACATCTGTATTCGAACCTTAACTTGTGTTTCTCCGGTTGACCTCTTGTAAGGACCACGGGCGTTATGCAAGGATTAAGAGGTAGAACATAGGCGCCCGTGCCGAGGACCTTGACGCCGTAACTCCAGCCGGTTTATCCCCGTTCACAAAGAGCCCTTGTTCGTAAACGTAAACGCACTCTCGCGAAATGTGTCGGGTGCTATTCCTTAAGGAGTTAGAGAAATGAGTATTAACATCTATGTTGGAAACCTGTCCTTCGACGCCAGCGAAAGCGACCTCAAGAGCCTCTTCGAGGGTTACGGCGTAGTTGATTCCGCCAAGATCATAGTGGACCAGTTCACTAGCCGATCTCGGGGATTCGGTTTCATCGAAATGCAGAACCGTGAAGAAGGCCTCCGAGCGATCAAGGAGCTGGATTCCCAGGATCTCAAGGGCCGCGCGCTGAAGGTCAACGAGGCACGCCCCAAGACCAATTCCGGTGGTGGCGGCGGCGGTCGGCGCGACTCGGGCAGATCGCGCTGGTAAGCGCCTCTGTCTGTAATTGCATGACGTAACTACTGGGCAGGCATCTTGCCTGCCCAGTCATGATCGCCAGGATACCCTCCCCACCGAAGCATCCTCACTATTGGAAGCTATTCTTGCTACTCGTCACAATTGGCGGTCCTGCCTGGATCGGAGACCCCGGTTCTCGTCGGGGCGTCCGGACGTCCCACCACAGTGGCTCGCAGTCTGACCGGCAATGTCATCACGTGATACAATTTCGCGTTCAAACGAGCGACTCTGTCTTGCCTGCGGGGTACCTCCGGAGCGAAGTCAGATCCTCCATTCGAAGCGGAGGAGGTGCCCCGCAGGTTTCACTGGCTCGAAAGCGCACTGGTATGACAGACTCTAACGGCTCATGGGCGGATAATAGTACCGATAGAGATCCTGATTTCCGTAATAGTCAAGCTGGTTCCTTCTCCAGACATCCAGCCTTTCCTTGAGACCGAGAGCCACATCCTTGTGTTTTACGAACACGTCCGTTTTCTCCGCGGGATCGGAATCCAGGTTGAACAACTCGCATGTATCGCCTTCGCGGCGGACCAGCAGCTTCCACGGCCACGAGACTATCCCGTCCTCACCCGCAAACCCGATGCTGTGTATGTATACGTTTTGACGAGGATTTTCTCCGAAGGGGGATACCCCCTGGAAGGCTGGAGGCTGCTCGACACCCATCATGTCCAGGACTGAGCACACGATATCTATGTGGCTCACCGGCGCCTCCACTCTCTGCGGGGCTAATTGCTTGGGAGGTTTTATTATGCAGAATGTCCTGCTCACTTCGTCGTACATCGGCGCGGAATGGTTTGCAAAACCATGCTCGTAGAAAGCCTCCCCGTTGTCGCCCAACAGGATGAAGAAGCAATCGTCCCAAATTCCTCTTTCCTTCAGGAATTCCGCAAATCCTTGCACGATCCGATCAACATTGAGAAAAGAGTTGTAGTAGCGATTCTTGACCTGGGGCGCCATCTCTTTAGGCCACCCGCCGAAACATCCCGCAAAATCCATTGCAGGCTGAAACGGCTCCAGTCCCCCTTTAGGAATCACATAGTTGAAATGGGTGTTCTGAAGATTCATCCCTAAGAAGAACTTCTTCCGGGTGCCCAGTTTGTCCAGCCATGCCTCAGCGATCTTGATCGTCTCGGAGTCTTCAATCTTGCCTGAGGTGGTTATCTTGCTCCGAATGAGCTTGGGCAGGCTTTCGGGGTGAGTATCCAACCACGTTTCTCCGTGAAAGTCTTCGGAGTGGAAGAAGAAATCCACTTCCGGTACTTTCAACCAGTGGTGCATGCCGCCCCACTTCTCGATCTGGGAAGATATGTACCCGGTAGAATAACCGAGATCCTTGAAGACCTTGAAGATGGAAGTCATCCGCCACGGAGAATCCGCCGTATATTCATACATGTAACCCGCTCTCAGAGGATACTGGGAATACCACACGCTTATATCGGCATAGTTGGAGTGGCTGGATGATGCATAGGCTTTGTCGAAAAAAATGCTCTCGGGAACAAGCGATCTCATGAAGGGTACCGGGCTGGGTTCCAGAAAGATCAGATCCCTGCGCATGGCTTCAACGAGAATGAAAATCACGGGATGATCCACCGAATATTTCTTAGCAGGAACGTCGGCGGCCATTCTCTCCTTTAACCCCATCAGGGCGGCTCGATGCTTTGCTTCAGAATGACCTGTGAGAACCGCGGAAAATTTAGATCTGCTCCGGATGTCCAAACCGAAATAGTCCACCGAAGAAGCCACGTAAGCGACAAAGGGATGCGTTCTGGTCCTGGTGTCGGGGGAAACGGCCACATAGGCCGCGCTTCCTGCAACGGCAAATAGAAGTGATGCGGCCACGACAGCTCTGTAGTACCTAAATCTGTCGGTGGGCGGCCTCGTCACCACCAAGAACATCAGAAAGGAAGCCACTGCGAGCAACACCACGTACACCGCGAAATACAGGCGAAACATTTGGAGAAAGTGCCAGTTCAACGAAACCGCATTGGAAATGGCGAACTTCACGAGAGGCACGCTCAGGAAATTGCCCATCTTGGCGAAAAGATACCAACTGGCCCAATGAGCCAGATTGAATACAAAAAGAACCGCCAAGGCCAGGGCGTTGACGATCCCGCGGCGCAACCTCCCGCCGCCCCATCGTCCTAGGGATATGAGAACAGCGGCAAGGGATAGGGGAATTAGCCACAAGAGGAAGTAGAAGAGTATCCCCGGAAGGAAAAGCAGATCAGGTTGCGCCACCAGAGGCGTCACGATGAAAAACACGTGCGTCCCCAGGGCTTCCAGAAGGGCCATTACAAACGCGCCGACGATGACCGCCATCCAATTGACATCGGCGACCGGACTTCGAAGAGGCAAATCCTTCTCCTCCGTATGGCAATTCACAATATTATAGTTTGATTAGTCGAGGGGTCAAGTGAAAGAGCGTCGTGGCTGTAACTATTCAGTTTCGCGTGAACATCGCTGATCCTTTGTCATTGCAAGAAGCGAAATGACGAAGCAATCTCGGGAATCGCGGCGCAGCAGATTGCTTCGCCTGGCTCGCAACGCCATCCTTGTCCTCTCGAGACCGAATGGTGACGTTGTCGCCGTCAGCGGCAGTCATTCAACGAATGATTTGCCATTTGCTGCTGGAGGCTTGGTAACCTATGACGATGCCCACTTTTTGTACTCGGCAAGCACGAAGAGCAGATGAGTGCTCATCGCCAACTCCGCCAGGTCCGGGTCACCCTTTTCAATAGCCTGAAAGATCCCTCTGTGATGCTCCAGGATTTTCTGCTGATCCCCACGGCCCACAAAGACCTGCTCGCGGTAGACCTTAATCGAGTATTGTATCAATTGATAAATAGTATCAATTAGATGAAGGAATATGGTGTTGTGGGTGGCAGCTGCTATCTCGGTATGAAACCTGAAGTCCACCTCGAAACGAATCTGCCCCTCTGTAAAATCCTTCTCCATCTCCGTAAGATGGGAGCGGATCCTTTCCAGTTCCCTGGGCGACCTGTTCTCCGCGGCTTTTCGAGCGGCCCAGGCCTCCATGAGTGCCCTCACTTCGGCAAGTTCAAGGACCCTGGTCTTGTCGTCCTCCAGGAAGATTTCTATGGGCTTGCGTATCTCCTGATCGGTGAAGTTCTTGACGATGGACCCTCCACCGTGAACCGTCTCCAGAATGCCCTGGGCCGAGAGAATCTGAATCGCCTCTCTGACCGAGGGACGGCTGACTCCCATCTGTTCGGCAAGTTCCCGTTCCGCGGGCAGGCGGTCACCGGCTCTGAAGATGCCCTTGCCGATGACGTCCCGAAGTTGGGTTGCCACCTTTTCTGAAACTCGCTCGAGGCGGATGGGTCTGAAGAGTGGGTCCTGGGATAGGTGCTGAGTACTCATGATGAATGGGTACCAGAGAGTTGTCGGCATGTCAAGAAGTCAATTAGCAAAAATAAAAATCTTGACAAAAAGACTTCCCCGCAATATGGTCAGACCAATTATCCTTGCCACGGACTGACCATGTCGTGTGCCCAAGTCTATTAAAGAAATTTATACCACCCCCCAGCCGGGACGGAGCGGACCGAATAGGTAATTTCGAAGTCAACACCTACGACGACAATTCGGCTGCGGCCGATTATCTTCTCAAGGAGGCAACGACAATGAGGAAGACCTGCTTTGTTACAGTGGCGCTGCTGGCCGCGTTTGCGCTGGCGGCATCCGTTCCCGCGGCATCCTGGGCCCAAGAGAAAAAGGCGCCGAAGAAAATT
>Ga0172375_10007247_pt1 | contig 15245 bp, 17 predicted proteins | sample LakKiv1m_FD_114537 | JGI IMG/M metagenome (GOLD analysis project Ga0172375, IMG submission 114537) | Freshwater microbial communities from Kabuno Bay, South-Kivu, Congo - kab_092012_11.1m | ecosystem: Environmental > Aquatic > Freshwater > Lake | place: Democratic Republic of the Congo... | reverse complement strand
ATTAGTCAAAGAGTCAGTGAAAACCTACAACCAATACCGGCCCCATATGGCGCTGGGGTATCGCACCCCGGAAAGTGTCTATGCGGCCTATTAACCTGTCAACTATTTTAGGACAAGACACTCGCAACCCGTAACTCGTAACCCGGAACTCCAAATGCCGGTTTGGATTTGTCGTTGGCCTTCGTAAATTCCCGCCGCAAAAATGTAAAGTGGAATTCAATATGAACTTATCTGATTTAGGCTACAACGCCAAAATGGAAAAGGCCCGGCAGGAAACGGAACCGGGTGAATTCGAACTCGGCCGCATTACCGCCGAGCATAAGGAACGCTACAGCGTACGCACGGAGAAAGGCGAATTCGATGCCGAGATCACCGGCAATCTGCGCTTCTGCGCCAAAGGACGTGAAGATTTCCCGGCGGTCGGCGATTGGGTGGCACTGACGGTTTACGAACCCGATCTTGCCATTATTCATAAGATTCTGCCGCGCTATTCGGTGATCAAACGGCAGGCGGTCGGGCAATATGGTGAAATCCAGATTATCGCTGCCAATATCGATTACGCCTTCATCGTGCAGGCCGTGGACCGCGACTTCAAAATAAACCGTCTGGAACGTTACCTGACGATCTGCTATTCCTCGAAAGTCAAACCGGTGATCGTACTCAGCAAGATCGACCTGATCGAACCGGCCCGGCTTGTGGAACTGATCGAAAATATCAAAGCCCGCATCGCCGACGTACCGGTGCTTGCCCTCAGCAACGAAACTCTCAGCGGATACGAAGCGGTGCGGAGTTTTATCGTACAAGGCCAAACCTACTGCCTGCTCGGTTCGTCGGGCGTCGGCAAATCCACTCTGTTGAACAATCTCTGCGGTCAGACGGTAATGAAAACCGAAGCCATCAGCATCAGCACCAATCGCGGCCGCCACATCACCACCCACCGCGAGTTGATCATCCTGGAAAACGGCGGCCTCCTGATCGACAATCCCGGCATGCGCGAAGTCGGAATCGCCGACAACGCCAACGGGCTGGAAATCACTTTCGACCGGATTCTGGAAATGGGAAAAAACTGCAAATTCAAGGACTGCACTCACACCCACGAAAGCGGTTGTGCCGTGATTGCCGCGGTGGAAAATGGTGAGATCGACCGCGCTTCGTATGAAAATTTCCTGAAAATGGAGCGCGAAAAGGCCCACTTCGAGTCAACCGTGGCCGAGCGCCGTCAGCGCGATAAATCTTTCGGCAAGATGCTGAAAAATTATCAGAAAGACCAGCGTAAAAATAAACCCTGAACGTCGTGAAAACCACCAAGATGCGAAGACATAAAAGTTTTTGTTGAATTTCCGAGTTCCGGATTTCGGGTTTTCATGGTACTTGTCAGGCGTAACGCTTAAGACATAATAACCAACTTTGAACATTAAACTCTAAACTATTGAACTTGAAATATATCTTCGTTAATTTCCTGTTAAAGATTGATGACCGTAGCAGAACAGATGAAAAGTTGAGATATTGACATCAGGGGAAAAGAGTCGGCACATTATGAAAAACATGTCCTCAAACTCCGCTTATATCAAAGGAAAATTAACAAATGTCGTCAGATCGGGATTTTGTTGATTTCGTAATTGACCAGATGGCAAACGCCGGTAAAATCAGATACCGGAAAATGTTTGGGGAGTACGCAATTTATTGCGACGAGAAAGTCGTCGCTCTGATCTGCGATAACCGCCTTTATATCAAACCCACTGCCGGTGGGAAAGCATTTATCGGAAATATTGTCGAAGCCCCGGCTTATCCCGGCGCCAAAATGAGTTACCTTATCGGGGATCAATTCGAGAATCGGGATTGGATCAGTGAATTGATCCGAATAACTGCCCGGGAACTGCCGCTCCCCAAACCAAAGCGAAGTAAACCCCAAAAAAATTGATTCAATAGAAAGCGAAACGGACGTAGTAACGAAAATTAATTCAGCATTTCAATTATTAATCGCCGGTTTGTTCCTGATCTCGGCCTGTGGCAATGCCCGGCGGCAACTGACGATCGGCATCGCAGAATTCAACCAGTCACCCATGAACGCCGAAACTGAAAGGGGACTGCTGGACTGCTTGCGCGACTCCGGTTACGTGGCCGGGCAGAATGTCAAATTCATTATCCAGAATGCGCAAGGTGATTTTCCGACCGTCAATGCCATCGCCCGCAACTTCTCAACCGGACGCATCGATCTGATCTGCTGCCTGGCGACGCCCTGCCTGCAGAACTGCCTGAATCTGACCAAAAAGGTGCCGATCGTGTTTACGAGCGTGGCCAATCCGATTCTGGCCGGAGCCGGAAAAAGCGAAACCGAACATCAGGCGAATGTCACCGGAATCGCCACGCGCTCGCCTTTCGACGAAACCGTCGCACTGCTCAAAGAATTATTGCCGTATGTGAAAACTATCGGTACGCTGTATACACCTTCCGAAATCAACTCCGAATATTACTTGGAATGTCTGAAAACCACGGCCGAACTTCACGGTATCCGGGTTGTAGCAATTTCAGTCAATAACACCAGCGAACTGGCGGATGCCGCCAGGGCTCTGGCCGGAAAACCGCTTGACGCGATTTATCAGATTTCCGATAACCTGACCAATCTCGGTTTCGAGGCAATCGTCAAAGCCGCCAATCAGGCGCACCTGCCGCTTTTCTGCAATCAGGCCACGGAAGTCGGGCGCGGAGCGGCCGTCGGTGTGGGCTGGGATTTTTACGAAGCCGGCTATGCCGCCGGGAAACTCATTCCGCGCATACTACGCGGAGAGCAGCCGTCCGGCATTCCCTTTCAATATATGACTGGCGCCAAAATCACCCTTAACCTGACCGCCGCCCGGATTCAGGGTCTGAATATTCCGGAAAACATTACTGCCCGAACGGATCGGATAATTCCATAAATACAAAGAAAATAAAAATGAAATCACAACCGCAGAAAACCCTTACAGACAGTATTTTAGCAGCTATGGACGGAACCGACCGGGAGATTATTTCTTACCTGCCCTACATTTTACAGGATTCTTGGGAATTAGGCTCGGATCCCGCGACGATTGTTCAATTAATCCAAAAACACAGACCGAACTTGCGGGAACTAAAGGTGCTTGACCTGGGTTGCGGTAAAGGCGCCGTCTCGGTGAGAATTGCTCAGAAATTAGGCGCAACCTGTCTGGGAATTGATGCTATCCCGGAATTCATCGAAGAAGCTACCCGCCGCTCGCATGAATTTCAGGTAGCGCGCTGCTGCAGCTTTGAAGCCGGAGATATCCGGGAACGAGTTAAAACTCTGGCAGGGTTTGATGTCATTATCCTGGGATCTATTGGACCGGTTTTCGGGGATTATCACATGACTTTAATGAGCCTTAAGAATTGCCTCGCCGATCACGGTTTAATTATAATTGATGACGGTTATATCAGAGATGACAGCGACTTTAGTCATCCGCAGCTGCAGAAACGTTCGGAAATCTGTCACCAGATTGAGTCAGCCCGGATGCAATTGCTCGACGAATTAATCTCGGCTAAGGATTACATCAAAGACAGCGATGATTATTTTTTCAAGATTGTCCGAAAACGGTGTGCCGAGTTAAGCCGTCAACATCCTGAAAAACGTGAACTCTTTGAGAATTATGTCCGTAACCAGGTTAAAGAAAATGATGTCCTTGAAAATAAAATAGTCTGTTCGGCAATGGTAATCATCCCATTAATTCAATTTTCGATTGATCAAAATAATTCTTATTTTCATTCAGTAAAAATTAAAGAAGGAGTACCATAATGAATAAAGTTTGTCAACCTGCCCAACCATCCGGAGCGGTCTATGGTCTGGGATTCATCGGCGCGGCGATCTACTATATCAGCCATGCGACCGGATTTTGGGTTGGTGTGCTGGGTTTTCTGAAGGCTATCATCTGGCCGGTTTTCTTCGTTTTCGAAGGCCTGAAACATTTCCTGATGTAGCCTTTTTCCTTACAAACTTTCTGCATAATTGTCAGAATCAACACTTCTCGCCTTACATTTTCATATTGGCTTACATTTTCATTTTGTCTAACTTACGGTGTATTTTTGAAAGGCAATAAGAAATGGAACAAGCGATTGTGACTGTCAAAGGCCAAATGGTCATCCCGGCCTCTTTGCGAAAAAAATACAAGATAGACGCCGGAACGGTTATTCGTTTTCGCGAAGAAAAGGATGGTTTGAAAATGATACCCGTTACGCCCAAAACCATTGACGATAATGTCGGATTTCTCAAAACACATGGGAAATTATTAAAGGCTCTGATGGAAGATAAACAGCGCGAACGTGAATTATGAACCGTTATGTTTTTGACAGTTTCGCTTTGTTGGCCTATGCTGAAAACGAGCCCGGTTCCGCCACTGTCAGCGCTATTTTGAAAGAGGCAATTGCCGGTAAATCTGAAATATTCCTTTCCGTGATCAACTGGGGTGAAATGTACTACATCGCCTATCGCGAAGGAGGTCAGAATGTCGCCGAAACGTACCGCTTGAATTTCGAAAAAATCCCGATTCAGGTCGTTAATCCTGATCAGGAGATAACTATGTTGGCTGCAATTATAAAAGCCAAAAATAAGGTTTCATACGCGGATGCCTTCGCAGCGGCTTTGGCAAAATTAAAAAACGCCGCTTTGGTTACCGGCGACCCGGAGTTTAAACAGTTGGAAAATGATATTAACATTCTCTGGATTTAATGATCTAAAATAAATTTGGAAACAATCCGTACTTATACAAATAACATTGCGCGTCCTTTTGTAAAATATCCGAAAGGAAATTCCGCCGGCCGGATTGAAATTCTTCGACCGGAAGGCGTGACTACGCCGGTAATCAGCATCATTATCCCCACGATGGGCGCCGCCCGGGAGGAATTCCTGCCGGGATTACTGGCTCAAATCGAGCGCCAGACCTTTCGTAATTTCGAGGTAATTCTGGTCATCGGCGATACCCGTCAGGGACGCGCCATCAACTGCGGCGCGGCTTTGGCCGAGGGGCGCTATCTGGTCACCTTCGATGACGATACGCGGCTCGGTTCTGATGCTCTGCTGGAAAAAATGCTGGCTCAAGTTGAAAAACATCCGGCAATCGGCATGGCCGGCGTCGCTAATCTCGTCCCGGAGAATGTCTCCTGGTTCGTGCGGCGCATTATGCAGGAACTGCCGCGCCGGACTTCGCCGATTGTTTCCGAGATCATCGATAGCGATCTGGCCGAGCATCCCTGTTGCTTGATTCCACGCGAGATTTTTCTGGAAGTCGGCGGTGAGAACGAACTGATTCCGCGCGGACTGGATCCGTACTTGCGCCAGGCAATCCGGCGGGCCGGTTACCGGGTGGTCGTGCTGCCGGACCTTTTCATTCATCACCTGCCGCCCAAAACCTTTCGCAAATTCGTGCGGCAATTTTATCGCAATGGCAAGATGGCCGCCTATGTCAATAAATTTTACCCGCAATTCGTCGTCGAATTAACAACCGAGCATGGTACGGCTGTCGCGCCCAAACGGTCGATACCTGCCCGGATCGTCAGCTATATTTGGCGACTGCTAAAAACCATTGTAACTTTTCGCGCTTTTTATTTACTTAGTCTGGTGCTGTATTTGAGTGGTTATCTGATCGGTTATCTGACCTTGAACGAGCAGGATGCATAGTCGAAATTCGCTATTAATTCCGGGTGATTTTCCGCCGGTAGTCAGTGGCATTGCAACCTATTTTTATCAAATCTGTCGCTTGCTGCCGATCGAAAACAATTACATTCTTTGTCCGCAGGATAATGGCTATGAGCAATTCGATAAGGATTTCCGGCTCCACACCATTCGTCGTAAAATTCCATCCGGTGATTCGACCCGTACCAAATTATTCAAAGGTCTGCTTTACGCCTTCTGGACATTAATCCTGCATCGTCACTATAATTTTCACCGAATTCACTGCGGGCAGGTGCTTTCCTCCGGGTTCGCCGGCTGGCTGCTGCACAAATTACTCGGCGTGCCGTACGTCGTTTACGTTTACGGTTCGGAAACCTTTCGTTTCGGCCGGAACCGGTTGTTTATCAGTTTAACTAAAACATTCCTGATGAACGCCGAGTTGATTATCCCGAACAGTCATTTTACCTGCGCTGAATTTCTGGCGCTGGGCATTCCTCCGGAAAAATTCCGGATAATAACCCCCGGGGTCGATACGACCATTTTCAGACCAATGGAAAAAGACCCGGCGTTGGTACAAAAACATGGCCTGAGCGATAAAACTGTTCTGCTGACGGTCGCCCGGCTCGACGAGCGCAAGGGCCATGACGTCGTCATCCGTGCCCTGGCAGAAATATCCCGTCAATATCCGAAAATCGTTTACCTGATTGTCGGACGCGGCCGCGAAGAAGAACGCCTGCGCAAACTGGCAGTTGAGTTGAATGTCGCCGACCGGGTGATTTTCTGCGGCTATGTGGCCGATGCCGACCTGCCGAAATATTACAATTTGTGCGACATTTTTATGCTGCTGAATCGGCAGACTTCCGATGATCCGCGCCTGCGCGGCGACTACGAAGGCTTCGGGATCGTCTTTCTCGAAGCCGCTGCCTGCGCCAAACCAGTCATTGCCGGCAATTTCGGCGGAGTGGCCTCGGCCGTCGAACACGAAAGTTCCGGACTTATCATCGATGCCACCGATCCGATCGCTATCCGGCAGGCGGTTATCTCACTACTACAAAATCCTCCCCGCCGGCAACAGTTCGGGCAATTCGGTCTGGAACGTGCCCGACGCTCATTCGACTGGCGGATTATCAGTAAGGAGATTGCCCAGATTTTATGACCGAACTCGATCTTAAACATCAGACACGCGCCAAGGCTTTTCAAACCGCAACATCCGTCCGGGTCAGATCTGCGGCTCTTCCGATTGCCCGGCAAATCGAAGGCCGGCTTCTGGACGTCGGTTGCGGCAACGGTCTCTTTCTGCTTGAATATTACGCTGGCGTCGAGAATAAGGCTACGGCTTTCGGGCTGGATTACGACCGGCGGGCGATTTATGAAGCTCAGACATTATTCAAAGACAATGGCGCCCCGGCCGACCGGCTGATGGTGGGCGACGGTTTCAGATTACCATTTGCCGACGGACAATTCGACGCCGTTTCCTGCCTCAATACCCTGATTAATATCCATCCTTTTTCCCGTATCGAGGCTCTCCTGACCGAATTACATCGGGTTTGTAAGAAAGGCGGTCAGATAATTTTCGATTATCGCAACAGTCGTAATCCCTATCTGCAATTCAAATACCGGCTCAATTCCCTGACCGGACGCCTGACCACCCATGGCCATAGCCGGCGCGAATTCCGGCCGCTGATGAGCAAAATGAACATTAAACAAACCGAGCGGATTCCGATTCCGTCGCCGTTGCCGGGTTTTCCGCTCGGTTATTTAACCATCTGGGAGAAATGATTTGAGTCTGTTACGGACGCCAACCGCCGGAACGCCTTATAATTTCGCGGAAATCGCGCGGAGTGCGCTTGGTCTGGCGGAAAATCGGAAAATCCAGGACGATTTCTGCCGTAGTCTGCAACATTTTCTCGGTATCGAAAACCTGCTTTTAGTTAATTCCGGTACGACGGCTTGTTTTCTGCTCCTGGAATTATTCAAGAAAATCCGTACTGCCGAGAAACGCAATGAAATAATCCTGCCGGCCTATACTGCGCCTTCCCTGCTACTGCCCATCCGCGCCGCCGGATTGACTGCCGTTCTGGTCGACGTCGATCCGCAAACCTTCAATCTGGATATTCACAAACTTTTATTGGCGGTCACGCCACAGACCCTGGCCATCATGCCGATCCATATGTTCGGTCTGCCGGTTGATGTGCAGAAAATTTGCGAAGCCGTGGCCGGAGAAGGCATTTACGTCGTTGAAGACGCGGCCTCCTCGCTCGGTTCCAGAATCGGCGGACGACAAACCGGTGCGGTTGCACCGTTTGGCTTTTACTCGTTGAATCGCGGCAAGAATGTTTCGACGCTGGCCGGCGGCATTATGGTCTGGAAAGACTCCCAATATTCCGAATTGCTCAATGAATTGGTAGCCGGTTTGCCGCCGGTCAGCCGCCAGACCGAATTTATAATGTGGCTGAAATTCCTCGGGCTAAGCATCGCCGTCCGGCCGCTCGGCTACACACTTTTATCCCATATAGTTTCGAAATTCAAATACACCACGTTGCACACCCATTTCGATTCGTTTGCATATACCGACATGCAGGCTGCCATTGGAAAATGTCTGTGGCGGCGGATCGATGAATTATCCGACCGGCGGATCGAAAACGGACGGAGGTTATTGCAGGTTTTCGCCAACCGCCCGGAATTCACAATACCGCAGATATTGCCGGATGCGCGGGCGGCTTTTAACCAGTTCCCGGTCATAGTCCATGACCTGAATTTACGTCACCGCCTGCAGGAAAAATTGCTGGAAGCCGGCCTCGAAACTACCTTACTTTATGAAAAACCGTTGCATCACATTTTCCCCGAACTGAATCCGCGAACATATGATAGTTTTCCGAATGCAACCTATTTAGCCGAACACCTGCTCTTGATTCCACCGCATGCCCAGATCAATGCGACACTGCTGGTAAAAGTCCAAACTATCGTTGAGGAAATTCATTAACGGCTATCACAGAAAACCGAAAATCCTGCAATTAATCACGCGGCTCGATCAGGGCGGATCGGCGGATGTCACCCTGAAATTATCCGCCGGACTGGTGAAAAACGGCTACGAGACGCTATTGGTTTCCGGCAAAACGGCCGAACCGCAAGCCGATTTGATAAAATTTGCCCGACAGAACGGTTTCGGTTTGCGATTTCTCCCAGTGTTGAAACGGGAACCCTCTCCAATTTTTGACCTATTGGCATTGTTTCAAATATACCGTCTGATTCTGAAATACCGGCCGGACATCCTCCACACCAATACGTCGAAGGCCGGATTCATCGGTCGTTTCGCCGGGCACGTAGCCGGAGTTCCGAAAATCCTGCATTCCACACACGGTCACATTTTTTACGGTTACTATAACCGCTTTATATCCCGGGCATTTATCCTCCTGGAAAAGTTCGCAGCCCATTGCTGCGATCGGGTCTTGAATCTGACCGAAATCGGTCGGAGGGATCATATCCGCGAACGCGTCGCCCGCCCGGTAAAATTTTTCGTAACCTCCGGCGGCGTCGATCTGGAACCGTTTTTTAAAGTCAGCTCAGAGAAACCGGAACCGGATTTTAATACCGGCAAAATTCGCATTTGTTGGGTCGGACGCTTAGTACCGATCAAGAACCTGCCGCTGTTTCTCAAAGCCGCCGCGATTCTGCAATCGACTAATCCGCAATTTGAATATATTATCGTCGGAGACGGAGAAGACCGTCAATTGAATGAAAAACTGGTCACCGAACTCGGTCTGAAAAATGTTGAATTTTGCGGTTATCGCGCCGATATTCCCCAAATTATGGCGGCCTCTGACCTGTTCGTCTTTACCTCTTTAAACGAGGGCTTTGGCAATGTGATTATTGAAGCGATGGCCTGCGGTTTGCCGGTAATCGGGACGCGCGTCGGCGGTACGCCGGAATTAGTTCAGGACGGACAAAACGGCTTTTTAGTGGATTCCGACGATGCTCCGGCATTAGCCGCCGCGATTCAAAAAATAATCACCAATCCGGTAACTTATCGCGCCATGGCGGCTCAAAACAGGAAAAAGGCTGAATTTTTCACGATTGATAATTATATTAAGCGGGTTATTTATGCATATCAGACCTGTAAAAAAGAATCGCTTGCTACAAAGTAAAGTTTTTACACTGACCGTCATCATTCTACTATTGGCGGCCTTTCAAACGACTCCGGCTCAGAACAGCCGGAACTATATTCTGTTGAAAGCCGGCCTGCATTTCGACTCACAGGTCAGCGGCGGACAATACTCGCTGCCGGAATTGGCCAATATCATCTCCCGGAATGGATTGGACGTCGGCATAATTACCGACCATGACAATATGAAAGTCTCTTACGGCATCCGGCCATTCGATGACTTTCTGAAATTTTCAATCAAGGAAAATTCGATTGCCACTTACGGCGCGGCCAAATACATTAATGAAATCATAGCTCTGGATGAATCCTATCCCGATGCAATCCTGATTCCCGGCATCGAAGCCGTTCCCTATTACCATTGGGAAGGTTCACCGATGCTGGAGAATCTCGCTCTGAAAGATTGGCACACCCACCTGCTGGTTTTTGGTTTCGAAAAGCCCGAAATTTTTGAAAAACTACCCTCGATCGAAAACCACCTCGGATATAAAAAGCCTACCGGCAAAATTTTCAAGTACATTGCCGAAAATTTCATGTATTTTGCCCTGATTGGGCTTTATTTTCTGCTGTTCATCTTGTTTTTTATGCTGATAATCCGGAAAAAACACGGGATGGTTGACATTGCCCGGATCAGGCACCATCGTCATCAATATCGTTTTTCACTATTCGCGCTGGTCATGGCCGGCTTGTTCGGTCTGATTTTATATACCCAATATCCGTTTTTACCACTCAAGTACACGCAGTACGATCGCGAGGCCGGCAGTGGTCCTTATCAGGCGCTGATCGATTACGTCAATGCAAACGACGGACTGGTCTTTTGGGCTCACCCGGAAGTAACTCATAATGAGAAACGTCAGGTAAATATCCCGCTGATGAGCCAGACGATTGCCATCTCGACCGAGGCCTATCCGCAACGCATTATGGAGACGAATAATTATACCGGATTCGCGATTTTCTGGGAAGGCATGAAAGTGATCGGCAAGCCGGGCGGTCTGTGGGACATGGCGCTGGCTGAATACTGCAACGGTTTGCGCAGTAAACCGGTCTGGGCGATGGGTGAACTCGATTTCGAGGAGTCCAATACGCTTTCCAATGTGACTGAGACGGTGACTTTCCTGTTCGTTAAAGAGCGTTCGCGGGCGGGAGTTTATGAAGCTATGCGAGCCGGCCGGATGTACACGACGCGTGGTTTTATGGGCAATAAGATTGTCGTGGATGAATTTTCGGTCTGGGATATGCATTCCGGGCGCAATGCTTTCATCGGCGAAACCCTGACGAATATTAAACCTCCGGTTGTCATCCACGTCCGTATCCGGGCTTTAACCGGTCTGGACCGGCCCGAAACCATTATGCTTTACCGGGGCAAAGAATTAATCAAGAAATTCCGTTTGAATTCGGTTATAGACGAGTGGTTCGTCGATGAATCGCCGATTAAAGATAAAATGTACTACTACCGGATATTCGGTGGCGAGACCTGGCCGACTCTCGCCAGTAATCCGATTTTTGTCAGCCAATAATACCGGGTCGGTATCAGTCCTGGGTTTTGTAAGCTATTTTATAAAGTAAAAAAGTCACTGCTGCCAGGAAGCAAAGCTGGGCGAATTGTAAATAGGCCTGCGCTTCCACGAAAAACGGCTTCATGGTAAGGCGTGAAACCAAGCCCATAATCACTGAAATTACGCCGAAGATGACACAGCCTTTAATGATGGTATTCATTTATCCTCCGATCAAATTGACAAACTCATTCACGAGCACCAAACTAAGCCAAAAGTCAGGAATTGTCAAGGGAAATTCATGATTTGCGCAATTCATCAGCCTCAGACCTATCCCTGGCTCGGTTATTTTGCGAAAATAATGCAGGCCGATGTCTTCATTTTTCTCGACAATGTCCAGTTCAAAAAAAACGAATGGCAAAACCGCAATAAAATCCGCACGCCGGACGGTTGGCAATGGCTGACCGTGCCGGTCATTCATCATTTCGGCCAAAATATCAACGCCGTTCAGATCAACAAAACCGTTGATTGGCGGCCTAAACATCTCCAGGCCTTGCGTACTTATTACGGTAAGGCCCCCTTTTTCGGCCGTTATTTTGCGGAAATTGAATCTCTCTATCGCCGGGAATGGCACAACCTGGCTGAATTTAATATCGCTTCGGTCCGGCTGATAATGGCCTGGATGGGAGTTGAGATTCCAACCCTGATCGGCTCCGCCATACGTGAACTGCAAACCAATCCGCAGATCAGCGCCGATGAACGCCTGATTATCGCCACCAAAGCCGTCGGCGCCGATGTTTATCTGTCAGGCGCAGGCGGTCACGATTATCTCGATACGGCTCTTTTCCCGAAAAACGGAATTGAATTAACCTTTCAGAATTTCATCCATCCAATTTATCGCCAGATAATCGCCGAATTTTTACCATATATGTCGGTTCTGGATTTATTATTCAACGAAGGTCCGCAAGCATCCGCGATTATAAAAAAGGGGATTTTATGACCCAATCGGAAAAAAGAATGAACATTCTCGCGATCGGTCCGCATCCGGACGACATTGAGATCGGCTGTGGCGCCAGTTTGGCCAAGTTTAGCGCTAAAGGACACCTGGTTTACATTTTTGTAGCCACTGATGGCGCCGCCGGCGGCGATGTCCAGGTACGGCGCCGCGAGCAGGAAAATTCCGCCCGAATCATGGGCGTCAGTGAAATTTACTGGGGCGGTTATCAAGACACCGAGATCACCGTTGACCGAAACACGATCTCCGCAGTGGAACAAACTATCCACCAGGTCAATCCCGATATGATCTTAGTCAATTATCACGACGATACCCATCAGGATCATCGTAACGTCGCAACCATCACTAACTCCGCAACACGCTACATTCACAACGTTTTGTTTTATGAAACGCCAACCACTCAAAACTTCATGCCGAATGTCTACGTCGATATTGGCGCCGACTTTCTATCAACGAAAATCCAGGCTCTGCGTGCGCATGCTTCCCAAATCAATCGCACCAATATTGCCAATCTGTCGATTATTCAGGTGGCCGAATCCAGCGCTCATTTCCGGGGAGTGCAAGCCCGCGTAGCCTGTGCCGAAGCCTTCCAATCTCTGCGTCTGTTTATCAATATATGATTCCGCATTATCGTCCGGCATTTGGTCAGGAGGAAATCACGGCGGTTGCCGACGTGATCAGTAGTGGGCAGATTGCCCAGGACGGACAGGTTCGCTCGTTGGAGCAGCTGTTCTCACAAAATATCGGACGTCGCTATGCCTGCGCGGTCTCATCCGGCACCTCGGCTCTGATTTTAACCCTCAAAGCCTTAAAAGTCGGCGCCGGCGATGAAGTCATCATTCCCTCCTACACCTGCACGGCGCTCTGGCAGGCGGTTACGGCTGTCGCCGCCATTCCGATCTACGCTGAAATCGAAAACGAAACCTATAACCTCGATCCGCAATCGGTCAAATCAAAAATCAGTAAACGCACGAGAACGATCATTTTCCCGCATATGTTCGGACAACCGGGTTTAATTAAAGAGATTGTGACTTTCGGTATTCCGGTTATCGAAGATATCGCCCAGGCTTACGGCGCTCTCATCGATGGTGAGCCGGCCGGACATTTCGGCATGGTTTGTGTGGGTTCATTTTATGCCACGAAAGTCGTCGGCGGCGGCGAAGGTGGCATTGTGCTGTCGGATTCTCAGGAAATAATTGAAAGCATCCGGGATTTGCGCGAATATGATGAGAAGGACGATCTCCGGCCGCGTCAAAACGCCAAGATGACCGATCTGTGCGCCGCCATCGCCATTGAACAAATTAAAAAATACCCGCAGTTAGCTGCTCGTCGGATGGCCATCATTGAAATTTACCGGAAGGTTTCCGGTCTCAATTTCCGGCTTCCTCTGAATAATTCAACGCTGAGGCCGAATTATTATCGCTGTATTGCCGTGCATCCGACAAAACAAGCCGGCGAATGTGTGGCGGCTGCCTGGAAGATGGGCGCGCGTTTCCGGCATCCCGTTTACCGGCCATTACATTTATACGAAAATAAAGAATCATTACCCCGCACCGAGCAAGCCTGGCGATCGCAATTCTCAGTTTCGCTTTTTCCATCCATGTCAGATACCGAATGTGCTGAAGTTACTGCAATCCTTAACCGCATTTCCGAGCTATGAATAACAATAAGAATGTCTTCCGCCTGCTGGTTCTGCCGTTTTTAGTAGCCTTGCTGCTGCCTTATACCGCAAAAGTCTGGCTGTTCGATCATAACCTGAAATTCGCGTATTATCTGTTAGTGACCGGCCTGATGACTTTCGGCCTGATACCGGTTTTTTACAAACTCGGAATCATTTTGGAAATTACCGATAAACCGGGCGGTCGTCATATTCACCAGAGAGTTACCCCCCGCACCGGCGGCATTGCCATATATATCACTTTCATCATCGCCCTGAATCTGGTGACCAGGCCGCCGCGCGAGTTCACCGGCCTCTTTTGGGCCAGCAGCATTGTAGCGCTAACTGGTATTTTCGACGATATTAAACATATTCCGGCTACTTTAAAATTCTTAGCGCAGGTAGTGGCGACCATCATTTTAATCAAATACGGGATAGTCCTCTCATTTTTTCCCAATCATCTCATCGGTAATATTTTTTCCCTGACTCTGACATTCATCTGGATTATCGGCATTACCAATGCCTATAACTGCATGGACGGATTGGACGGATTGGCCGCCGGAATGGCCATTATCATTTTATTCTTTTACACCATCATCGCGACCTTCATGGTGGCGGATAAATTCATGGCCTTGGTCGGCCTGATTTTACTGGGAGCGATTGCCGGATTCATGCCGTACAACTTTCGGCCTCGCAAAAGAGCGTTGATATTCATGGGCGATGCCGGCAGCACTTTCATCGGATTCATGCTGGCGGCGCTCAGCATTTTCGGCAGCTGGGGGGTCAAGAAAAGCGTCGATCTGGCTATTCCGATTCTGCTGCTGGGTGTTCCGATTACCGATATGATTATGACAACGATTACGCGAATTAACGACGGCAAGGTCAAGTCTGTCCGGCAATGGCTGGAATATGGCGGAAACGATCATTTTCATCATCGTCTGCTCACGATGGGTTTCAAAAGTAACCGCAGTGTTCTGATAATCTGGTCAATTACAGTTGTGATGGGACTGTTGTCATTACTATTAAAAACCGGAGACATACTGGAAGCGATTATAGCAATTTCAATAGCATTAATCATTTTCATTCTGATTATTTCGCTGATGTTATTCGAGGATCGCCTTGAAAATAAGCAAAATCCAGGGAAAAAAACTATTTCTTAACAAAAGATAATATATTAGAAACCTTTGAAAAACCCTTTACCTTATGATCTTAATCAAAATTGATCAATATTTTCACATCTTTTAGATTTTTAGACTCCTTTT